>Ga0163150_10002266_pt1 | contig 30148 bp, 32 predicted proteins | sample OliLakLV19P2IB_FD_148628 | JGI IMG/M metagenome (GOLD analysis project Ga0163150, IMG submission 148628) | Freshwater microbial mat bacterial communities from Lake Vanda, McMurdo Dry Valleys, Antarctica - Oligotrophic Lake LV.19.P2.IB | ecosystem: Environmental > Aquatic > Freshwater > Lake >...
CTTTTAGAAAATCCGTCAGATGTTTAATACCTGCTTTATCAAGATTGTTGGTAGGCTCATCAAGGAGAAGTAAGTCAGGATCCTGTATCAATGCTTGCGCAAGCAGTAGGCGCGCCTGCTGGCCTCCCGAGAAAGATCCGACTTTTCTATCATGCAATTTTTCTCCTTTTTTCTGCGGCAAATGCACCAATTCCAGAACCTTATCAATTCTCGGATCGATATTGTAAACCTTCTCGGTAAAAAGCTTTTCAAAAAACTCCCGCACCGTCAGTTCAAGTTCAGCTTGAGGAATAACCTGGCGGGCGGTTGCGATTGTAATGCCGTGGATAATATTGATACTTCCATCAATTGGCTGAAGTGTTCCGATAATAAGCCCAAAAATAGTGCTCTTTCCCGCGCCATTCTGTCCCATGAGCGTGTATTTAGTCCCCTCCCGAACGACAAAACTCACCTCCTCCATGAGATGTTTTTTTGGACCGAAGTCATATGAGACTTCAGAGAACGTTACTATTGCTTCGTTTCTTGCCATATGTAAGCCCTCACCTTATCGCATTTTAGTGCAATTGAGTAGGGAGGTAAATAAAGTGCGCCTCTCCCGATAGTCTGGGAGAGGCGCGTTTTTGATCTGCCCCGATAAGCTGGGGCCATACGCTTGCCGGCAAAACCGGCTTGTGCCGCCCATGGACCTTTGGGCCACGGCAGCTTCTACACCACACCTATGTGCGAGCTGTAAGAAGGTCTCTTTCACCTTCTCCGCCAGAGAAATACCCTGCGGGGTCTTCTGCATGGGTTTAGCTCACAATCACCCGATACTTTTACAGTATATACCTTTCTACAACTTTGTCAAGGGGCTAAAATGTGTTGCAAAATAAGGCTATTGTAGCAACTAAATTTACGCCTCAAGCGGATGCGCGCCCAGAAGCTTTGCGTAGTACACGAGATTTTTTCCTGTTTTTTCAGCCATTTCTTTTACTTCTGTATTAGTGCGTCTATTCTTTTTTGTCGTCTCACTATCCATCCCTACTTCCCCAACATAGTACGTGCAGCACTGGGGCGGGATCGTAAAGTTCATAAACTGCAATGTTGATAATAAATGCGCGAGCGCACTCTGCGCACCATCCTCAGATCCGGTGATTACAACACCCGCGACTTTATTAAGCAGCACACTGCGGCCACCCTTGATGTACTCCTCATCAAACGCGTCCATGCGCTCGATTACTCGCTGCATAAGTGAACTATGACTCCCCCACCAAATGGGAGTAGCAAAGAGAATAATATCCGCTTTTCTAATTTTCTCTACAATGGAAGGCCACTCGTCATCCTCACTTTCTTTAAGCCCCAGTCCCACTGGAATATTTTTATCTGAAAGTCTAATAATCTCTGCATCAATCTCTGCGTACTTCTTCATCTCCCCTACAACTTCAAGTGCGAGCTCTTCTGTGTTGGACATATCTCCCTCGTGCTTGAGAGAAGCATTAAGTATCAGTACGTTAAGTTTAGTTTCCATAATTGATATGACAAGTTACTCTTATTCTACTTTCACAGACTCTGCAGCGACCTCTTGCCGTATGAGGCGATATTCGCGCCATATCAGGTAGATGACGAATAATTCAAAGCTCATTAATACTAACAGAACTGGGGAATGGGTATGCGTGTACCGGTACGCCTCATACAGAGCGAAGCTTCCAAAAATGGCCATTGCTGTAGGATATGCCCAGTGCTGTTTTTTAAGAAGTGCGATGACCAGAAGTATTTTGACCGCTCCGTGCGAAAACAAATAAATGATACTGAAGACTTCAGTACTTATAGTGAAACTATTTCCTAAATGCACCAAATAGTTTGCAATAACATCTGACGGCTGTTCGAGCAATTCTTCTTTAGTCGCCAGATTAATAAGATGACGGATATAATCTGGTGTAACTGTAAGAAGCGCAATTGCAGCACTAATTTCAAGCACCGCATCAAATGCCTTTACGTAGAGGCTGACTTTAAAAACGTCCCAAAGTATCCAATGTTTTGCCTGCAGATCCTCCATAGATCCTGAGTATACAGACTTAAACTCGTTTGCGCGTGTGGCGCACATAGCGCTTCGAGAGCCACACGGAGACCCACGCAGCGCTCCAGCCAATAAGTGCCCCCGCAATAATATCAGTCGGATAATGCACTCCAGCCATCACGCGTGCAATGCTGATCACTGCAGCGCCCGCGATAAACCAGTATCCCCATCGTCTATTAAAATGAAAAACCACAAATGCAAATGCAAAGTATAGCGTTGCGTGACCGGAGGGAAATGAATCAGACGTAACAATAAACAACGGCTGCAAATGCATGTAAACGAACGGTCGCAAGCGATGGTAAAACAATCGAATTCCTTCTACAACAACAAGTCTCCCGAGGACGACGGAGATTAGCGAGGTGATTGCAATGAGTATTCCTTGATTAAATGAATATTTAGAGCGGATAATCAAAAGCACCAGCAGTACCGGTAAAATAAATGGTAAGTATTGAGCACAGAAAAAGATTAGCCCATTGAGGTATGGTGACTGGCCAATAAAGCCATGTAAAAACTGAAAGACTACGATGTCTACCCCGTTTAAAAAATGCACAATGCTCATTTAATAAGTATACGGCAGATTAAGGGACTATTTTATTATAAAACGAATACTAATCACAAAGTTTTATTTAATGCCACAGCGATTTCTTAAGAGCGTCACATCGTCCTTTGTTAGCGCGGTATTAGTACCCTCATTAAGTGCATACATAATCGCCTTTGCGTTATCGATATGTTCAAGCCCAATCGCGTGACCAAGTTCATGAGTAAGGACTCGGATTAATTTTGTCTTAGTATCGTACTGATAGATAGTAATTTCCTGACCTGCACCAGTGGATTCGTAATACCCTTCAGTAAACTCCTCTCCTCTAGTTTGCCCAACTGTATTGAACTGGTCTACACTCAGATTAAGAACCCCTGCGAGATGATTGAGAGTTGAAACAAGTGCATTGATATCGTCCACAAGACCCTTCATTTGTGCTTCGGTTTGACGAAGTGAGGATAATTCTGCCTGCAGGGATATTTTTTGCGCTTCTAATTTCGCGTATACATCCTTTGGCGCTCCCCCCTTTCGATTCCACAACGCAACTTCGGCGTCGTATGCTTTTGATCGGCTCTCAAACAAAGCGACCGCAGCCTGATATGAGGTTTTCATCCGGGTGTATTGAGATTTAAGCAAGTTGTACCGTGCCTTGATCTCATCATACGAAGCTCTATCATTACTTACCCGCAGACCTAGATCTTGGAGTTTATTGGTAATCTCCTGTCTCTGATCGTATACAAGATTAATTTTAAGCGATCCATCTGGAACATATTCAAAAAGATTTTTATTTATTGATTTTTCCCACAGCGCCTCTGAGGCACTTATATCTGCAAGAAACTCCGCTTTTGATATACCGAAGCGATCATCAAATGTTCCGAGAGAATATTCAATTGGCACTTTGCAGGGCAAGTACGTTGCATACAGGCGATCGACAGCCAATCCAACCTTGTCTCGAAAAACAAAGAGTAGTGCTGATATACAAGCAACTAGTACGACTGTTTCTACAATTTTACGCATACAATTCGACCCCATCGGGGTGTCCCTGCTTATTCGTTATTCATTTGGAGAGAAAGCGAAGGTAGTCGGTATTGGGTTTGGAAGTTCTGAGTCTGTTCCGTATGCAACCACAATTTGTTGATGAGACTCAAGTTTAAGCTCGCGAGGATTGCCAGCAACTTCAGCACCATTCACAAATACCTTCAATTTCTTATCTCCCGACGCGCAGAATCCTCCAACACAATCCCCCGTAAATTTCACGCCCCACACATCAAAAACCTGACCCAAAGTGAAGTCTTGCACAACCGGAGACTCAACGTGAATCACACCTCTCGTATCATGCGAGTGAACGGCAGATATAAATCCTGCAGTTTCATTGATGCCAAAAGATGCAGGAACCGTAACCGGCTTTCCATCAACAAAAATATCGAGGTGTTGGTGGATGTGGAGCGCCTGCCCCTCAGCACGAAGCTGCGGAAGACCGATTGCATTGAGACGTGCAGCGAGATTATCTTTCTCCGCATTCCAAATACCCTGATTGGTTTGGATTCCAGGAAGCGAGGACGGGTCAACGACAGTAGAGACAACGCGCGATTGCGGACGCATAAAGTAGAGTGCACCTCCCAAAATAAGTACCGTCACTAAGAGAACACCTCCGACTATCCAGAGCTGCGTTTTATCCATTCCTACTTCATGTATTGCCATATATATTGATTAGACACGAGAGAGTACAGTATATCAAACCCCTCAAGAGTGTATATACTATTTCATCACTTCAATAAGCTGATTCCCTTCTATTTTATAGTATCTAGTCATCCCCACAGATGGCTGATCGGTTAGAGGTGCACCAGGCTTTCTATCTGCATAATTAACAACAATCTCTCCATCTTTGATTTCTGTTGTTTGAGGAGCTATGCGATCCCCCAAAATAATTCCATTGAGGCCGCCATAGCCACTGGCGGTCATCACCGCGGCAGTTATATAGTAAAAGGTGCCGGAACCCCCTCCACTTTGTGTAAGAATAAACGCCACGTCAGGGACCAGGTCCGCATTGAGATCGCCCACTGAGTCATTACCAAAATATTTGGTCGTGATTTTTGATGAGGATCCAGGCGCTGCATCCGTTTGTGCTGAACCTCCAGAGAGTTTTATTGTCTTACCTTGCAGGGTGTATGAAATGTCTTTATAGCCAAGCGTAGTTGTTGCGGGCGTGTTGACAGTAGAATCATTTTTCTGAATCAAAAGAGTCACGAGGTACGCAATAAGCAAGATGATAATGATGATTCCCAGAAGATAGGCGATGGTCTTGTTCATACATCTACATTGTACTCATGAATTAAGATTGAGGGAAAGACTAGTTACTTTCATACAAAAAAAATTATTCGATATCCTTAGAATACACCCGCTCGTAGGGAGAGTATCCGGATGAGACATTACTCATATATTCGGGCAATTCACTAACACGCCCTCTTGATTTTCTATCTTTCAAAAAGCGCGCGAGGATTTTATATGAATCTAGATCAAAAACGACCGCTAGTTTCTGCGAAGAAGCACTGTCGTCGCTGTACTCAATAATCTCTGTCAGACACCAATTGTGGACAACGTACGCCACTCCGTCCAGAGTGTCGGACTCATCACGAATCACAATAGGGCCTCTAAACGGCCAGGTCTTGAATTGATATTTTTTAAATGCAGCATCAAATCGCTCGTTATATACCTCCACTGCTTCTTTCCCAATGCACGCACCTTGGCAGGTTTCAATCTGTCTTCCAAAACACGAGCCTCTACCCGACTCTAGCCCCAATAGTTTTCCGCACAATCCTTTTTCTTTGACCATTGACCGCAAAAAAGATTTTGCCTGCGCTTTTGATCTGCAGACAGATACAACAGAGGAAAGCGACATGGGGTCCAATTCTCCCGTGTACTCAAGTGTCACCGATGCATACCCATCCGGCGTGCAGGCGCGCCGTACTACTGCCAATTGTTTTGCGCGGCGAAGCATTCGGTTATAGGTGGGCAGTAGATCTTTTACTAATTGCGATTCAAGAAAGAGCGCGGATAACTCCCCTGAAGTTTCTCTGCATTCAATGTGTACGGTGTCCGCACACATGCGCATCTCTTTTGGCGAAGCAAAATCATTTGAAAAATGGGAGAGCACTCTAGAGCGCACCTTCACACTCTTGCCGACATATAGAACTTCTCCTCCCTCGCCATAAAAAATATACACGCCTGGAGTGTTTGGCATTCCTTTAAAAAGCGCGGGATTAAGACCAACAGGGAGTGTTGGCTTTTTGAGAATGCGATTAATGCCACTCAATACTTCACCCTCACCAACTGATTTTTCAGCTGCTTCAATAAAATCCCAAAGCGCTTGTGCGTCATCCATCGCACGATGCCTAGTTTTACACGTAAGCCCATGCGCTTCGATAATTGCATCGAGATTGTGCCTCGCTTGTTCTGGATACAAAAGGCGAGAGAGTTTTACGGTGCACAGCGTCTTTGCCGTAAATGGATGTGCGATTCGTGCAAATTCTGTTTTTAGAAATCCATAATCAAAGCGTGCGTTGTGCGCAACGAATACTGCGCCATCAAGCATATCGAAAATATCGTCAGCAACCTCAGAAAACGAGGGTGCGGATTCTAATTGTTCGTTCGTGATCCCGGTAACCCCGGTGATCGTATACGAGACTCGGCGCGTGGGCCGGATGAGGGTTTGATATTTTTTAACTACTTCTCCATTTTCAATGCGAAGTATCCCGATCTCTATAATCTCGCCAAATGCAGGGCTGGTTCCAGTCGTCTCCGTGTCGACGATCGCATACGTATTACTCTCTAGACTCTTCATGAATCTTAATTTTACCGTACCCTCAAAAAGCCTTGCCCAGTAAGGGTAGATTGAGACTTTTTTTGCGATCGTCCGTGCGCATCGGTACATACGCCCTGCGATGCGCTTCCTTGCGCCTGCGCTCAGGCTCGCGATGATTGATTGCAGCAACACTTGAGGCAAGATAGACGCTCTGTTTGCCGTAGCGTCGATTTAATGTATCTACTTTCTTCCAGATCGGTGCCTGTGCACTCGTGCGCTCGCTTTCTCCAAACAGATCCGCGGTCACAGAATCTTCGCGAACAAGCGAGCGCAGAGTGATGCCTGTTGCGCGATATAAAATTCCGGGACGAAAAAGTGTTTTAAACATAGGGCGCACCACTGCGAGAATATCGCGCGGGTCAGAGGTTGCAACCGGAAGCATCGCTTCCCTAGTACCGTACAAAAATTCCTGGGTTTTAATAAAGAAGGCAATCTCTCTTGTGCGCATATGCATACCCCGCAAGCGCGTGCACGCAGCTTCGATATTTTTTGATAACTGCGAGTAGAGAAACGTTGTATCCATCGAGGGAGGCGAGAAGGTGCGCGTTTTCATAATAGATTGCATATCCTCTTTATATTCTCCGTCGGCCAACTCGTTCACCATCTCTCCGCGAAGTTCGTGCCAGATCGCTCTATAAGGTTTTGCGATGCGATTTGCTGATAGCCAAAGAGAGTCGACCTGTGCAAACTGCAGCGCAGTATGAATGCCAAGCTTCCGCAGATGTTCTGTCATCGCAGGTCCTATCCCCCAAATGGATCCAGCGGGCATCCCGTCGAGGAATAGATGCGCCTGATTTGCAGGGATAGAAGTGAATCCCGATGGCTTTCGATATTTTGACGCGGTCTTTGCAAGCACTTTTGTAGGAGCGAGCCCGACGCCAAAAGTAATCCCAAGTTTTTCTTCGAGCGTCGATTTTATTGAGCACGCAATTTCTTCGTATGATTGATTATATTTCTCGTCGAGCCCCGTAATGTCTGCAAAACATTCATCAATGCTGTATTCCTCCACATGCGGCGTGAATCTACGCGCAATATTAAACATGCGGTGCGCAAAAATAGAGTATGCGGTGTAGTCCGACGAGACGACAATGCAATTGGGCGCAATGGCGCGGATATCCCGCAAACTCATAAAGCGCTTAATGCCCAAGCGCTTTCCCTCATACGAAATTGACGTCGCAGCGCCGCGCTCTGCACCAGTTACCACTACCTTGCCACGCAGTGTGTGATTGAGCATCTGCTCGACGGACGCAAAAAAGGAATCTCCGTCAAAATGCACAATCGCGCGCGGGAAAATTTCTTTTGAAAGTGGCTCCATGCATGTGAGGATTATGTATAGTTTTGCTATTTGTACTTTCGAAAGGTTCCCGTAACGACTCCAATAATCTCTCCTTCCTTGGGGTAGATATTGGGATAATTTTCGTTTGCAGCTTCGAGATAGTACTTCGAGCCCTCGCGGCGCAAGAATTTGAGCGTGTATCCATCCTCAGTAAGCGCAATCACAATATCTCCCGCGCGATAATTCCCTGTCTTTTCAAAAATCACCATATCGCCTTCGTGGATTCCCGCATCAATCATCGAGTCGCCCATTACCTCAAGCAGATAGCTCGCGTCTTTATCGCGAATTAAGTACTCACCTACCGAAATTGTATCCGCAAGATCTTCTTCCGCTGGTGTCGCAAATCCTGCACGCACGCGATTAAGCAGCGGCAGTTCGTATATCTTTGTTGTAGGAAGCAGCTTGCCCGATGAATCTTTATCCAAGATTCCCTCGCGAACCAAATTCTCTATTAAAACAAAAGCGGAGTTGCGTGATTTAAATCCGAATAATTTCATCACCTCCGTAATAGAAGGCATACGCCGGTGGTTCCTATAGAAGTGAAAAATTTTCTGTTTGCGGCTCATGGACATACAGACAGTCTATCACCTGTATAGAACAATTGTTCTATACTTTGCTTTAGGTGTGCAAAACCCCCGACACACTTGTGTCGGGGGTTTTACTAAATGTATTAAATGGACTAAAAGTTACCCTTTAAAATCAATCTCAAACGGGTACATGCCCATGCCGCACGTGCCTTGTAGGAGGGCGACTTTTGGATTTCCAAGATCAATATCGGTGACGCCCGTCTGTGGGAGGGTCTGACTAATATTCATACTCGGAATACGAACAACAGATGAACAATCGAAGGTTCCATTGGTATCAAATCGAATCACCGTGGGAATGTCCGCTTGCGCAACACTCTTGCGCGGCGTATAGCCCGCTTTCGCGCTTATGGTGATTATCTGCTTACCGTCAACTATCGTGACATTTTCTGCACTTGCAACAGTCTCCACACTGGGTCTTGTAAGGCTCAATCCAGCAAACAGCGCTCCTCCAATGAGGACTACGGCGATAAGAATTGCTATGCTGGTTGATTTCATATTAGTAAGTATATCAAATGGCTAAAAATTAAATACTGGAGGGATAATTCCGATAATCACCATACTATTGATGAGATTAAACAGCGCAAAGACAATTACAATAAGACCAGCACTCTTAAAGAATATTCCCGATTTAGAACTTTTCTGAATGCTAAAAGAACTGAAGCTAATTAAAGCGAGTACAGGGAGTGTCCCAAGAGCAAAGGCAAGCATGGTGAGTCCTCCATTAAGGAAGCTTCCTGTGGTGAGTGTGTAGAGTTGCATTGACTGAGTAAATCCGCACGGCAAGAAAAAAGTCGCAACACCAACTAGTAAAGGCGTCAGTGTGTGATTCAATTTTGAAACTCCGTGCGCGTGTCTTGCGATAAATTTCGGCATCGAAGGTTGAAGTTTTTTTGCCCAAGGAAACACGTCTAAAAGATTGACGCCCAAAATAAGCATAACGATGCCGATGAATACATTAAGAATAACGGTCGCAGACGTACTTAGCGTGAAGACTGCTCCAAGCGCACCAATAATTCCACCTAGGATAAAGAAAGAAATAATCCGTCCCCCGTGGAACATAAGCTGCGGACGCACTCGGTCTCCCTCTTTGGCAAATGTTGCCGACATAGAAAGGAGCAGTCCGCCCACTACTGCCATGCATGTTGAGAGCGACGCGATAAAGCCGATAAAGAACGCGGTGGAGTACGTAACTTTTCCTCCTCCAATTAAATTTACAATTCCGAATTTCTGAAGAAGTACGAATAAAGCTAGAAATGTTAGTGCAATTGGGATTGCAATTCCAAAATCTGCCCATCTCTTTTCCTTAATCTGTCTCTCAACTGAAACAGCGTAGCCGTGCTTTGTAAGCGGCACGGTAAGCGCTTGCGCTATCTGCACCTGCGTCTTGTCCCCAAAGTCGCCTGTTACTTCTATTGAGTGATTTGTGAGGCTCGATTTGACGTGTGTGACATTTGGCAAATCTCCGATCTCACTTTCGGTCATGAGAATACACGCATTGCAATGCATCCCGCTTACATGAAAAGTGTATGTTTGTGGTTTAGTGGTCATAGTACTTTTGTGTAGGATTACTTATACCACCCTTGATACCAGCCCTGCATTTGCTGTATCTCTTTGGACTGAGACGAGATGATATTTTTTGCTAGTCTCTGCATTTCTGGTCTAGTTGTTCCCGTCTCAAGCATACGAGCCATCATAATCGCCATCTGGTGATGCGGAATCATCTGTTCGATAAACACCTTATCAAAATCAGCTGCAGTTTGGAGTGCGTTCATGTCATCTGATCCTCCAGAGTGCATACCTCCACTAGACATAATTCCGCCTCCCATCATAGTTGTATTTCCCTTTGGAGCGATTGTTCCAAACCAATTCTTATACCATTCGTTCATATCTTGAATTTCATTGGTCTGACCTTCTATAATTGCTGTTGCAAGCGTTTTGATCTCTGTACGTTTAGATTTGATAAGTGCCAATTTTGCCATTGCAACCGCTCCATCGTGGTGAGGGATCATTTGCTCAATGAAGTGCTTATCAATACTTCCCATCATTTGATTTTTAGTACCGTATCCATTCATCATTCCCGAGCCTCCGTTTCGGAAGGGTGAGAATAAAGTTGACGTAAAAAGTAGTGCCAATACTAGGCCAATCACTATCCCTCCAATTCCATACACTATTTTGTTGTTTTGGTTGTTCATATTTTTTAATAATTACTTACTTATAATTTCATTGCCTTAATTCGAAGTGAGTTTGACACGACCGACACGCTTGAGAGCGCCATCGCGAGCCCCGCAAAGACGGGATTAAGGAGCCAGCCGAAAATGGGGAAAAACACTCCAGCTGCCAATGGGATGCCCACGATATTGTAAATAAAAGCAAAGAAAAGATTCTGCTTGATTCCGCGCATCGTCATCTTTGAGAGCTTGATTGCCTTAACGAGCTTTGAGATATCTCCGCGAAGGAGCGTGATGCCCGCAGATTCGATTGCTACATCCGTACCGGTTCCCATCGCAATGCCTACATCAGCTTGAGCAAGCGCGGGCGCATCGTTTACGCCATCCCCCGCCATCGCGACAACGTGTCCTTTTGATTGCAATTCTTTTATTTTTGCGAGTTTGTCTTGAGGTAATACGCGTGCGATCACTTCATTAATACCAACCAGGGAGGCAATATGTTTTGCAGCCTTATCGTCGTCCCCGGTGAGCATGAAGACCCTAATACCTAAAGAATGGAGATCTTCAATTGCTTTTTTAGATTCCGCCTTTACTTCATCAGCTACCATAACAAAGCCAAGCACCGTATCCCTTGAAGCGAGAATAACGGGGGTTTTGCCCTGCGCAGTGAATTGCTCAATGCTTGATGCGTCAAACGATACACCCAGATCTTGCATCAGTTTTGTATTCCCAACAAAATATTCTTGTCCATCAACTAATCCCTTAAGACCCTTACCCTGGATGCTTTGAAACTGCGAGACATCAGGCACAGGAATATTTTTTTCTTTCACGTAACCCACGATTGCGTGCGCAATTGGATGTTCGGATTTTGACTCGAGCGCGGCTAGAATCGAAATCAGCTTGTCGTCTTTCAGATCTGAGAAATTTTTTATATCTGTGAGCGTCGGCTTCCCAATGGTGATCGTTCCGGTTTTATCGACAATAACGGTATCAACTTTGTGTAGTTTTTCGAGCGTTGCCGCGTCTTTGACCAAAATACCCTCGCGCGCACCTTTGCCGACTCCAACAATAATAGCGGTGGGTGTTGCGAGCCCGAGCGCACAAGGACACGCAATCACAAGAACCCCCACAAAAGAAACGAGGCCGTAAGAGAGTGATTGTGAAAAGCCAAGCGCTCCCGTGCCAAAGACAAGCCATGCCCCAAGCGAAAGGAATGCGATCACAATTACAACGGGGACGAAGAGAGATGAAATTTGATCGGCAAGCGCCTGAATTGGCGCTCTACTCCCTTGTGCATCTCCAACCATTTTAATAATTTGAGCGAGAAGCGTTTCAGATCCAACTTTGGTGGCCTTGAAGGTAAATGCACCGCTTGTATTTATCGTTCCAGCAACGACTGTGTCCCCAGTCTTCTTCGGAGCGGGCATCGGTTCTCCCGTAACCATTGATTCATCAACAAAAGACGACCCCTCTGTAATAACGCCATCAACCGGTATCTTTGCGCCCGGTTTTACGATGATATGGTCGCCATGCTTCACATCGCTTATAGGAATTTCTATCTCTTTTCCATCACGAAAAACGAGCGCAGTTTTCGCCTGAAGATTGAGAAGCTTCTCGATAGCGTCCCCCGTCTTTATTTTTGAGCGTGCCTCAAGATACTTGCCGAGTGCGATAAATGTGATGACCACGATCGTAACGTCGTAGTAGGTATGCTCGATATTAATATAGGGGCGCAGGTTTGCTTCAAATGCCATGACTACGAAACTGTATACAAACGCAGCGACTGTGCCGATGCCGATAAGAGTGTCCATATTCGCTTTGCCGTAACGCAGAAACCGGTAAAACCCTAGTAGATACGGTTTGCCGACGACAAAAAGCGTATACGTCGCCATAATAGGAAGGAGGTGGTGGACGAACTCATATACTGTAGTGTTCATCGCTGACACGGCACCATACTGTGAGAGAATGTCCCAACCCATGACAAATATGCTGAAAATAGCTAGTGGTATTGCAGAAATTACTAACGCCCTCTGACTTGCGACGTCCGCAAGTTTTTCTTTTTTTGATTGATTGAGGCCTAAATGCCCGGCGTGTTCGCTCTGCGACATGCCCATTTCTTCTGCAGTTTGCTCCACGACAAGTGAATAGCCCAGTGGTTCTATCTTTTTCGAGAGATGATGAGGGCTCGTTTTCGTTGCATCATATGAAATCTTTGCGGTCTCAGTGCCATAATTAACTTCTGCAGTATATACGCCATCTATTTTCTTAAACGTTTTTTCAATTATGGAAGAACAAGAAGCGCAGTGCATGCCGCGAACTCGGTATGTTTTGGAGGTCGCCATACTTATACTCTTTTTAGGCGATACACCTTAAGCATTTCACCTGTAGCTTTAGAGGTTTTGCCGCTCTTCATCTGATCAACAAGACAAGTACTTAAATGGTTTTCCATCAACACATCTTCAACGCTCGAGAGTGCACGTTTTATTGCAGATGTCTGCGTGATCACGTCTATGCAGTAGGTTTCTTTCAAAATAAGTGATTGAAGGCCCCGTACTTGCCCTTCAATAATCTTAAGCCTGCGAACGAGTTTTGTTTTCGCTTCAGTACTAGCATGTTTCATATATACAGTATACCCCCAGGGGGTATACTGTCAATCACGCACGCCACGCAAAACAACGTCAGAGTGGGTGTCCTTTCTATTCTAGTGTTTTGCAAAACACTAGAATAGAAAGCAGGACCATATTCAATAAAAATCCAATACGTCTCTACTGATACTGAATATAGATCGGTGAAGGTGTGAGTTTGAGGACTTGCGCAGGTGTGAGGAGCGCGTCAGATGGCGGGCGCATGTCGTTTTTGTAAAAAATCTTGAGTCCCGTAAATTGCACCGGTTCTGGATATATAAACGCCTGATACGTGCCTATCTTGCGAATAGGCGATCCCCAACCATCCATGACTACCACAATCTGCACTTCAGGTCGCAGAATAATTTCTTTGTATCGCTTTACCATTGGCTGCGTAAACCGATGGACGATCAACACTTTTGGAGGCAGATTATTTTTCTTCACCAAATCTGCCAAATACATAGTGGCATTATTTATATCATCCGCATCCACCGAACCAATCACTGTGCCGGGCCGGGCCCCTGTTTTCATAGAAAATTCTGGGTCAATAGCAAGATGCACTGTTGGCATCGAGAGATATTTCTCAAGTGATTTAATTTCGCTCTGCAGCGGACTCAATCCATTCTGCACATCTAAAATCACAATGCCATCCACTTTTTGCGCCATAGACAGTGCGCGATCAATCTGCGTATGCGGCATGCGCAAGCGATATTTCCCATCCGCACCGGCTGAAGCCTGCGCGGTTACAGCAATGTATTCAATTGCGGGCATCACCGGAGTCTTAGGGTCAGCCGCTTCCCAGCGTGCAATCTCTGCGCGCATTTTCTCCAACACCTGATCCTCAGGAAATTCTCCCAGGATTCCCATCTGTTTTGAATAATAATTTCCGTAATACGCGAAGATGCGCTTAAACGGCAATATCGCACCAGAGAGCGGATACGGTCCTTTCACGGGCCAGAGATACTTTTTTGGAGTAGTAGTAGCTGTGGAAGTCGCGGTTGTGGTTGTGGCAGAGCGGTGTGCGAGTGCCAGATTGCGGGCATCATAGTCCTCTATATCAATGGGTGGCAGCGGAGGTAGCACTTCTTTGTCTTTAACAAAAACTTGCTCCACCCCCGCGATTGAGTAGGTGTGTGTAAATAATCCAGAATAGTTTGCAAGATAAAAAACCAACCCGCTTATTACAAGCACGCCGAGTGCGACCAATACTAATGGTCTTCGTGAGTGAGTGTTTACAGTCGCTTTTGGTTTACGCATACAGAAGTAACCCGCCTAGTTTAGCATTATGCAGAAAACCAGAGGATGAATAAGTAACTTCCCTATTGTACCCGAGTACACGTACGCCAGGCTAAGTTACAATCTGTATGTACATTCCAAATATGGGAGCGCTACTGTAGGGACAGTCCAAGCGCTTTTGGATCAACTTTGATAAGGCGATCATCCGCGTCAACCGGCTTCCCGCGCCCGTCACGATTGTTAGTCAATATATAGATCATGCCGTCTGGGCCGATCCCTACAGTGCGCAATCTTCCATATTCCCCCCGAAGGTATGTCTTTAGATTTGTTGCTTTGCCCGAAGAAACATCAGCAACATACAGAGCCTGTCCACGTAGGCCGGCGAAGAGTATGTGTCCACTGAGGTACGCGCTTCCCGATGGTGCCCAGGTGTCACTCGCGCCCGAGTGCAACTGTGGTGCGACCGTGTCCGCGAGCACTTTGTCGCCCTCGCTCTCGGGCCAGCCGTAATTACCACCCGAAGTAATCAAATTAAGTTCATCATAGCCGCTTTTGTTTGGACCCGAGCGGCCATGTTCTGTCGCCCATAAGCGTCCTTCTTTGTCCCAACCAATCCCCTGCACATTGCGATGGCCATATGAGTAAACCTCATTTCCAAATGGATTGTCCGCGGGGATTGCACCCTCGTCAGTGACGCGCAAAATTTTTCCGGCTAAGCTTTTCGTATCTTGTGCATTTGACTCAACACCCGCATCCCCCGTGGCGATGTAAAGAAGCGAGTCGGGACCAAACGCGATGCGTCCGCCGTCGTGATATGCTGCGCCCGGAATATTTTCGATTAGTACTTTGCGCTGCGTGAGTGTTGTGCCAGAAAGTGAATATCGCTCAACTCGATTTGATAGTGCACCGCCAGAAATTATGGTCTCATAGAGATAGATCCATCCGTTTTCATTAAATTTTGGATGCAGTGCAAGTCCAAGTAATCCACCCTCGCCTTTGTGCGCCACACCACTAATTTCAATAACGCTTGTGTCTTTCCCAATTCGAAGCAATCTTCCCGCGCGCTCGGTAACCAGCATGTCGCCTTCAGGCAGAAACACAATTTCCCATGGTATATCGAGGTTCTGAGCGATTACCATGGGTGCAGCAGCATCTCCCGACGTGATTCCCTTTACCACACTGCTTTCTGTGGGTTTAAAAAAATACGAGAGCAGCCGATCGCGAAACCCAAACCAGACAACGCCTAAAAGTATGAGAAATCCAAATCCTACTCTGAAAAATAATTTCATCAGATCAGTGTATCAAACGCGACTGAATTGTGCGTGAACTAGTTGAGAAGTTTTTTAATCTGATCCACACCCTCGTATACAAACGACTTAATGCCAAGTTTTTTTGCAGCCTCAACGTTCTCGTGCATATCATCAAAATAGATGCAGTCTTCAGGCTTTAATTTGTTTTCGTCCAAAATATGCTCATACGCCTTTGGGTGAGGCTTTACGAAACCGGTATGCTCGGAGTAATACACCTTTTGCGCTATGCCATCAAGAAACGATGCAAATTTGCTGTGGTACTCAGCGGCGTTATATTCAATATTAGAGAGCGCAAATATCTTCACACCTTTTTCTTTGAGTTTCTTAATCGTTTCAATAAGCGCAGCGGTTTCTTCTGTATTGGCGTTCGGTTGAACCAATACGCCGTTTAAGTCAAAGATCACCGCCTTCTCCATTCCAGATAGGCCGGGCAATCGAAGCATGCACAAATCATATTTGGTTTGGAGTATTTCAATAACCTTCTGCATTTGGTCATAACGCTTTTTTGCTTCGAGCGTACTTTCAATCATCACTTTTGCAGTTTTGTTTTGGGATGCGGTTTCAATCGCAAGCTTCACTGCCGCACCTGTAACTTCATTCACTTTTTTATTAAACGTATGTTCTGGATACTTTTTGATGTATTCCTCCAGTTCTTTTTTCTTAATCTCTAGCAGAGATTTTATATCGTCGCACTTCTGCCCATCGCTATCCTTATTCGAGTGTTTCGATGTCTTCTTTTTGGGTCTAAGTTGAGAAGCCAAAAACACACCCAGTAATCCAAGTGCCGCCGCAGAGGTAATCAGAAGTGTATTCTCCTGTATGTAATCTGTTTTTTGTGTAGACCGGGTGGGAGAGAGGATCTCATTGCCAATACCTTGATCAATCAAAACAGGCGAGGGTTTAGGCGCATTGCTTACCGAGGTAGGTCGTGGCGCACTTGTCCCTGCAGGTATTGAGGTTGCACTTGCAGGAATCACTCCAGAACCAGGAGCGGGCTGCTCAATTACTGGAGTAGGTTGAGGGTTTGCGGGCGCAGAGGTTGTCGTCGTGGATACAGTCGTTGTACCTGCACGAGGTTGAACATCGGAGGTCTGAGCAAGTGCGATTTGGGTAAAACAGATGCCGATAGTAAGTATAAGGGCAACGAGTAGAATCTTCCTGCTAAACTGCATCCCTCTATTCTACTCCAAAGGTGTGGAAGTCGACTATTTTTCTCTAATCGGTGAATATGATGTGTACCGACATTGCCACTTTGTATATATAAAACTGCGAAAACAGAAACGCGGCCGACATAAGACGGCCGCGTTATGACTAGTGCGCAGTTCCTGTGTCGGATTGTATGTCTGCTTGAGCTTTTTGCAGATTGTTCCACGCTTTAGAGAAAAGCGCCGCTGCGTCACCGAAAGTAGACCCTGTCTCAAGCCTCGACATATGTGCCGCTCCATAGAGTAGAAGTTGCATTGGAGCAACAGTATGCTTTCGTGCGACCTGTATCGCCAACTCCATTACTTCGTTTATGGCTTGCGTAAGTGCGTACTCGTTACCCTCTTTCATGTGCCTACTCCCTGTGTTCAATTCCCCAAGATCGTGCCACGTTTAGAAAATAAAGCAAGTATGTTAGGATCAAAAAAGAATTGGGAAGGAGCGTTGAGTATGTCAATCAATAGGCGCAAGAAGTCACAGAGTGATGTTGTACCTGACTTCGATCCAAAGAAAAAGCCGTTTGAATACCCCAACACAGTGGCAGCAGACGCACGGGGTTTGTGGTTTAACCATCGCACTGGGTACTACGAATCCAGTGATGGTAGGTGTTTCAACAAAGAAGGCAAGCCGGTTAAGAAACAAGAGTCGACGAATCCTTAGTTCTTTCCCGCAAAGCAAATGGCCGTTCGCGATTGTCGCGAACGGCCTTCCTTTTTTACTTTTGGTGAACTGTGTGGAGCGGAAACACCCTCCGAACACTTTCGCAAAATGCATCGATAGAATGCTTCTGCAATTCGGTTACCACAGGGGCCCTTTCAATAGGTGCGGAATCAATCTCGTATGAGGTAAACTGACCGTCTGTAAATATCAATGATAGCCTGGGGCACCTTTTTACCTCGGCTTCAAACGTTTCGTAGAAATTCAAATCGTTTTTACGCGCACGGTACGTAATCTTCACGTTTTTATATTCCACTTTGCCTGAGCGATACCCAAAGCAATTCTCTAAACCAAGCTGCTCAATCGCTCTATGCACACCAAGCGCACGAATTTGTGGCAATTCTCTTACCAACAAATCCAGGTCTCTTTTCTCCTGGGATTTCATCAAGTATAACTCGCTCCACCACCTGCGTATCTTATATCGATATCGCCAAGCGATTACGATTACACTTAAGATGATCGCAAGAAACGACGCGATTTCAGAAAATTCGATGTCTTGCGGCATGAATCTCTCCTTGTGTGTGAATATTTGCTCTATCTAAAGGGTACAGGAAATACAGTGTCTGTCTATAAAAAAGTTCGCCCCGGCTATTCTAGCCGGGGCGATTAGTCTGGGGGCTCTCCACTCTTAAATTGTGCGAAACGTCCTCTCAGGTTTTTGATAAATATTTTGATCTCTGCCAGATCACGTTCAGTAAGCTCTAGCAAACCAGCATGGAATATACGGCCACCTTTCTTTTGACAAAAGTATAATCCTTGATACTTAAAGAGCAGCTTAAGCGTGTGCTTATTGGGACGATGGATCTCAACCCGCTCCACCGACAGGTGCGAGTCGGGATTTGCCGTGTAATTAAATTGCACGCCATCTCCTATGAGATACATGCCTGTAATGAGCGCCTCACCACCCACTTGCGACCATATGGCTTGGGTATCAGTTACCCTATCGAAAAGCTCCGGCAGTTCAGCAAAAGAGGTTGTACGCTTGATACCGAGGAAGTCGAGCGCTTTACGCCATACAAACCCCGTTAAGGATTGGAACGGAAGTATATAACGCCACGCCAACAAAAGACTAATAGCACTAAGCAGCGTCCATTGCACAGGTCCAAAGGTCATGAGTTCCCCCGTTGATTTGTTTGGAGTCTTCCATAACGCTACAACAAAGAAATGGGTGTGTCTATATACAGAGAGACGCGGCAAGCAAATGGCCGTTCGCGACAGTCGCGAACGGCCATACTTTTAGAGAAAGTTGATACTACCGCCCTTCATTGTAGATCTTGTACACCCTCTCCACAAACTCCTTTGCGCACTGAGTCTCCTCTGGTCTGAGTTCTGGTCGTGAATCCATCGTCTCATCTCCTCTATGGATAAACACGACCTCTGAAGAGTTGAGTACCTGAAACAGCAGACTATGCCGTCCAGGGTACATAATTTCAATTGTTTCCAAGTAATACGGAAGCGACTTATCTTGAGTGTTATACCTCACACTCACGATCGGTCCATTCAGTATCGGAATTCTGAGGTAGAAAAGGCCTCGTGAACGTTCATAATGACGGGCCGGCACACTCAAGCTATCCAAAAAAATAGCGGGCAGTTCTTCAAATTGCAGATGCGCTTTCTCCACAAGTATCGTATGCGCCACTTCAACAATCACAACTTTTGGCTCTCGATACATCCATAGGAGCCATGTCAGGGTGACGAGAGGGATTAGTAAAATGACTAAGCATGCAGCAACGACTATCCACATCGATGACATGATTCCCCCCTATGATTAATAGGACTGATCTTCTGCGAGGGTACAGTATAGTGATTCGTTCGTCGAGGTATCCTCTGATCAAGTAAATCCCTACACTTCCGGGCGGATTGTCGCCCCCGTCTTATCTGTGCGGTAGATATACGTTTTACCGCCAGCAAGCATTTCAACTTTAAATCCAGGGACGAGCGCTTGTGAACACATCTCTCCGCGCGCGCTTAGGCCAAGACATCCGTCGCTCCATGTTGTGTCTATAATTTGCATAATTACAATGCTCTTTTCATCAACGGTAAGCTTCGCTGCCAAATCTTTACGCGCCACTGCAGCAGCAGGCTCCACTGGCATGTCATGTATGCCTCCTGGTTGAGGATTCTCTCCCGAGGTAACTATAGGGTTTGTTACTGTGCCTGAATCCGAAACTTCTTTTGTATCAGATAGTTTCCACCAATACACACCCAAGGCAATAATTAAAACGACAACAGCACTGATAATAATATTTTTATTCATATATCTATAATATTACTTACAATAGTATTGAACGAGCCCGTCTAGGCCGTGTGACTGCTGTGAGATGTGCCTTTTGAATCTTTTGATAATACGTATGAGGCGATAAATGTCGTGATCGGCACGCAGAGAATCAGACCAATACTTCCTATCAAGATACGGACCACTTCCGTTGCAAACATCTCTCCATTAATAAGAGAACCGAAGTTGCTCATATTCGTTGTTTGATGAACGAGCAGCAACAATGGCAACGCGACTCCAACATATGCAATCGCTAAAGTATTTACTAACGCACCTATGTGTTCCCTACCAATTCGGATTGCACGTTTATAGATTTCAATTCGTGTCATGTGCTTGCCTACACTAAGCAGTTCTTCCACAGCGATTGCTTGACCTATTGCTATGTCGTATAGAACGCCAAGCAGGCCGATCATAATGCCGCCGAATAACAGGCCCGCCATATTGATGCCACCCTGCGTATTGAAATTAAGATACACATTTTCTTCACTCGTAAAACCAGTGAGGTGTCCTGCTTTAACTACGATATATGCAGCGATTCCAGTAACAATCACCGTGATAATCATGCCAACGACAGCTGCGGTGGTCGTCTTATTGAACCCATGCGTAATATAGGACCCCACAATGATAATAAGTGAGGCGACACCGATGCTTATTAAAATTGGAGAATACCCACTTAATATGCCGGGCAAGAGTACAAAGAAAATAAGAACAAGGCTGCCGAGCAGACTTGCAAGCCCGCGGACCCCTTGGATGCCGCCAAACACAATAAGCAGAATAAGAAACACAGCCCCAAGCGCAATTAAAATATCGAGTCGGTATACATCAGACACGGTCCAGTAATCAGTGCCGTCGAGCGTATTTATTGCATGGCGAATGTAGAAGACCTCACCTTTCTTTAGTTGAGTAAAATCATTTTCAAACTCAACAATCTTTCCCGTATCGGGACCGTCCAGCACTTCGACTTTTAGTTTTTGAGTTTTACCAGGAGTGTCAGTGCCGGGGATAATAATGTCTTTCTCCTCGCTTACTTCTAAAACTTTAGCCTTTTCTACAAGGATAGTATCTTGACCCAATTCGTTTTGAGCATAAGAAAGATTCGGCAAAAATACCATTGCAATAAGCAATCCGAATGCGAGAAAAGTCGATTTCATTTTACTCACTATACAAGATTTGCTGCCAGACTTGGAACACTCACTGCTCGCTTCTTTCAGAGCTGCGCTTTCAAAACCCACGGTTTTGAATAATTTCCTCCACGGAAGGGATGCTAAGCCTCCCTTCCGACCCATCCCTTGTTCGAATCCAAGTCGGCCCCTCATCACTTCGTTCTTCGGCTGCCAGACTTGGATTCGAACCAAGATAAACGGATTCAGAGTCCGTTGTCCTACCATTAGACGATCTGGCAAAGTGCTGGCTACAGGAGTAGCCAGCGCGCTCATGGTAGCAAATTCTACAAGTAACTGAAAGTGCCCAGAAATGCTGTAAAATTTAATAGTGAGCTACTTCGTCTATCTACTGGCGTGCGGAGATACATCTCTCTACACAGGCATAACAACGGATCTTAAGCGCAGGTTGAAGGAGCATAAAGAAGGTAAAGGTGGGCACTATACTCGCACACACAAAGCTGTAAAAATCGTGTACAGCGAGAAGCGTCCTGACAGAAGCTCCGCGCTCAAGCGCGAAGCAGCAATCAAAAAATTGAGCCGAGAACAGAAATTAGGCTTATTTACATAAGTGCCCTTTCTCTTTTTTACCCATGCTACTCTACTACCATGTACAAAAAGTTAGCGTGGGGAGCTTTTTTCTTAGCTGCCATCATAGGTGCACTTATTATGGGATTTTTTACATCAATGCATCCAGGGTTTGTACAAACACGCATCGGCACAGAAGTAGTACAAACTTCAGAATCTGCTAGTACAACAGAGTCCTCTTTTGATTCTTCCTCAACCTCATACGCGGGAGCGACCGTCCTGCAGCCAACATCAACTCCCTCATCGAACACTGCTATCCCCCCAGATGTACATATATATACCAATGCAGAACTGCTCCGGGTGGCAGGAAATCCGTATGCCTCAGGTGAAGTCCCGCTTGGAGACAATAAGTACATAGCGGGATCGGCAAAAAAAGGATACGTACTGTTATGCAATACGGCCAAGAGTATCCCCGGATCAATGACCAATGGGCCATGGATTCATGGAGAAACCTGGAACTACAAACAAAAGATTGCTGTGCAGGGGAAAAATCCTTGGCCTTCCGCAGTCTTTACCAACAACGTGTACGACGCTATTCGCATCATCACGTCAAACGCGCTTCCAATCAATCACACCACTGGAACCTTTCCCGTCGCTTCAACGGATCCCGCACGCGTGTATGATGCAAATCCAAATACCATTTCTTCGCACACGCTTAAAATGCAGGTACCGACAAATCCTGTATACAGCAAAATACCGTTTTGCATGGGTGGAGAGGTGGGCATCATGCTCACGGGTGTTCCTCTCTTTAACGCGTTTGATGCGGGGCTTCGCGATGCGCCGGCGCACGAACTGCAAGACTCTTGCGATGGCCATCCACAAGGCGCGGGAGAGTATCACTATCATGGGGTGAGCACGTGCATTGCGGATCAAGATGTCGACACGGTGCAGGGCTTCGCGTACGACGGCTTCCCTATCACCGGCTCAAGAGTGGCGGAAGGAAAATATCTCACCACCCAGAATCTCGATGAGTGTCATGGGCTCGTGAGCGATGTTCTCGTCGATGGGAAAAAGAGAACGACCTACCACTACGTTATGACGCGAGATTTCCCCTACTCAGCATCCTGCTTTAGAGGGAGGCCGGTCACGACGGGCCCAAGTGCAGCTCCATCTTCAAGCCCTACACCGGGGCCTCAGACAGGTGGTGGCAGTAAACCTCCCAAAGAAGCAATTGATGCTTGCACAGGCTATGCCCAAAATGCCGCGTGCTCACTCCCTACCCCAAACGGCATGCGTAATGGTACATGCAAAAATACTCCAGACGGCAGCTTCGCATGTGTGCCAAATTAATAAATCTGTACGCAGTATTCGATCTGCACTCACTCGTCTAGACATGTAATGTCGGCAGAAATTGAATTGTCGCTCCTCAGTTATCTCCTTATTGTTCAAAACATGTACGACGATCTCTGTTTAGCACTACCGGCAATTCTTTTACAATGACTTCGTTGGAATTGAAGATCACATCTAGCGAGAGGCCATGGGAGACAGCATCATTCCAATACTGATCAAAGATAAAATTGCCAAGTGAGTAGTAAATATGTTTTCCGTTGTAGACCTCGTGTTCTTGCACCACATGCGGGTGCGAGCCGATTACGATTGCGGCGCCATTATCAACAAACTGATGCGCCAATTTCTTCATGCGCTCAGTTGCAGGAACATACTCCTCACCCCAGTGTGCATATACAACAACGGTGCGCCCCTCGGTCACTTCCGTTGTAATTTGATTTCCAGTGATATCTGTATTGTCCGAAGTCCAATCGCTCCAATTTATGAATGAAAATTTGATGCCACCAATTTCTACGCGCGCAACTCTATCTGGCTCAAGCGAATCCGGATCGCCGAAATACGTTACACCCGCGTTTCGTAGGTACTGTTTGGTTTGGTTCACGCCATCTTGTTTGAAATTAAATATATGATTATTACCAATGTTTACAATCTGTACGTTATGTCGCTTTAAAAGCGGAGCTACTTCTGGAGCAAACGTGAACGTGTAATTATCAGGGGTATCCACAACACTACCCATGCTCTTTGATGATGTGCTGGTAATCGGGCCCTCTAAATTCCCAATAACCGAATCGTATTGCTTAAAGCGCTCACCGACGCATGAAAACAAATAGTCATAGCCTTTCTTTTGCGCAGCCGCCCTCAGTGATCGGTCAAACATCATATCCCCCACAAATAGAAAATGTGCCTCAGGAACAATAGCTGGCTGTATATGCAGCGCTTCTTCTATCGCAAGTCTATGGGGAAATAGCACAATGCCCACGATCGCAATCACAAATAAAATAACTGCACTCAGCAGAAATTGAGCTGTGGTCATTCTAGCAGTCTACACTCTAGTTTCTTTTTTTAGACGCCGCGTCGAGAAATGCGGTAAAGAGCGGATGCGGGGAAAGGGGGCGTCCTAAAAATTCGGGATGAAATTGCGTGCCAAGAAAAAACGGATGAACACTAGGGGGCAACTCTGCGATTTCCATAAGCGTCCTGTCTGGTGAAATGCCAGAGAATACGAGCCCAACCTCAGTGAGCTTTTCTATGTAGTTTGGATTTACTTCGTAGCGATGGCGATGGCGCTCTATAACCGACTTCGCTTTATATGCTGTGCGAGCAATGGTTCCCTCACGAAGATTGCAGGTGTATGAGCCTAGGCGCATCGTGCCGCCATAATTTAATTCCTCGACCTTCTGTCTTTGATCCGGCATAAAATCAATCACCAAGTGCGGAGCTTTTTCATCAACCTCTCTTGTGTGAGAACCCGTAAGACCAACAACATTGCGCGCATACTCAATTACTGCAAGTTGCATACCGTAGCAGAGACCGAAGTAAGGGATTTTATTTTCACGCACATATTGAATAACCTTAATCTTTCCCTCTACGCCGGTTGAGCCAAATCCTCCCGGAATTAATACGCCCTTATACTGATCAAGCGAGTTTAGCTTTATTTTGCCAGATTCGAAATCTTTTGAATTGAGGTAGGTGAGTTTGATCTTCACGCCAAGCTCGAAGGCAGAAAACTTCAGTGCTTCGAGTACGGAAATATAGACATCAGAAAGCACGAAATCTCCAGAATCAAAATATTTGCCCACAACTGCGATAGACACTTCCTTTCTTCCGCTTTTGGCGCGTTTTACAAACTCGCTCCACTTCTTGAGATTACTTTTCCTCTTGGGCAGTCCTAGCACTTCGGTGAGGATGTCTCCGAGACCGTCTTTCTCAAAATTAAGCGGAATATCGTAAATCGATTTAACGTCTGGGGCTGATATCACGTGTTCGGGGCGCGTGTTGCAAAACGTTGCGATTTTTTCTTTGCGTTTATCATCGATTGACACCGCGGCGCGCGCTAAAATCACATCTGCCTGCAAACCCGCGTTGTTTAAAGTTCGCGCTGCATACTGCGTTGGTTTGGTCTTCATTTCTCCAATTGACCCAGGGATGGGCACGTAGGAAACCATTACCACCGCAACGTCGCGCGGTGCCTTCTGCTTCATCATTCGGGCCGCTTCAAGAAAAATAATATTTTGATACTCCCCAATCGTGCCGCCGATTTCGATCAGGGTGACATCTGCTTTGGCCCGCTTCCCTGCAGCCTCAATGCGCCTAATTACCTCAAGCGGAATATCAGGTACTACTTCCACATTCTTACCTTTATATTCAAGATTGCGCTCGCGACGTATCACTTCTTGGTATACGCGGCCGGTCGTCATGTAATTCAATTCCGGAAGTGATTCGTCTAAGAAGCGCTCGTAGTTACCCATGTCTTGATCAGTCTCATAGCCATCTGCCAAAACAAAAACCTCACCGTGCTCGGTGGGGTTCATGGTGCCCGCATCAACATTGATGTATGGGTCGATTTTGAGCGCTGTTACACGGAAGCCTTTTGACTTGAGGATGAGGCCGATTGATGAGGTAGAGACTCCTTTGCCGATCCCCGACATTACCCCGCCGACGACAAAAATGTATTTTGGAGTTTTCTGATTCTGTCTGGGGGTCGTTTTGCGTCGTGTCGGCATAGGTCCTGTACATAATTATTTTAGCAGAATTTTCAAAAATCTGCATTTTTGGGCTAGATTACAAGTATATCCAAAAAAGCTTTGGGCAGGACGGCACAAGCCCAGACGTAGAGTGGGGTAAAAATCTTCAGATACAAGGCGTGGACGAGGACCGCAACCGAGCCATATACCTATATGGTGAGGGCGGCCCGGAGTCTGCAACGCAGTAGGTGGAGATTTTGGCCCCGCTCAGATGGTCAAATAACGACGAACAGCAAGAAAAGAGGATATCCCTCCTAAAATTATGCCCGAGCCGATAATTAAGGCAAAGAATAGCGGGAAGTGCAGCAAATAGTATGAGAAGACGTTAATGCCTCCAAAGAAGCTCTGCGTAGTTTTGCCCAACCAATACGTAAATGGGTAGAAGAGCACAAGAGTTACAAGCCCTGCAGATGCGCCATAGAGAATGCCCTCAATCATAAACGGCGCACGCACGTACATCTGATCCGCTCCAACCAAGCGCATCACAGCAATTTCGTCCCTTGAGGTATAGATTACGAGTCGAATAGTATTAAACGTGATAGCGACTGTGATAAACGCGAGCAGGATTATTAGCGCAAAACCTAACTGATTCGCAGAATTGGTAATACGGGTGAGGCGTTCTATTGCGACACGCTGTCGCTCGTCGTAATAGTTGATCTTATCGAGCATACTGCCTTCGATTATCACAGGCATTTCGCTTACAAATTTTGCGATCGAATCATACTGCGTTGGATCCTTTGCCTGCACGTTAATCACAGCGCCAAGTGGATTATCTCCTAATTCTTCGAGCGCCTGCAGGGTGAGCTGATCATTTGCATGGCGCTCGCGAAACGCAGCAAGCGCGTCCTCGCGCGAAAGATATTGCGCATTCGCTACCGTCGGAAGCCCCTTAAGCGCATCCTTTACCTCAATCACCTTATCTTCCGGCGCGTCTGTCGTGAAGTAGATATTCATATCTACTTTGGACTTGAGTTCAGTGAGAGTTGAGTTGAGAATAACGCCGGTAAATACCAAAGAACCTAGTACAAAAAGCGTTACGGCCATTACGAGGACCGCAGAGAGCGTAACAAAGCCGTTCCTCCAAAATCCGAGGAAACCCGCCCGCATAATGCGCTTAATAGTAGTCCACATACAGTAAGTTTACAGTATATACTTCCCTTCCCTATCATCCCGCACAACTTTTCCCCGATCCATCGTAATCACGCGTTTTCCCACAGAATCAACGACGCCTTTATTATGCGTGGTCAAAATAACTGTCGTACCAAGATCGTTGATGCGCTTTAAAATCTGCACCACATCGTACGTATTAATTGGATCAAGATTTCCCGTCGGTTCGTCTGCAATTATAATATCGGGCTGATTAACAATCGCACGCGCGATTGCAACGCGCTGACGCTCTCCTCCTGAAAGCTCTCCCGGAAAATTGTTCATCTTGTCTCCAAGATCAACAAGTTCGAGTACGTGCGGCACATCGGAGCGAATTTCTTCTTCGGTGCGTCCAGCAGCTTCCATAGCGAAAGCAATATTTTCGTACGCGGTTTTTTGCGGCAAGAGACGATAGTCCTGGAACACCGTGCCCATTTTGCGACGGATCGAGTTCATTTCCCGCTTGGAGATGTCGTGAATGTTGATGGATTCAAAGAAGACCGCCCCAGATGAAGGCTGTTCTTCTGCCAACAACATCTTGAGGAGCGTCGTTTTGCCCGCGCCTGAGTGCCCCACAATCGAGATAAATTCTCCTGGTTCTACAGTAAAGCTGACTTCTTCGAGTGCGACTGAATCCCCTGGGTATATCTTCGAGACTCGATCGTAGTAGATCATCTCACTATCATACCCCATTTGGCAGCCTCAAATAAAGCTTTTCTACACCGAATATTGTGTCCTAAAGATCCTTCTCAGCTTCTATAAACTTTTCCAAATCTCCCAAGAGAACACCCTCAGCGTCACCCACTTCCATATCAGTACGATGATCTTTGACCATTTTGTATGGATGCAAAACATAGGAGCGGATCTGACTTCCCCACTCGATGGATACCGTTTTATTTGGAGTGAGACCCTTCTCCAATTTTTTGCGATCCTCTTCCTGTTTTTTAAATAATTTTCCTTTGAGAATTTCGAGGCCCTTCTTTCTATTGTCCGCCTGAGAACGCTCGCTTGTGACATGCACAGAGAGATTGGTCGGTGTATGCACGATACGCACCGCAGTTTCACGCTTGTTAACATTTTGACCTCCAGGTCCGCCCGAGCGAGTGAATTGCGTATCTAGATCAGTTTCCGGAATCTCCATCTCGTGAATCTCTGGCAATTGCGGTACAAACTCTACAAGCGCAAAACTCGTGTGCCGCGTGCTTTTACCACCAAAAGGAGAAATGCGCACAAGACGGTGTATGCCGGTTTCATTTTTGAGCGTACCGTATACATTCTTTCCAATAAATTCTACTGAAAGATTCCGATACCCGCCGTGATCATTGGGATGTGTGTGATGGACCTGCATCGAGAAACCCTTTTGTTCTGCAAATTTTTGATACATCTCAAAGAGCATGCGCGCCCAGTCTTCAGCATCGTCTCCTCCGGCACCAGCAACGATTGTCATTACTGCGTTTCCTTTATCGTATTTGTGCCCACCCTCAAGTTCCACTTTAAGATCCTGCATCTCTTTTATAAGAGATTGCGCGTCCTTTGGATCAGACCAAAAATCAGGCGCCTGCATCGCAGCCTCAATCTCTTTAATGCGCATTTCCATCTCCTCTTTGGTTTTCACGACTGGAGTATAACATTCGGGAGCGCGGTGAGCGTTTGTATTGACTTATTCCCTCCTTAAGGCATAGTACGGTCAGAAACTTCATAGGAGGCAGCCATGCAAGAGTATATGGGGCCCGATGAAGATTGGGCTTCTATCGTTTTAATTCGCGTCTTCCAGAATCCAACGGATCAAGATCGGAGCGAGAAAATCCTTGTTGGATATGTATTTGTAAAAGAGGTGACAACCCCAGTTAAAGAATTAGACTACGCGCCTCAGTGGAAATTTCCCGGAGGTCGTGTCATACCGCGCAGAGATACAACTCCCCAAGAGACAGCGAAGCGTGAGACGCGCGAAGAAACGGGTATTGAGGCTCCACTTGAAGATTTTATTTTTCTCGATGGCTGGAAGCAAATTCCCGAAATACGTGAATATAATCCGCCTCTGAAGCATCTTCGGAGTCGAGGTCCTCACTGGAAATACCTGTACATGCTCGACATTTACGAGTGCGAACGCAACTGGATCAACTCTTCTCATCCCTCAAACGGAAATGAGGATCCGAAGTTCTTTACACCCGAGGCGTTGATTGACGCAATCAAAATCGACGATTTCAAAGCTGATCACCTTGAGCTCTGGGAAAAATGGCATTCGTTCAAAAACTATAAAAAGACACTGGGGCCCGCACTGTAAGCGGGCCCCTAACTTTTTCGGAGCCATCTCGGAGAATCGAACTCCGGACCTTCTCGTTACGAGTGAGACGCTCTACCAACTGAGCTAAGACGGCAATTTACCTGCACCAGTAAACTATCATGTTCTCTCGGCTTTCGCGAGAGCGCTGCCCTCTTGAGCACGCTTACTCAGTGCTCGGGAGGGTCTTCCGTTTCCTCTATTAAGTCCTGCAAAGTTTGGACTGAGCGCGTCACAGTTTGGACAAACTAAGCGGAGGTTCCCCTCATGATTATTTTTCCAATCACCGTCAATATGATCAGCAACAAGAGGGACAGTGCCCGTCTTTTGATTTACTTTTGCCCAGCCACAAAAACAACACTTATTTCCAAATTTTACTCTTAAGAATTTCTTAATTGGATTGGAAACAAGACCGAGGGCATTTAAACCTCTTATCTCACCTGCCTTCCACCTCTGTATATATAATTGATATTGAAATTCTTGCTGACACGAATTGCTACAATATTTGTAATATGAGCGGTATGGTTCCTCACCACATATGGGGCAATTTGATCTCGGTTTCTTTGGATTCGACACTGTATAATTTTATCACAACTGCAGACCATTTAAAAACCTGAGAGTGGTCGTACTTGAACTACATGAGTATCTTTATGACACTGCTAGAACCTACTTTATCAAAAATTCGTGAATGACAAAAGCCCCGCCACCGCCTCGCTCCTCTCGGCGACACCAAAGAAAAATGTTCCTTGCATTTCTGATTTGTGTGCGCCCGATTTTTTCTGAAAAAGGAAAGGACATTTTTCTTTGGTGTTCTGCCCGAAAAGATATTCGGGCAGGTGGCGGAGCTTCAATTCGGACTCGGCAAAGTAAAACTATTTTTGCGGGAGGAATGGATTTGCTTTGCCTCGGCTCATTCCGATTTTGCCAGATTTGGTTTCCGCCGTGCAGGAGGGTGCGGGAGGAATGCACGGCGGATTCTTTTTTGGCGGGGCGGGAATGCACAAGAAAAATTCAATATTGTGCCTCTACC
>Ga0163150_10002268_pt1 | contig 30144 bp, 24 predicted proteins | sample OliLakLV19P2IB_FD_148628 | JGI IMG/M metagenome (GOLD analysis project Ga0163150, IMG submission 148628) | Freshwater microbial mat bacterial communities from Lake Vanda, McMurdo Dry Valleys, Antarctica - Oligotrophic Lake LV.19.P2.IB | ecosystem: Environmental > Aquatic > Freshwater > Lake >...
TGGGCGCGCCACCACCGAGAGGGCGAGCTATGACGGTGAAGTCCTCCGCGTGATCCCGGTCCATCCACACAGCGCGACGATGCAGATTTGGTACGATGCGGGGTTGGTCGGCGCGCTCCTGACCTCGGCGCTCATCGCGCTGGCCGGGATTGCGCTCGCTCGATCCTATGCGAACGACAAGATCGCAGCAGCGGCGGCGGCGGCAGTGCTCGCGATGTTCGGCATGATGGCCAACATCGGCTGGAGCCCGTTTCAGGAATGGTGGATGGCGACGGTGATCCTGGCGGGCGCGCTTGTCGTCGCGATCGGTGTCAAAGGCGCCAGAGGTTGATGCCTGCCGGCATTGTGCTGCGGTCCAGGAAGCCGCGCACGTCCATCACGACGCCCACTCCGCCGCGCAGCAGCTTGGTGACCATCGGCCAGCCGCCGTCGCGAAATTCCTTGTGCGATACCGCCACGATCACCGCATCGACTTCGACGATAAACTCCAACGGCGTAAGCACTGCGCCGTGTTCTTCCGACACATGCGCATCGGCGTACGGATCGTGGGCGATCACCTCGAACCCAAACGAGCGAACTTCGTTGATGATGTCATAGACCTTGGAGTTGCGGACGTCCGGCACATCTTCCTTGAAGGTGACACCCAGCACCGCGACCCGCGCGTTGGTGTGGCCGCTCTTGGTCATTAGGCGAACGCATTCGCGGCCAATGTGCGGCCCGATGCTGTCATTCACCCGGCGTCCGGCCAGCACGACCTGCGGGTGGTAACCGACCTGTTGAGCCTTGTGGGTCAGATAATACGGATCAACGCCGATGCAGTGACCACCAACGAGCCCGGGCGTAAAACCAAGGAAATTCCACTTCGTCCGCGCGGCGGCCAGCACGTCGCCGGTATCGAGCCCCAAGCGGCCGTTGATGAGAGCTAGTTCGTTCATCAGCGCGATGTTGATGTCGCGCTGGGTGTTTTCGATCACTTTCGCGGCTTCCGCGACCTTGATCGAAGGCGCGCGGTGCACGCCCGCGGTCACCACTGCGCCGTAGGTCTCGGCCACGATGTCCAGCGTTCTAACGTCCGAACCGGAGACAACCTTCACGATCGTCTCAAACCGGTGAAGATGATCGCCCGGGTTAATCCGCTCCGGTGAGAAGCCGAGCGAGAAGTCCACGCCAGCCTTCAAGCCTGACGCCTTTTCCAGGATCGGCCCGCACTCGTCTTCAGTGCAGCCCGGATAAACGGTGGACTCATAAACGACGATATCGCCCTTTTTCAGGGCCTTACCCACGGTCCGCGACGCGCCGTGCACTGCAGAAAGATCAGGCACAAGGGCGTCGTCGATCGGTGTCGGCACCGTGACGATGAAGAAGTCCGCCTTCTTCAGGTCTTCCACGTCTGTTGTGACGTACAGATCGAGCGACTTCAGCTCTTCGGCAGTGACTTCGCGCGTACGGTCCTTGCCTGCGCGCAATTCCGACACACGAGACTCGTCAATTTCAAAGCCAATGACCGAGAAACCCTTGCGCGCGAACGCAACGGCGGCAGGCAGGCCAACATAGCCCAGGCCGATAACAGCGATGCGGCGGCGTTCGTTCATGATTAACTCTGATTTGTCGGCAGTGAGTTGATTTCGCTAGCGCTACCACTTATCGAAACCGCACATTCAAAACAACCGCGCACACCCGCTGCGCAACCTGCAAAGAGCGTTAAAATATGAAACCCGTGCTCGTTACCGGCGCCGCCGGTTTCATTGGCTATCATTTGTCGGAACGCTTGATGCGCGAGGGACGAACAGTCATCGGCTATGACTGCATGTCCGACTATTACAGCGTCGAACTCAAGCAAGGCCGCGTTAAGCGTTTGCAGGAAAAGCCTGGCTTCACGTTTGTCGAAGCCAAGCTCGAAGATGCGGCAACATTGAACGCACTGTTCGCTGAGCACCAGTTCGATGTCGTCTACAATCTCGCGGCGCAAGCCGGCGTCCGATATTCGCTGATTAACCCGCAAGCCTACGTCGCCGCCAACCTCGAAGGCTTCGTAAACGTCCTTGAGTGCTGCCGTCACAACGAAACGAAGCACCTGGTGTTCGCTTCTTCGAGCTCTGTGTACGGCGCCGGCACGAAGATGCCGTTCTCGGTCCACCAGAACGTCGATCACCCGCTCAGCGTCTACGCGGCTTCGAAAAAAGCGAATGAGCTGTTGGCGCACTCCTACGCCCACCTCTATCGCCTGCCGGTGACCGGCCTGCGCTTCTTCACCGTCTACGGCCCCTGGGGCCGGCCGGACATGATGATGTTCCTATTCACGAAGGCGATCTTGGCTGGCCAGCCGATCGACGTTTTCAACCACGGCATGATGCAGCGCGACTTCACCTACGTCGATGATATCGTGGAAGCGCTCTTCCGCGTCGGCCAGCGGACCGCGCGCCCAAATCCGAACTGGGACAGCCTCAATCCCGATCCGGCGACCTCAAACGCCCCATACCAAATCTACAACATCGGCAACCACTCGCCCGCCAAACTGCTCGACGTGATCGAGATCCTCGAGAACGAGCTCGGCAAAAAGGCGATTAAGAACATGCTGCCGATGCAGCCGGGCGATGTGCCCGCCACTTTCGCCGACGTCGACGATCTCGCCCGCGACGTCGATTTCGCCCCACGCACGCAGATCGAAGTCGGCGTAAAACGCTTTGTTGAGTGGTACCGGACGTATTATGGAAACTGATGGCGTTTCGCATCATCCCAGCGATCATGTCCGGCGGCGCGGGCACGCGTCTCTGGCCCCTCTCCACTGAAGACAAGCCCAAGCAGTTTCACGCATTATCGGGAACGGCCTCATTGTTCGCCGAGACCGCGCTGCGTCTGCATGGCGCCGCGAACGGCATAGAATTTGCGCCGCCGATTGCGCTCTGCGGCTCAAGCCATGTGGCGGGCGTCAGAGCTGCTTTCGCCGAAGCAGACATTGCGCCTTCCGCCATCCTGGTTGAGCCTGCACCTCGCAACACTGCGGCAGTGGCGGCGACTGCCGCCCTTGCCGCGCGCGAGCTTGATCCCGAAGCGCTAGTCCTACTGGCGCCCGCCGACCACGTCGTAGAAAATCCAAGCGCATTTCACGCGGCGATCGCGCGCGCGGCTCCGTTCGCGCGAGATCGCATCGTGACGTTTGGCATAAAGCCTTCCCGCGCCGCGACAGGCTACGGCTACATTAAGCTGGGTGATCCGTTGAGCGACGGCGTGTTTGGGATCGCATCGTTCAAAGAAAAGCCAAACGCCGCGATCGCCCAATCCTACGTTGATGAGGGCAATTACTGCTGGAATAGCGGGATGTTCCTGTTCAGCCCGTCGGTTCTGCTGAAGGAATTCGACGCGAGCGCCGACATTCGAGAACGCGTCGTCGAGGCATGGAGCGACAGCGAACGCGCCGACGGTGAGATCAGGCTAGGCAGCGCCTACGCCAGCGCACCGGCCGTCCCGCTCGACATAGCCGTCATGGAGAAGACCTCGCGCGCCGCAGTCGTGCCCTGCGACATTGGTTGGACGGACATCGGCGCCTGGGACGAACTCTGGCGCTTGTGGCCACAAGACGAGGCCGGCAACGCCGCACGCGGTCCGGTGGCCGCCGTAGATGCAGCGAACAATTTGTTGCTTGCCGACGGCGTCAAGATTTGCGTTGCCGGCGTCGAAAATCTGATCGTGGTCGCCACCGCCGACGCAATTCTTATTGTACCGCGCGACCGCGCTCAGGACGTAAAGGCGCTCCGGGACTTGGCCTCAAAGCTTTAGCACGCAAGACTAGGCCCGCGTCGCAACACTTGGCTGCGGTTCAATGGGCAGCGCCTTAAGGTCGTCAGCGTAGCTCCAAAGCCACGCCGTAAGGGGGTTCCCAGTCGCGTGCCCCCTACTTTTAGCGGGAACGGAGAAAACCCCTTGGCCGCCCACAAAAGAGCCGATACGCGTCATTCCCAAAGGGGATAAGCATGCGTGTTGCAATCGACAATTGGCGTTCAGGCGAACTCTCTTGGGAAACCGGTCAATCTGGGTTGGACGATGGCTTCCGGATCACCGCCTTCTCCAGTGACGACAATCTCGGTGGCTTGCAGCACATGTCGACCTGCGCATGCGCCGGCTGCCTGACCAAACTCGCCGAGCACTACACCGCCGACAACGCGCTGACGCCTCCAGTCCTTCAGATTGTCGAGCCGCCGGATATCGCCGGTAACACCACGACGACGGCGACACTCGCAATCGGCGGCTCAGAGACCGGCGCGCTTCAAGTGTTCGGTGACGACGATTGGTTCGCCGTGCAGCTGGTCGCCGGCCAAAGCTACGTTTTCACGCTGACGCCGAGCGGCGGAACGCCGATGCAGGACCCCTATTTGCAGCTTTATAACACCAGCGGCAGCCTAGTCGCCTTCGACGACGACGGCGCGACGGGAACCAATTCATTGCTGCGGTGGACAGCGACGGACAGCGGCACCTTCTACATCAACGCGCGCGCATGGGAGGAAGACGGCGCCAGCGGCGGCTACACCGGCACGGGCTCCTACACGATCACTGCCGCGATCGGCGCGCCGCAAAATCCGCTCGACACCATCAATCTGGGCATCACAGCGCCGATGCACATCGATGTGTACTTTAGCACGTCAGGGCAGACGCAGTCGTTTGGCCCGCCTGGCAACCAACTCAGCGTAACAGCGCTGCGCAGTTGGACCCCTGAAGAGATCGCGCTAGCGATGGCCGCGCTGCAGGTCTATTCCACATACACGAACCTGACGTTTTCGCAGACGACATCGCAAGCGCAGGCCGAGTTCATTCTCACGCTCGGCGACCTCGAGACGGGCACGCTCGGTTGGTTCTCGACGTACGCGGGCATTGGGTACGGCGCGTTCGCGCCAGACGGCACCGGTTGGACGACAGGTGCCAACGGCGGGCTGAATCAGGGCGGGCTGGGTTGGGTTACCTTGATCCACGAATTCGGCCACGGCCTCGGCCTGGCGCACCCGCACGATAACGGCGGCATCAGCGAAGTGATGCAAGGCGTGCTCGGTCCCTTCAACGACACAGGCACCTTCGGTTTGAACCAGGGCGTCTATACGACGATGACCTACAACGACGGCTGGTTCACGCGCTTCGGCTCGGGCACTGTTGCGTACGGCTCGCAAGGCACACCGATGGCGCTGGATATCGCGCTGCTCCAACAGCGCTACGGCGCGCGAGCCAACGTGAACCAAACCGACACCACTTACGTTATGCCGACAGTCAACCAATCTGGCACGCACTTCTCGTCGATCTGGGACACGGGCGGTGTCGACACGATCATCCATGACGGCTCGGTGGGAGCAACCATAGACCTCCGTCCGGCATCGCTGCTCAACGCAGTCGGCGGTGGCGGCTGGGTGTCTTCAGTAAATTCAATTCAAGGTGGCTTCACGATCGCGAATGGCGTGCTGATCGAGAACGCGACTGGCGGCAGTGGTGACGACACACTTGTTGGCAACGATGCAAACAACATTCTCGACGGCCGCGGCGGCGCTGACACAATGGTGGGTGGAAACGGCGACGACACCTATTTCGTCAACAACTTTGGCGATCTCATCAACGAATCGTTCAACGCGGGCACAGATACCGTTCAAGCTAGCGTGAACGGCTACCAGCTGTCTTCAAACACCGAAAACCTGACGCTAGTCGGCGTCAACAACGGTGTAGGCAACGAACTCAACAACATCATCACTGGCAACGATCTGAACAATACACTCACCGGCAATGACGGCAACGATCAGCTCATCGGCGCGAACGGCAACGACGTTCTCAATGGCGGCGCGCAAAGCGACAGCCTCGACGGCGGCGCGGGCGCGGATCAATTGTCTGGCGGCGACGGCGATGACTTCATCTACGCTGATAGCTTCGACACGCTGATCTCGGGCGGCGCCGGCGTCGACTGGGTCTATTTCCTTGATGGCGGCAATGCGACGATCAACGCCGGCACGGCTGGCATCGAAGTTGTGCTGGCAAGTTCTGGCAACGACACCATCAACGCCGCAACTGTTACGGTGAACTTTTACACCTATGCCGGCGCTGGCAACGACATCGTCACCGGCGGCTCGGGCGATGACGGCCTCTATGGCCAAGATGGCAACGACACGATCTCCGGAGGGCTTGGCGCTGATCTAATCTGGGGTGAAGGCGGCGCAGACTCCCTCTCCGGCGGCGATGGCGATGATACGTTCATCGCCGATAGCCTCGATACGCTGATCTCGGGCGGCGCGGGCGTCGACTGGGTCTATTTCATTGACGGCCTGCCGGTCACGTTCGACGCCGGCGCCAACAGCGTCGAAGTTATCGTTGTCGTTGGCTCGGCGGCGGATGCGTTCAACGCTGCCGCTCAAACGGCGGTGTTCACGGTGTACGCGTCAGGCGGCAATGACACGATCACTGGCGGCTCTAACAACGACAATCTCTACGGCCAGGACGGCAACGACACCATCGTTGGCGGCGGCGGCAACGATCTCATCTGGGGCGAAGGCGGCGTCGATTCACTCTCTGGCGGCGATGGTGACGACACCATTATCGCTGACAGCACCGATAGCCTCGTCTCGGGCGGCGATGGCGTCGATTGGGTCTATTACATCGACAACGGCAATGTGGTTCTCGACGCTGGCGCACGCGGCGTCGAAGTGGCGCTCACCGGCTCAGGCGCCGATACCTTGAACGCCGCGACGCAGACCGCAAACTTCGCCGCTTACGCTGGCGGCGGCGCCGACATCATCACGGGCGGAACCGGTAATGACGGCCTCTTCGGCCAAGACGGTGACGACACCATCAGCGGCGGCAACGGCAACGACGTGCTCCTCGGTGAAGGCGGCAGCGACATCCTCAATGGCGGCGCAGGCGGCGACATCATCGCTGGCGGCGCTGAGGCGGACACCTTCGTCTATCAAGCCGGCTGGGGCGGAGACTCGGTGCTCGACTTCCAAAACGGCGTCGATCAGTTCGACATGACCGCCCTCGCCGCCAACGGCGTCACCTCCATCGCCAATCTCACCATCTCCACCAGCGGCCTCGACGCCATCATCTCCTGGAACGGCAACCTCATCGTCGTCCAAAACGCCGCCGGACAAATCGACTCATCCGATTTCATCTTCGGGCCATAAAAAACACCGGAGTCCGGCGTCTTCCAGTCCGTGGAAGACGCCGCTACCGGCCCGAAGATAATTTCGCTTTCGTTAGAGCCAGCCCCACGCAGCTAACTTGCGCGTCATGCGACAGGCGTTGTTGCTCGACGCCGAACAAGCGCTAGGTTGCGTCTTCAGTCTCGAAAGCAAGTGTCTCATGTCAGCTCATCGCGCCCCGCGCCTCCGCACCAGCGGAGAAGACACGCTTCTTCTCTCAGGTCACAATGATCCCAGCGGGCCACAATACTTTCTGCCGCCAACGAGCGGCGTCGCCGCGAACGGCCTGCCTATCTACAGCTGGAATCAGGCGGCTGCTCAGCTGACGCGTGAAAGCAACGGCTGGGGCGGTCTCGGCAATGCCGCGGTCGTGACCTTTGCCTTCCGTTCCTCGGCCCCCGGCGCGATGCCGGATGACACCGCAGGGTTTCAACAATTCACCGCTGCTCAGATTGCGCTAACTGAACAGATACTCAGTCTGTGGTCCTCCGTCGCCAACATCACGTTCGTCCGTGTGAACAGTGGCGATGGCTACTCCAACAGCGCCACCATGCTGTTTGCGAACTATACATCCGGCGCTGGAGACGCCGCAGCGTTCGCCTACTACCCAGGATCAACCGGCTCCGGCTCGAGCGCCGGCGACGTCTGGATCAACTATTCGCTAGACGACAACAATTCGAACTTGGTGTTCGGCGCCTATGGTGCGCAGATCATCGCGCACGAAATTGGTCACGCCATCGGCATTTCACACCCCGCCGATTACGACGCGTCAGACGATCAAGACCCGGCCTATCCGGGATCGTCCGTCTATTGGCAGGACGGCCGCATGTTCTCAATCATGAGCTATTTCGGCTCTGCAGCTCTCGGCGGCAGCTTGAACGCCTTCGCCGGCGGTCCGCAATTGCATGACATCGCCGCTGCGCAGCGTCTCTACGGCGCTAACACCACAACGCGCACCGGCAACACTGTGTATGGCTTCAACTCCAACACCGGCTTGACGCATTACACAATCACTGCCGACGGTCAGAGTCCGGTATTCGCCATCTGGGACGCCGGTGGAAACGACACGATCGACTTCTCCGGCTTTACAACCAACGTCGAGATCGACCTTCGGCCAGAGGCGTTCTCTAGCGCTGGCCCTGGCAATGGCGGGACCGGCGTTGCGATCGGCAACATTTCAATTGCCCGTGGCGTCATCATCGAAAACGCCATCGGCGGCGGTGGAAACGATACGCTCATCGGCAACAGCGCGGCCAATCAGTTGACGGGCAACACTGGCGCGGATTCTCTGTCAGGGGGCGACGGCGACGACATCCTCTTTGCCGACAGTCTCGATACGCTCATCTCCGGAGGCGCTGGCATCGACTGGGTCTATTTCCAGGACAACGCCAATGTGAGCTTCGACGCCGGTTCAAACAGCGTCGAAGTCGTTCTGACCAACGCCGGCGCGGATACGCTCAACGGCGCTTCACACACAACAACCTTCACCGTCTATGCAGGCGCTGGCGCCGACACGATCACTGGCGGCAGCGGTAACGACAATCTCTACGGCCAAGACGGCAACGATACGATCACTGGCGGCAACGGCAACGATCTCATCTGGGGCGAAGGCGGCGCAGACTCCCTTTCCGGCGGCGATGGCAATGATACCTTCATCGCCGATGCGCTTGATACTTTAGTCTCTGGCGGCGTTGGACTCGATTGGGTCTACTTCATCGGCGCCGGCAATGTGAATCTGGACGCTGGCGCCAATGGCTTCGAAGTTGTGTTGACCACCATCGGCAACGACGTTGTGAACGCAACGTCTCAAACGGCGGTGTTCACGGTGTATGCCTCAGGCGGCAACGACACGATCACGGGCGGCTCTAGCAACGACAATCTCTACGGCCAGGACGGTGCCGACACCATCGTGGGCGGCGGCGGCAACGATCTCATCTGGGGTGAAGGCGGCGTCGATTCGCTCTCTGGCGGCGATGGTGACGACACCATCATCGCCGACAGCACCGATAGCCTCGTCTCGGGCGGCGCCGGCGTCGATTGGGTCTATTACATCGACAACGGCAACGTTGTGCTCGACGCCGGCGCACGCGGCATCGAAGTGGCGCTCACCGGCTCAGGCGCCGATACTCTGAATGCCACAACGCAGACCGCGAACTTCGCCGCTTACGCTGGCGGCGGCGCCGACACCATCACGGGTGGAACGGGCAATGACGGCCTCTTCGGCCAAGATGGCGACGACACCATCGCCGGTGGCAACGGCAACGACGTGCTCCTCGGCGAAGGCGGCAGCGACACCCTAAACGGCGGCGCGGGCGGCGACATCATCGCCGGCGGCGCCGGCGCTGACACGTTCGTTTATCAAGCCGGCTGGGGCGGCGATTCAGTGCTCGACTTCCAAAACGGCGTCGATCAGTTCGACATGACCGCCCTCGCCGCCAACGGCGTCACCTCCATCGCCAATCTCACCATCTCCACCAGCGGCCTCGACGCCATCATCTCCTGGAGCGGCAACCTCATCGTCGTCCAAAACGCGGCAGGACAAATAGACTCATCCGACTTTATCTTTGGGCCATGAGCAGACCGATCATCTTTTTTGATCGCGACGGCACATTGAACCTTGATCGTGGTTACACGCACAAGGCCGATGAGTTGGATTGGTTGGACGGCGCGCGGGAGGCGGTTCGCCTGGTCAATGAGCGCGGCGCCTTGGCGGTGGTGGTCACCAATCAAGCCGGCATTGGCCGCGGCTATTATGACGAAACCGCGATGCACGCTTTTCATGATCGGATGCAGTCGGAACTCGCCGCCGTCGGCGCCCGCGTCGATGCCTTCTATTTCTGCCCCTATCACCCCGACGCGACCGTCGAGCGCTATCGCCACCCCAACCACCCTGACCGAAAGCCCAATCCGGGCATGATCCTCAGGGCCTTGAGCGAGCTAGACGCAGACCCTGCACGCGCCGTGCTGATCGGCGATCATGCCTCAGATCTAGAGGCGGGAAAGGCAGCGGGTATTGCCGCAATCCAGACGGGCGAGCGGCTCGACCTTATCGTTCAACGCGCTCTGGAGCAGATGGGCAGTTAACCAACGCGGGCATCCAGGGGAATGGATCGCGTTACGAAGCCGCGACAGCGCGCTGACTTGCGTCCCATCGCCTGTTGATTGATACGCGAGAACCTTTCAAGGAGGCGATGCTGAGCGCTGGCCAGCCCCACGTACTGTGCGTCATCGGCACGCGCCCGGAGGCCATCAAAATGGCGCCGGTGATTGCCGCGCTGCGCGCCACGCAATGGGCCCGGGTCACGACTATGGTTTCCGGCCAGCATCGCGAACTGCTCCGTCAAGCGCTTGCGACGTTCGCCATCGCGCCAGACGTCGACCTCGACGTGATGACCGACAATCAAACTCTGAGCCAACTGACGGCACGCCTATTTGAGCGCTTGGAGCCTGCCCTGTGCAATCTCGCGCCGGATATCGTACTGGCGCAAGGCGACACGACCACCGTGATGGCGGCGGCCCTCTCGTGTCATTATCTCGGTATCAAGTTCGCACATGTCGAAGCGGGCCTGCGCTCCGGCAACTTGCGCAACCCGTTTCCTGAAGAGATGAACCGGATTGTCACGGGCATCGTCGCCGATTTGCATTTCGCCCCGACGCAACTCGCAGCACAGACACTCCTCGGCGAGCGCGTGCCGCATGAGCGCATCATCGTCACCGGCAACACTGTCATTGACGCACTGCTCGCGACGTTGGATCGCGCACCTCCATCGCCATGGCCGACTAATCGCGACCGCCGGCTAATCTTGCTGACCGCCCATCGCCGCGAGAGCTTCGGCGCACCGCTCGAAAGCGTGATGCTGGGCATGCGGGATATTGTCGACCAACATCAAGATGTCGAACTTCTCTTTCCGGTGCACCCAAATCCGATCGTGCGTGCACTGGCGGCGTCAACCTTGAGCGGCCATGATCGCATCCATCTTGTCGATCCTCTCCCTTACGAGCAGTTCGTTGCTGCAATGAAGGCCGCCCACCTCATTGTCAGCGACTCTGGCGGCGTTCAGGAAGAAGCGCCAGCGCTCCGCAAACCGGTTCTAGTGATCCGCGAGGAAACGGAGCGTAGCGAGGCTGTGACGGCCGGCGTCGCCAAACTCATCGGCGCCAATGCTGAAACTGTGCGCAAAGAGGTGAAACTCCTGCTTACTGACGCCGACGCATACGCAATGATGGCGCGCGGCGCCTCGCCCTATGGCGATGGTGCAGGCGCCGCGCGCATCGTTGACGCCTTGGAGGCGTATCTCGGGGTCAAGCCGCGCCGTGACATGCCAGATTGGGCATACGAGGACTCACGCTGAGCATGGCCCGCTTCATTCTGATCGACTCTTCTGTAAAGGGCGCGGGCGGCCACCACTTCGAGTACGCCGCGCGTATTCTCGATGCCGCTAAAGCGGAAGGCTATCAAACCATCCTGCTGGCGCACAAAGACTTCGACAAAGCGCGCTGGCCAATTAGTCACGATGTAAAGCCGGTTTTCTCGAACACGTTTTGGGATCACTTCGTCCACTACTACGTGAAACGGCAGCCGCGTCGGCGCACATTTCGTCCGCCGAGCTTTCTCTACGGGCTCGTGCGCTTCTGGCGCCGGCAGGTGTTGCGGTTTCGGTTTTCCCGCTCAGGTTTGGCTTACGAACGGGCGCGGGAGTATCGTCTGCGTGAGATCCCGACTTTGGGATTCACGACTCACGATCTTTCCGCCCTTCCATCCAGTCGAACCGGGCTTCTGGTTTCGCGCGCGACCATATCGCTGCGCGCGCTCGCACTGACCATACTTGGAAAAGTGCAGCAGCTTGGCCGCGCGTTAAAGCCCGCGCTGCGAGGCCTTGCGTTTCTGCTCGCCGCGCCCTTCGCGATCGTACTCGGACCGATCTTGTTGCTGCGCCCGAAGCAAGATCCAGCACGCCAATTCGCTGACGAGATCGATCGTGCGCTTCACATCGGCAAGCGCGATACCGGCGACATCGTGTTCATTCCGAACGCCACCGCAGCGGAGCTGCGCGCCTTGGCGCTTCTTCGCGCACGCAGAAGTAAAAAGGGCGACCTGCACTGGGCATTTCTGTTTCGCCGCCCCGTCTTCGACGGTTACGCGCATGACTACCAGCGCCAAGGTGAGGCCGCCCGACTGCATCGCCTTCAATTCGCGGCGCTCAAACGCGTTGCGCCGGATGCACGCGTCAGCTTTCACACCGACACCAACGAGCTGACCGCGCAGTATGACAGGCTCGGCGTCTATCGCTTTAGCACGTTGCCAGTGCCGGTCGATCCCGCTTTGGCGCAGCGGCCGAAGCAGGCGCATCAGCCGCTGGTGATCGGCTACATCGGGGATGCCCGCGACGAGAAGGGCTATCAGCACTTGCCGCGACTGATTAGTCATCTCGACCGTGAGCAAGGCACCTCGCGACCGGTAAAGTTTTTGCTCCAGTCGAATTTCAACGTGCCCGACGGCGAGCCTGAGACGCGCCACGCAAAGCGTCTGCTGCAGCATGTTCGCTCGGACCTCGTGGAACTCGTCGAGGGTCCCCTCGATCAGAAGGAGTACGCAGCGCTTGCGCGGCGCATCGACATTTTGCTTATCCCCTACGCCGCTCACCATTACTCGGCCCGCTCGTCCGGTGTTTTGGCCGAAGCTATTGCGGCTGGCATTCCGGCAATTGCGCCTGCGCGCACGTCAATGGCGACGCTAATTGAGCCGCATCGGCAAGCCCATCTTGACGCGCTCTTTCGATCGCCGCGCGCAAAGCTTATCAGCAGCGAAAAAGTAGTCCGGCTTGGCGGCAAGCCGCGAAAGCTCTTCGTGCCGCCGGATAGCAAATACGTTCTCGCTCGGTTGGCGCTTACGGAAGCGCCCGAGCGCTACATCAGCATAACCGCCACCTTCCACAACCGCTTCGGACTTCATCTGGGCACGCAGACGATCCATAGCTGGGCGACGACCACCTCAATCCTGGTGGCGTTCGAAGTCCCGGTGGGCTCACGCGTCAGCGTTGCGATCGAAGCGCACGGACTAGGTGTCTTGGATCGAAACACAAAGATCGACGCAGAGTTCTACGCCGCGGAGGCGCCGTTGCCGCTGCACGCGGGTGTCGCTCTCTTTGAATCTGCGGAGCAGGACTTTGTGGCTGCGGTCAGCGACCTTGTTCTGCATTACGACGAATATCGAAAAGCGGCGGAGCAGCTCCGCGAAGACTTGCTGCCATTCTACAGCCCAGCTGAACTGGTTCAGCGATTGGCAGCTTGCGTCCGACCTACGGGAGGGGCGGCATGACGCGCTCTGCTCAGTCGCCTCAACGCATCGTCGTCGTCTCGGATGTGAGTGTCGGCTACGGCACGCCTCAGATTCTGCGTGCCGCCGAATCTCTCGCCAACGCGTTCGGCGCCGACGTGCTCATCCTTGAGCCCGATGAACCAGAACGTCCCGCGGTCGATGTAGCGGACCACGTTTCGGTACCATCGATAAAATTGAAGCGCATCTTCACGACCACCCACCCCTACGCCAGCGCGGGCCGCGTCGAATTTGCGCTAGCGGCGGCTCGCGAGGTGCGGGCGTTCAATCCGTCCATCATTCTGTTCTGCTCAGACTACGGCCTGCCAATTCTACTCAGCATCGACGCCAGCAAGTCCCTGAACATTTTTTACTGCCTGGAGGAGGTGCACGACCGTCCCAATCCGGATTGGCGGCCCCTCGTCTCTCACTGCGACATGATCATCTTCCCGGAAAGCAATCGCGCGAAGCTCTATTACGAGATCATCAACGGCAAAGGCGCCGGTCCGGAAACGATCATTCTCTACAACGCCAACTATATGCGCGTGACCGATCCACCGGAGAAAAACATCAAGCGCCTGTTTTACGGCGGCTCCTTTCACAAAGAGATGACGCACGCCGCGCATTTCCTGGAGCCAAAGATTGCCGCGATGCCGATTGACGTTTACGGCCTCATTCGCGGCTTCGATGATGAGGGCGAGGTCCGCCGGCAAATGTCGGGCACACGCGGCGGCATTCGCTACTGCGGCTACCTTGAAGCTGGGCCAAAGTATTTCGAGCTGCTTTCGCAGTACCAATACTCGATCGTCATATGGAATCCGGTGACCACGGCACAGCATTACGCCGCGCCGAATAAATTTTTCGACGCTATCGCTTGCGGCACGCCTCCAATCTGCGCCCCGCACCCGCAATGCGTTGAGGTTATTCGCAAGTGGCGCTGCGGCCTCCTGGTGGATGATTGGTCAAGCGAAGCCATGCGCTCGCGCTTGCGCCAGGCCATCCGCATGATCGGCTCCGACGACCACAAGGAAATGATCAACAATTGCCTCATCGCCATGCAGCGCGAGCTTGCGTGGCCGATCCAGTTCGAGAAAGTGCTTTCGGCCATTCGCCGGCGGATCCAAGACCCACAGGCATGACGGACGAGAACACCTTCCCAGCGGAAGCCGCTGCAACCGAAGAACTTGCAGCTGAGGCGCCCGCGCTTGCGGCTGAAGAAGTGATTGTCGAAGCGCCTCCCCCCACAGAGATCGAAGCACCTGCCCTTGCGATCGAAGGGCCCGCAATCGACCAAACGCATCAGCGCCTAGACGCGCTCGAGGCCAAGCTGGAAGTTCACGAGCGGTTGATCTTTCAGGAGCGCAGCGTCGATCTCATACGCATCGGCCCATTCATGAACCTCGTGCACGTGGATGACGCATGGTACGCGTCACATCCAGACGAATATAAGCGCCAGTCCATCTACGACCTTGCCAAGCATCCGAGACCAAAGCCCGGGCGCGAGACCACTCCCGACGAATTTATCAACGCGTTTTCCGATGTTCGCGACATCGACAAGCTGCTCGTCGCTTTTCTGGCTCGAGAGTTTGGCGCGAACATAACGGTCTGCGACATCGGCATCCAATACGGCAGCGGCGCGATGGCGCTCGCGCTTTTCATGCAGGAAATCGGTCTTGAGGGACCGCTCTTCACCTTCGATCCAGGCATCGCCAGCGAACTCGCCCCGCTGAACTTCATCAACAACGGTTTCGGCGATTACATTCGCCTGTCGCAGTCCGCCATCGCGCCGATTGATGGGTACGCGGTCATGCACCGCGAACTGGGACACTCCGAGGACAACCGCATCGTCGGCGCAATCCGGGATCGAACGCGCGGCTCGATGTCCAAACCCGTGCGCTGCGTGCGCCTCTCCACCGCTCTCTCTGAGAGCGGAAAGCTCGGTCCGGCCTACGTGAAAGTGGACACGCAAGGGGCGGAACCCGGCGTGTGGGCAGGCATGGCCGATCTCATGGAGCGCCATATCGTCCTCAGCTGCCTTGAGTTCGTGCCGCAAGTCATCGCGGACGACATGCCACCGGCGCAATTCATACGCGAGCTGCAAACGACGCATCACCTCTATGACATTGGCGTGCTCGGCAATCGCGTGGCTTTGGTTGAAGTCGATGGCGAGACTTTTACGGCCGCAATTCTGGAAACGCCGGATCGCTGGACAGATCTCGCCTTGATCGACAAGCGCTTCGGCAAGGCCGACGAGCTTTGCGCAATCTTGGACCAACTCGCCGCCAGCCTCGCGAAGGCGCCCGATATCAGTGATGTTCTTAAAGAAATGAGCGCGACGCTTGAAACGATCAGAGCCAACCTAGATGTAGAGCTGGCCCGAGCGTCCGAAGCGACCGCTCAAGACAACACTGCCCAGGAAAACGATGCCTAAAATCCTCCTTACCGGTTCGACAGGATTTCTCGGCAGACATGCGTTGCCGGTACTGCAAGCGGCGTACGGCGAGCGAAACGTCTTCGGCGTTTCATCGCGCGATTACGATCTTATGCGCGCCGATGAGGCTGAGCGCATGATCAAGGAAACGGCGCCTGACGCGATCGTCCACTTGGCCGCCTATTCAGGCGGGATTGGCGCCAATCGCGTCTTTCCGGCGGACTTCTACTATCGCAACACGCTGCTGACCGCGCACGTCTTCGAGGCCGCAGCGCGGGCGAACGTCGGCAAGCTGCTCTACACGATGGGTGGTTGCTCATACCCTGCAACAGCGAAGAGCCCAATCGACGAAATCCAACTCTGGCAAGGCTACCCACAAACTGAAAGCGCAGGCTACTCGACGGCCAAAATGATGGGCACCGTCGCCAGCCGCTCTTATCGCACGCAGTACGGCCTCAACAGCGTGGTGCTGATCCCGGGCAACATGTACGGCGAGTTCGACAACTTCAACGTTCAGGAAAGCCACGTCGTGCCGGCGATGATCCGCCGCTACTACGAAGCTCAACGCGATAAGCTGCGCAGCGTCACGATGTGGGGCACCGGTACGCCGCAACGCGACTTTGTGTACGCGGGCGACGTCGCCCGTTGCCTGCCCTACTTCATCGAGAGCTACGATTCATCCGAACCCGTAAATCTCTCAAGCGGCGTCAACACTCCAATCCGAGAGCTAGCCGAAACCATCGCCGAATTAGTCGCGTTCGAGGGCGCGATTGAGTGGGATTCAAGCAAACCCGATGGCCAGATGGTCAAGATTTTCGATACTACCCGCATGCGCGCCGAGGGCTTGGCGTGTGACACACCACTCCGCGTCGGCCTGAAACAGACGATCGATTGGTTCGCAGCGAATTACGATGGCGCGCGTGACGGCCTTCGGCTCTAACCTCGGCGCGAAGGATTGATCGAATGAACCGCAGCGCCGCCGCCGAAAAATTCGGTGAAATCATTCTTTGGGAACAGGCGATCCAGATCATCGCGCGCGACTTTGTAAAGCCGGGCGATTTTGTCATCGACGTTGGGGCCAACGTCGGCGGTATTTCGGTGGCGCTGTCGCGCATGACGGGTCCGGAGGGCCGGGTTGCGGCGCTTGAGTGCAATCCGGAAATACTTCCTGTACTGACGCATACCCTCGAACTCAACGAGGCTTCGAATGTCGACTTGGTGGAGCGAGCCGCCTACGCCGAGTCCGGCCTGACGCTTTCCTTCCAGGTTGATCCCTCGCTTTATTCGTCCGCTTCCAAATTGACGGACGATGGCGGGGCAGCGTCACTGTCCGTCATCACTACCACGCTCAACGATGTCGTGCGCGACGCTGGCCGCGATCCCGCCTTTATCAAGATCGATGTCGAAGGCGCCGAGTTTAGCGTCCTTAGCGGCGCCTCAGATTTTCTAGACGGCCCGGCCGCACCGCCAATCGTTCTTGAATACTCTTACCAGCCAGTCGCTGAGCAATGTCCGCTCGTACTGTTGGAACGCAAAGGTTACGAGTTCTGGGACGTATATCTCTACCAGCGCATGTCGCGATCCGACTATGAGGCGCTTGGCGGCATGTCCAATATCCTGGCGCTTCCCGCAGGCCAGCGCGCTCGAGGATACCGCAAAAGCGCGCCAAGCGAGCACACGCCAACCGAAGCGATACAAGCGCCAAGCGGCCGGTCACTCGTCAGAATGCACATTGATGGCGACGACGGCGCCATCGCACGCGTATTGGCGCGACGCGACGATGGCGCGCTGCTGTCGATGTTTCAGACCAGCATCCGGGCCATGCGCCATCCGGCGAACTCAACGTTCGTGTTCGACTTCGAGGCGCCAACCACCGTCCACCTCACCGCTGAAACCGAGAATGGCGATGCGATCCCGTTCCGGACCGAGGTTTCAGAAGTCACCCGCCTGGGCTAGGCTCTCACCATGATTTTTATCCTCGGCGGCGAAGGTTTTGTCGGCTCGGCGTATGCGCGCCTGTTTGCGTCGCTCGGCGTTAAGCACGTGGTGCTCACACGCGCGAACTACGCCGATCACGTCGGCGCATCCTGCGATCTGCTCATAAACGCCAACGGCAACAGCAAGAAATTTCTAGCGAACCAGGACCCGAAGGCGGAATTTGCGGCCTCTGTGTCAAGCGTCGTTGCTAGCCTCAGCGACTTCAAAGCTCGCAAGTATGTGTATCTATCAACGGGCGACGTATATCCCCAGCAACACAGCCCGGAGGTGACGCGCGAGGATCAGGCGCTCGATATGCGCTCTATGAGCCGCTACGGCCTGCACAAATATTTGGCCGAGCAATATGTAGGCGCCACACACTCCGACTGGCTCATTTTCCGAATGGGTGGCTTCGTCGGTCCGGGGATGAAGAAGAACGCAATTTTTGATATTCTGAACGGCCCGCAGATCTGGCTTGCGCCCGACTCCGAGCTGCAATTTGTCTCTACCGACGCGGCAGCGCGGCTTGTGTGGGACTTAGCCTCCAACGGCATTTCTAAAGAGACGATCAACCTCGGCGCACGCGGTGTGGTTGGCATCGGCGACGTCCGCGAGCGCGCTGGATCGACGGTGCCCTTCGGGTCAGAGGCAAAGAGCGTGCGCTTTGAACTCGACCTTACAAAGCTGAGCGCTCTCGCACGCAAACAGATCCCCGAGACACAGGCTGAAGTGTTCGCCTTCGTTGACGCGCAGAGTCGATAGTCTGATGCGGATATTGTGCGTCGGATGGTACGGGCATGGCCTTGTCGGCGACGAGGCAATCTTATCTGTGCTGCTACGCGACCTCGCAGCAATGGCGCCCGGCGCGGATATTTGTGTCACGTCCGCGGATGACGCCGCGACGGCTCGGCGCGGCGTACGCAGCATTGGCTACGCGCTTACCGATGTTGCAGCTGAAATTAGCCGTTCCGATCTTGTCATACTCGGCGGCGGCGGCCTTTTCACTGAGTACGGTCCGTACCGCCCACTGCGAACTCTGCGTGGAACGGCCGATTTCACGACGCTCTGCGGCGAAATTCCGGCGCTGTGCGCAACCTTGAACGTGCCCTGCGCAATTTTTTCCGTAGGCGTCGACACGCTGCGCTCGCAGGAGGCCAAAGATGCCCTGCGTCGCGCCTTCAGCTTGGCGACCACCGCCAGTGTACGCGACACAGGCTCTCAGCATATCGTGCACGAACTCCTGGGACGAAACGTAGAGCTGAGCTGCGATCCCGCCGCGCTCCTAAAGCCGGCAGAACTCGACCGCGAGTCCGCACTGCTGCAACTGGGTCTAAATCCGGCTGCACCACTCCTCACTCTTTCCTTAAGACACTGGGACCCCACACCGTTGCGGCTTAGTCTAACCGTGCAGCCATGGGAAAGAGACGTTGCTGCAGCGCTTCAGGATTTCTGCTCTTCGCGCGGCGCGCAAATCTTGGCGGTCCCACATCAGCGCCGCGGCGAAATCTTTAGCAACGACGCAGAATTCTATCGTCGTTTTCTGCCCGGGATACACGGCGTCCCTATCGCTCTTTGGGAGGGTTCGATTGAGCCGGGGATGGTCGCTGCAGTTCAAGCGCTCGGTGATGTCCACGTAGCGATGCGTCATCATGGGGTCGTGTTAGCAGCCGCAACACTCACGCCATGCGCGGCCATCGCCTACAGCGATAAGGTGACGGCAGCGATGACGGATGCGGGTTTGGGCGACTATTGCGTTGCGCTGGAGTCTGCTTCCACCGAGACCGTCACGCGTACGCTTGATCGCGTGTGGGAGAACCGCGACGAAATTCGCGCTCTTCTGTCGAAGCGCGCTGAGATCGTGGTGCAACGGCACGAGCTGGCCTTGTCGCTTGTGAAGGCGGCGCTGAATGCTCAACCTGCGCCGAGTACACGTGAAACCGCACTCGCCGAGACGGCGACGCGGTGGCGCGAAATTGCAAACGCCGCGGACGATCCATTCGTGCAAGGCGTAGAGAGCATGCTCAATCGCCTTGTTGCCGCTTCGCCCCCAACTGAGGTGATGCTTACTTCGTTGCAAGAACTTGTTGAGGCCGCGCCAAACGTCGGGGCGCTTCACTATTATCTTGGCTTCTACCAGCTGCTGTCGCGTCAAGACGATGAAGCATCCGCCTCCTTCACGCGAGCGATCGAGCGTGGGTTTAGCCTTGGCTGGAGCCATTCTATGCGTGCAGATGCTCGCGAACTTGCTAAAGATCTGGAAGGCGCGGCGAGAGATCACCGAACGGCGTTGCAACACGACGAAATGCTTGTTCGGTCGCGAGACGCGCTCAAGCGGCTACGCGCGATAACACCCCCGGCGCTCTAGCCCGCCAGAATTGTCGAACCCGCAGAATCCATCTCGATTTTTATAATGTGCGACTTGCCCATCCGATCTTTGAACGCCTTGAGACGTTCAGGCGGCACAACCATCAGCAGAAAACCGCCACCGCCTGCGCCGCACAATTTTCCGCCGAGGGCGCCCGCGTCCGTCGCCGCTTCGTAAAGCGCATCAATCTCTGGGTTCGACACTTTGCTCGAGAGCGTGCGCTTCGTCATCCAGCCCTCGTGCATCATTGCGCCAAAATCCGCGAGCACACGTTCTGGATCCGCACCTTCAAGCACGGTGACGGCCTGATCGGTGAGCGCCAGCAAGTGGCTCAGTTCCCGGTCGATCCTGCTCGCGTTAGTCGCGTCTAATTGCTCGTCGAGCGTGTCGGAGGCGTAGCGTTGGATGCCGGTGTAAACCAGATAAAGCGAATCCATCAGGCGTACGGCTACATCGGAGTGAAGCTGCAACGGCGAGATGCGGATGCGTTTGCCTTCGAAATCAAACCTGTTCAGCCCACCGAACGCAGCGTGGAGTTGATCCTGCACGCCCACACGTTCTCCGAGTAAATCGCGTTCGATATGAATGGCGGATAGCCCGAGATCGAAACGCGTCGTCGGCCGGCCTTGCAGAGTGCGCAGCAAGTTTACGAGCCCAACTGTAAACGACGACGAACTCCCCAGACCGCTGCTTGCCGGCAGGTCCGCCATGATATTGATGTCGAGCGCATCATCGACACCGCAATATCGAATGGTCTCTCGAACCACCGGGTGCTTGATATCTTCGAAGCGTTCAACCAGCTCTAGTGCGCGGTAACTGATCCGGTATTTGTACTGGATGAAGTTGGCGAGCTTCAGCGCGCTGATATAGATGTAGCGATTGATCGCCATCCCAACGACCGCGCCAGGTTGGCGCGCGTAATATTCGGGATAGTCGGTGCCGCCGCCAAAAAAGCTGACGCGCAGCGGCGTACGCGATGTGATCAGCATCGGACGATCCGGCTACACATTGCTGAACGCAGTATTGCGTATCATCCGATAGCCCCGGATGAGCTCGCCAATGCCCTGGTCCAGACTATGATCAGGACGCCATCCTGTGCGCTCAAGCTTTTCGTTTGACACTATGTAATCGCGCTTATCCGGGTCTTCGCCAATCTGCGCGTTCAAAAAGACAAACCCCGGCGCCTGCAATTTTATGCGTTCGCACAATTCGACTTTGGACAAATTGGCGTCTGACAAGCCCACATTGTACGCCTCGCCGCGCATCGTTTCGAAATTATCCAGCGCGTGTAGGAACGCCTTCGTCACGTCCCGGATGTGGATATAGTTGCGTTTAAAGTGACCTTCGAAAAGCACGACCGCGCGATCCATCACTGCGCGATAAGTGAAATCATTTACGAGCAAGTCCACCCGCATACGCGGCGCCATACCAAATACTGTGGCGAGCCTCAGCGTCACCCCTCGCCCCGAGTCCAGGACAGCGCGCTCGGCGTCCACCTTCGTGACGCCGTAGAGGGAAATTGGCCTCAGCGGCGTCTCTTCCGTGCAGAACTGGTCACTCTGACCGACGCCGTAGCCTGAATTCGTGGTGGGATAGAGCAACACTTGATCCGCGCTCACGGCGTCGACAATCAACCGGACGGCGTCAAAATTTGTGGTCTTCGCCGCAATCGGGTCTTGCTCGCATAGCGGGGCGCCGACGAGCGCCGCCAACGGCACGATGACATCGGCCTTGGCCATGAGCTTTTGGACCAGATCTTTGTTGCGCGCGTCCCCGCGCACCGGTTCAAAATTGGGATTGGCACAATTGGCGGCAAGCACCGTGTCGTTGCGGGCAAACGTATCCAGCGCCGTAACGTGCGCGCCCCGAGCCAGCAGTGCTGGAACGAGAATTGAACCGATGTAGCCGGCAGCGCCTGTGACGAGAACCCGCAACGCGAACTTCCTTGTTTCCTGTTGCATCCGACTACCAATACGTCGGAGCAATTCCTAGCGTTCTCTCCACCATCGACGGGCGCCCAGGGAGCCTCTATTCGGATGAATGAATGAGCTTCCCTGCAACCCCGGCGTCCGCGCTCCGCCTGTCGGTCGCAATCGTGCTTCCTGCCCGGCACCTACTTGAAGGCGCGGGCGCTGCCCAAGTTTTCAACTATCAAGCGCGGGCGCTGCAGGCCGCCGGCTGCGACGTCACCTTAGTTGCAACCGCACCGTCGATCCGCACACGGGCACACGGTAATTTGGACGCACTTGATAGCGCGCTGGCTAAGCTGTCAGAAAAGTATCTGATCATATCGGATACCAGACCTATCGCAGGACCCGGCGTCATCGCGAGCACCCTGCTCGCTCGCCTGCGGGGCCGGTGGTCGCTTGCGGCCGACGGCGCTGTGTCTCGCTTTGTTGACGCGTCTCGATTGCAGGACCTAAGTTTTGACGCCGTGGTCTGCAACTATCTCCAATGCGTATCTACCGCTGACGCGTTGGTCGATCCGTCTCGGCAGATATTGGTTCTTCATGACCTCGATCCAGGTCCGATTCCGGATTGGCTTCGCCGGTTTGCGGCCAGCCGCGGCACCGTCGCGACGCTGAACAGCGAAGAAACTCACCGCCTCGCCAACGCTGGCGTGCAATGTTCGACATTGCGCGCGATCCAACCACCGGGAAACGCTGCAGCGCTCGCCGATGACCTCAACGCCGATGCAGCGCAGGCGATCGAAGACTCTCGGGCCAGTGTAAAATCAGATGATGGATGGAAGTCGTGGCAAGGACGATCCGTTGATTTGCTTTTTGTCGGCGGGAGCCATCCGCCTAACGTCGTTGGGCTGCACGCTTTCGTCAGAGACTGCTTCGCCAAGCACTTGGCGCCACAGGGAGTTAACCTGGTGATCGCTGGAGAAGCGGGTCCCGCTGCTCTCGCCGGCCTGGATATCGCCAACGTGGCTTGCCTGGGGCGCGTAGAGAATCTCGCACCGCTCTACGCCGCTTCCCGCGTCGTCATATCTCCATTGCTCGATGGCACAGGCAGCTCAATCAAGGTCGCAGAGGCAATCACCGCGGGCAAACCCGTGCTTGGCGCCAAAGCGGCGTGGCGCGGATTGAGCGTTGGCACGAACACGGCGCTTGATCCGCCATTCGATGAACGCTGGGCGAAAAGAATTCTGGCGCTTTTGCGCGATCAAAAAGCACGCGAGGTTCTCTTTCAAGCTGGCTTACGCGCACTGCTTGACGCGAACGGCGAAGATCTCGCCGGCATCGTTGCGCGCGTGGCAAGACGATGACTTCGCGTCCGCAATTTCTGATCCTCGACCAATCACTGCTCGATGCTGATGGACACCACTACGACATGGACCGTCATGTCGCGCGCGCCGCCAAGGACATGGGCATGGCGCCGCGGGTGGCGGCGCATCGCAACTTCGACTTGCGCCTTCCGTTCGACCAAACACCGTTGGATGCATGGTTCTCACAAACCTGGGTTGATGCGCATCAATCGAGAGTCGCCCAAACGGCTCGGCGCGTCATCCAGTCGGCGCCGCGCCAACTTCAAACGCCGCTACTTTCGTTTGCCGGCCTCGCCCGCAGGTTGATTTCGTCCAGAGCTGATCTTCCGGCGCCGCCTCCCTTCGGCTCAGAAGCCATCACTTACCTTTGCGAGCAAAATGCCGGATCCGGCGATCACGTTTTTGTCCACACCCTCGCCGGCGCCGAGCTTCATTCTCTGTGCGAGGCGCTCACACGCTCCACGATCACAAGCACGGTTCACGTCGTTCTACGTCGCAGCGCAGCTGAAGCGATTATGAGCAAGGGCGTACCTGGCGGGCTTCCAGCCCTACTATCGCGCATCTCGTCCGACACACGGCTCTCGCGGCAAATGCGCTTCTACACCGACACTGATGCGCTAACTCATCAACACCAGGCGCTCTGCCCAGCATTGCCGATCATCACACTCCCAATTCCGATTGCGCCAATTGATGCTGCGCTCGCTGACGCCCCGCGCCAACCTGGACCGCTACGGCTACTCTACCTGGGCAACGCCAGAACGGAAAAAGGCTTTCAGCTGCTGCCGATAGCCGTCGCGGCGTTGCAAGACGCATCGGGCACAATTCCAGACACGGTGCTAATTGCGCAAGCACACAGCAGCACAAGCCTCACGGAAGCCGTCATCGAGGATACACGCCGGCGTCTGCGAACCTCCAACCATGTGATTTTGATCGAAGAACCGCTCAGCACCGAAGACTACGCGCGGCAGCTTGCTACAGCGGACATCATTTTGCTTCCCTACGATCGGGAGGCCTATCGCGAACGCAGCTCGGGCATTCTCATTCAAGCACTGGCGGCAGGAAAGCCCGTTGTAGTGCCAGATCAGAGTTGGCTTTCCGACACTACGCCCGCGAACACAGCCGCGCACTTCGGCGCTGACGCTGACTTTGGAAGAGCTGCGATCGAAGCCGTGCAACGCATCGATATTCTTTCCAAAACTACGCGCGCAGGGGCGCAGGAATGGCGAAGGAAGCACTCACCCCTAGCGCTCGTCGAAACCCTGTTGAGGAACGCTTAGAACAGCGCCTTGTTCGCCTCGATAAAGGCGGACGCCGCGACAACGGTTTCGGGCACGCCGATATCAATGAACGCCGCATCGCGCACAGGAACGACGCGAACTTGGCTGCCGTTTGTCAGCAAATCCGGAATAACATCGCGCTCAATACTCAACGCCACACCACGCTGAAATCCAAGCAAGGCCTGCTTCCGGAAGAAATATACGCCGGCATTCACATAGCCGCGTCCTGGCGCTTTTTCGCGGAAGGCTCGCAGTTTCTGCGTCGCCTCATCAAAATCCAGCGTGCCATATCGCGACGTATCCTCTTGATAGACACCAAGCAGCGCCGCGCTGACGCTCGCGTCCGAACGCAAGTCCAAAATCTCAGGAGCGCCGCCAAGACAAAGGCTGTCGCCGTTGATCGTTAGGAGCTCGCTTTGACACAGGTCGAGGCAGTTCAGCAGCCCACCTCCGGTGCCTAGTGGTTCGACCTCCGGGCACACGCGCCGTCGCACGCCCGGGAAATCACCGTTTGCGCACCAATCAGCGATCTGATCGCCTAGGTGCCCCGTTGAGTACACAAAGTCACTTACGCCGGACTTGATCAGATAGGTCGTGACCCAATGCAAAAAGGGCTTACCCGCGACTTCGATCATCGGCTTGGGCACATCCGGATAGAGCGTGCGAATACGCGTTCCTTTGCCTCCGGCAAGGACAACGGCGGTGACGCCTGCACGATCATGCGTCGCACTGCTCACGCGAGCTTCTCCAATTGCGGCTGCAGCCGCAGAAGTTCGCTAAACGCGAACACCAAATGATACAGGGTCGACGCCGGACACGTTTCTGATTGCGAGCGCCCTTCTGAATCGAAGCGATCTAGCCATAGCCCTTCGCGCACATCGCCCAAATGATGCTGAAACAGCGCGTCGAGCGCCGATGCAATCGCTGCGCGAGGATCAGCGCCAATCAACTCAAAACGCGCGAGGTGGGCCTTGATGCGCTCGGAGTTCGGCCATGCGCGCGATCCGCCGTCCGGCGCGCCCCCGACCCGCGCCTCGTTCGCGACCAGCCCACTTTGCGCGTAGACACCGTACCGCTCCGCAAATGCAATCAGCGCATTAACATCGACACGGACATCAGCGCCGGTACGCTTGCTGTAATTGCCGAGTATCCAAGCCCACTCCAACTGATGCCCGGGCTCGACAATGTCACTCGTGCGGCGCCAATCGGGTTCGAAGGTCTCAGCCAAAGTAGCGCCATCGAAAAATCGTCGCCGAAACAGCGCTACGAGTTCGTCTGAGAGGCGCGCCGACACGTCGTCGCCGAAGCTCTCGGTTGCCGCGAGGCTCGCTTCCAACAAGTGCATGTGCGGATTTTGATACAGCCTTCCCGATGCGCCGAGTTCGTGCGCGAAAGCTTCGCCGCGACGCATTCGCCGATCGATGAAGGACAGCGTCTCCAACGCGAGGTCTCTCGTTCTGCGAGCACCCGTCAACCGATAGTGCCAGGACAAGCCGAACACCACGAACGCCAGATCGTAGAGATCAACAGTCGCATCGAGCACTTCACCAGTGGGCGACATCAAACGCGCCCAGCCGTTCTCGGCCCCGAGCCATGCGTGCTTCACAAGAAAATCAACGCCGTGATCCGCGATCTCTGCGCCCTCGCCCCAGCCCAGCAGCGCCGCCTGCGAGAACACGTAAATTTGACGCGCGGCCACCCGCGTCCGCTTGAACTCCACGCCCGCCGAGCGGCCGTTGAGATTCAGCTCTTCCTCGAACCCGCCATGGACACGATCGACGCCGCCCGCCGCCCACAGCGGAAACGCGGCATCGAACATCCATCGGCGGACGCGCGGAAAATCTAGCTCATGCATATCGAGTTGATAGTCGCATCAGGACGCTTCGCCCTCAACCGCCACACGCTGCACAAGCTGCTCAGCTTACCTTAGTCGAGCAGCGCCTTGGCGGTTTCGACGATGCCTTCAGCGGTAATGCCGAAGTGCGCATAAGCGTCCTTAGCCGGCGCCGACGTGCCGAACGTTGACATGCCGACAAACGCATCAAGTCCGAACGCCTCGAACCAGCCTTGCCCGATGGCGGCTTCACAGCCGATCTTCAACTCGTCATCACCGCCGCAAATTGCGTCCTGGTAGACATCGTCCTGCATCTCGAACATCTCGAAACACGGCGCTGAAACGACGCGCGTCGGAATGCCTTGCGCCTGCAGTATCTCGCGCGCCTTCACCGCGAGCGCGACTTCAGTGCCAGTCGCGAAAATAGCCACGCGCGAAGCGCCACCTTCTGCGGAAAGCAATTCATAAGCGCCACGTACTGAGAGATTTTCGCTCGCATCGCCGCGAAGAGCCGGCGTTGCCTGCCGTGAGAGGGCAAGCACGCTCGGGCCATCATCCCGCAACAATGCCGCCTGCCAGCACTCAGCCGTCTCGACCGCATCGGCGGGACGAAAAACAGCGAGGTTCGGAATGGCGCGCAGGCTGGCGAGATGCTCGACAGATTGGTGCGTCGGTCCATCTTCGCCGAGGCCGATCGAGTCGTGCGTCATGACGTGAACGACACGAATGCCCATCAGCGCGCTCAAACGGATGGCCGGACGCGAGTAGTCCGCGAACGTCAGGAACGTGCCGCCGTACGGAATGATTCCGCCATGTAGCGCCATGCCATTCATCGCCGCCGCCATGCCGTGCTCACGGATGCCATAGCGCACATAACGGCCAGCGCGGTTCTCCGGTGTGAAATCCTGGGAGCCCTTGGCCAGCGTGAGGTTAGAGCCGGTGAGATCGGCGGAGCCGCCCAGCAATTCCGGGCAAGCTTCAAACATCGCATCTATCGCGCCGCTAGAAGAAGCGCGGGTGGCCAGCGTCGGCTTTTCCGCCGCCACCTTCGCCGCATGCATGCCCAGTGCGGCTATGGCCGCGTCAACATTGCCGTCGCTCATCGCCGCAGCGAAGGCGTCCTTATCTTCGGATTTTTTTAGGCGCGACGCCCACTCTTCGCGCCTGCCAGCGCTGCGCGCGCCGATTTTCCGCCAAGCCGCACGAATGTTATCCGGCACTTCGAACGGCCCGTGCGCCCAGCCGAGCACCTTCTTGGTCGCTGCAAGCTCCTCAGCGCCAAGCGCTTCGCCGTGAGCCTTTGCTGTGCCGGCGCGCTTCGGCGAGCCGAAGCCAATGATGGTTTTGCAGGCTACCAACACCGGACGATCCGATTTCGTCGCTTGCTCAAAGGCGCGCGTCACATCGGCGACGTCATGCCCGTCACACGAGAGCACACTCCAGCCGCTGGCGGCAAAGCGGGCTTTTTGGTCAGTGGTGTCTGAAAGCGAAACCGCGCCATCGATCGAAATGGAATTGTCGTCCCAAATCACGATCAGCTTGTTGAGCTTTTGGCGCCCTGCGAGCGCAATCGCTTCCTGGCTTATGCCTTCCATCAAGCAACCGTCGCCGACGATGACCCAAGTGCGGTGATCGACAAGCGCCCCGCCAAAGCGCGCAGCAAGATGCGCTTCCGCCATCGCCATCCCAACGGCATTCGCCAGACCCTGCCCAAGGGGCCCCGTCGTGGTCTCGATGCCAGTAGCGAGGAAGTTCTCCGGGTGCCCCGCCGTCTTCGAACCGAGTTGACGGAAGCGCTTGATTTCATCGAGCGTCATGTCCGCGTAACCGGTGAGATGCAGCAGCGCGTAAAGCAGCATCGATCCGTGACCGGCCGAGAGCACAAAGCGATCGCGGTCTGGCCAGTTCGGATTGCTCGGATCGAATTTCAGGAACTTCGCGAACAAAACCGTCGCCGCGTCGGCCATACCCATCGGCATGCCCGGGTGACCGGACTTGGCTTGCTCCACGGCGTCCATCGCTAGGGCGCGGATTGCGTTGGCGAGTTCTTTCGCCTCGACGCCTTCGATCAGTTCGCTTTTGCTCATTGGGGTTCCTTCGCTCAGGCTGTTTAGCGCCGATTCGGGCGCTTTGCCTGGAGCGAGGTCTCCGGTATCAGCGGAAAACGCCGGAAGGAATGCGGCGGTGGAGCTTCATATGCAGATTTTTATCGACAGCGCCGATGCGGCGGAACTTAAGGCGCTGGCGCAGACCGGCTTGGTCGATGGCGTGACCACAAATCCATCACTCATTGCGAAAGCGGGTCGCGACTTCTTCGAAACACTCCGCGAGATCTGCGCGGCGGTGCCTGGGCCGATTAGCGCCGAGGTTGTCGCGCAAGATTCCGAAACGATGATCAAGGAAGGCCTGAAGCTGCGCGGCGTGGCGCCCAACATCGTCGTAAAGCTCCCGCTGACATTTGAAGGCCTCAAGGCCTGCAAGCACCTGGAAGACAACGGTCATCCGACCAACGTCACACTCTGTTTCTCAGCGGTTCAAGCGCTGATGGCCGCCAAAGCCGGCGCAACTTTCATCTCTCCGTTCATTGGCCGTCTCGACGACAACGGCCAAGACGGCATGGAACTAATCCGCGAAATTCGCGCAATCTTCGACAATTACGACTATCCAACGTCAATCCTCGCTGCCTCGATCCGCACGGCAGGGCACGTACGTGATGCGGCCATTGCTGGTGCAGATTGCGCGACGATCCCGCCAGCCGTGTTCAAAAGCCTCTACAAGCACGTCCTGACGGACATGGGATTAGAGGCGTTCATGAAGGACTGGAAGTCGACGGGTCAGTCGATCCTGTGATCGCTGATTAGCGACCGGCGAGCGCTTGCAGGCGGCTGACATTGTCGTCAGTGCCTTCGCGCGCAGCAGCCATCAGGCGCTCGGCGTCCGCGAGCTGCGCTTCGATCGCCACAACGTCGAGCGGCTCGAGAGCCGGCGCTTGTTGCTCCATCTCGTTCGCAAACGCTTCGCGCACGCTGAGACCGCCCTGCATCGCCACCGGGGCGACGAGGCCCACAAGAGCCATCGCGCTCGCACCAGCGGCAAAGCTGGCCAAGACCATGCGAACGGTGGCTTTGACGTTTGAGCGCGACATAATGTGGAGAACTCCCGGACCGGCGGCGGTCAGTTAACAAAAGGTTGCCAAGATGGCAAACGCTCTTTGCGGCGCCGAAGAGAGATGGTCTGTGACTGTCGTCACCACCCTCGACACCCCTACCCACCGACTAGAGCGGCTTATGGCTACCCTAGTCGAAAATCCTGAATATCAGCCGAATCTGGCCCTCAGGTTCAGTTGCGGCTCGTTCAGGCTTACGGTGTAAGGTGACTTCGAAATCGCCGTGCTGCGGCGCCGAACACGGAACCACAATGGCTAGCGCTTCCACCTCACCTCGAACGCTACGGAAAGCGGTACTCCCGGTCGCTGGTTTTGGGACGCGCGTGCTGCCCGCAACCAAA
>Ga0163150_10002271_pt1 | contig 30107 bp, 27 predicted proteins | sample OliLakLV19P2IB_FD_148628 | JGI IMG/M metagenome (GOLD analysis project Ga0163150, IMG submission 148628) | Freshwater microbial mat bacterial communities from Lake Vanda, McMurdo Dry Valleys, Antarctica - Oligotrophic Lake LV.19.P2.IB | ecosystem: Environmental > Aquatic > Freshwater > Lake >...
CAATTCAACTGGTCTCTGGGGGTCAGGGGGCGGTGCGCGATGCCCACGACCCCGCTGCCCTTCCTCCGCACGGAAAAACGCCCGCGACAAAACCGCAGCGGATCGTGAATAATACCGGTTAAGACTCCGCATTGCGGAAATCGGGAAACTGATTATTGCGATCGATGTGGAATTGGACGCATCGGTTCAGCAGCAGAATGCGGCAGTCGTCTTAAGGCGTGCTGATCTATTCTGTGAGCGTGCCTCGCTGCAATTATCAATGCGAGACGCATCAGTTCAGTAGTGAATCGCAACGCGGTTGCTTCTGCGCCAGCAAACTGCCCCGACAACCTCCGCGCAAAGAACGAGCCGCCCAAGGAACTGAAGGCGGCTCGCTCTCACTTTCAGACTGCCCGCTCCCCAGCGTTGGTCGCATCCATGCCCAACGTCGATACGTTAGTATAGGTCGCCATTTGGTGCGGCTCCGCTGGGAGGACTCAACCAACAAAACTGGCCGCCCGGCGTTCGGGTGTAAGCGTCGTATCGTTTGGGAGGGCCGAGCTGTAGGTAATTGCGCGCCCGGCCGCAAAGAAAAACGCTGGGTACGCGACTGGGCGGCAGGCTTACAGGGACTGTCACCGCAGAACGCCCTGCCCGGCGTGACGTGCCTGGTGGGGTGGCGGTGCCACTGGATCGGACACAAGAATCCAGCACAACCACCGGGTTGCCAGTGGCCCAACCCGAAAGTGAAGCCTGGGCACTTGTTGTCGCAGGTCGTGGCGGCTCTAAAAGAGAAAATGAAGCTGCTAGAAAAGGCGGCCGCCGAAGCCGGACATTTCCACGGCGGTCGCGAGGCTCCAGTGAGATTCTTTCAGTGCGCATTACCCCACCCCGCGAGCACAGGCTCCGGTGGGCTCGCCAGCGGGGTTCTTTTTCCTAGGAGTCCAGCCATGGACGACCAGGCCAAGAAGAGGCTTGCGGTCGAATCGCACTACGCAAAGCGCAGACTGAAACGACTGCTCCGTATCGAGTGGAATTGCGTCGAGAGGGTTAACGAGATCACGGCCGAATTGGAAGACATCACATCCGGGCTGTGGAATTTGCTGAAAGAAATCGAACTGAACAACCAAGATGATAACGAATGATCGCTGACCCCACGGCGACGACGGTCCCCGTAGGACGGCGCTGGTGCCGTGGGGTCCTTTCAATCGTAAGAGGCGATGAGGCGGATAAATTTGTTCAATGTGCATCGGCGATCGTCTGTAAGGGGATACTCCACGACCATAACACAAGCTGAAGCTCTCCGAAAGGCAAGTGCGATGCAAGTCACGATTGCCGAACTGCAGAAACTGCTCGACTCTTCCGACGACTGGAAGAGCATTGAGGAAGTTGCTGCCAGGGTCCAAGAAAATCACCGCGAGACTAGGGGAGGCGCAAAAGGTGTTTCTCGTGGATGACTACGACGGACCGCTAACTAGCGACGATGCGCCGCTGACGGAAAAAGAGAAAGAAATCGCGCGACTCGAACAGCAGGCCGGCTATGCCGCGTTGCGAGGCGACTTGTTGAAGGCTAAGAAATTGCGACTCGATGCCTCGTTAAAGCGGTTCGACTTGCTCCAAGCGAGAGTCCGAAAACTCGACAACGGGAAGGCGGGAAGCGGCCCGTGATCGCTCACAACACGCAGTTAATGCTCATTCTCGCCAGCTCACCTTTTGTCACGACGGCGTGCCGGAGTCCAATTTGGCTCGGGTGACCGGTGCTCGATAGATCAAGTTCACTTCGCCCCACAAGTCCGAAATCGTGGAAAAAATTTCCGAGTCGGAGGTCACCTAGCATACGCATGCATGGGGGGCCCCGGGGCGGGGTCTGCGGTGTCTCAGCGCTTTCTGCGCACACGTCAGCGACCGCATGATGCGGCGCGACGCGCTCTGATCGACGATCATCGCGCATCACTCGCGCGCACTTCACCGCGCAAACAGCGATCAAACAAGCCGCAAATAACCGTCAAACAGCGCGGGGGCGCGATGCAATTCGCGCGCTGGACACAGACGTTCGTCTGTGTACAGAATTATGAGCATAGTTTGATATAAGCTTGTTGACATAGCTACCGATAGGTTTACAATGCCTGTCAATAGTTGCGGCCGGTTGTGCTGATAACACAACCGGCCGCGTGATAGTCACCCAACCTTAACGAGGAGTGACCACCGATGAAATTCTATGGTAAAGCGGAATGCGCTGTAAAGCAGATCGTGAGCGCGTTCCAGGCCGGGAATCTTCCCCAAGCCCTGGCGCCGATCTTTGTTCACCGGCGCGACAGTATCCCTATGTCGGCCTGGAGTTGGCATAACCAGCTCCTCTGTGTCCTGGCCGGCTGCGCCGATGCCCGTGGCTATCGGCAATGGGAAGAGGTGGGACGGCACGTCAAGAAAGGCCAGCACGCGCAGGCTCAGATTCTTGTCCCTTGCACTCGGAAGGAAACGGGGACCGACGACTCTGGCCAAGAAACCACCCGGAACCGTCTGTACGGCTTTCGAGCTATGCCGGTCTTTGATCTATCCCAGACCGAAGGGGAACCGCTGGCCGAACGGGATCCGGCGAATGCGGCCTGGCTGCAAGCGCTGCCTCTACGGCCCGTGGCCGAAGCCTGGGGACTGTCGGTCGATTGCTACTCCGGCAAGCCTGGCAAGGCGCTGGGCCGGTATCGCCACAAGCAAGCCATTGCGCTGGGAGTCCAGAATCTGGCCACTTGGATGCATGAGTTGGTGCATGCGGCAGACGATCGGCTGGGCCAACTCACCGAACGGGGCCAGCATTGGCGGAGTGAAACCGTTGCCGAGTTGGGCGGCGCGGTGTTGCTCGAATGTCTTGGGCAACCCGTGGAAGCCGATCTAGGCGGCTGCTGGGAATACGTCTCGGCTTATGCCCGCGATGCTGGCCTCGAACCCATTACGGCCTGCAATCGCGTCTTAAAGCGCACGTGCGATGCCGTGGCGCTGATCCTGGATACGGCTGCGCAGTTGGCCGAATCGCAGGCGCTGATCGATAGCTTCACGGCTGAAGCGGAAGCGGTGCTCTAGCCCACAAACCCCCGAACGCGCTATCGGACAGGGATAGCGCGCTGGCGGTTTGTGCGCTGTTTGGGCGTTCTTTGGGCACTGTTTACCCGCTGTTTGAAAGGATCTTGGCCATGCATTACTCGTTTACCGGGGGCGCTTTCATCTGGTTCGATACGAAGCCATCCGACGATGTCCGCCAGATTCTTAGAGCCAACGGGTTCCGCTGGCATCCGGCTAGTGGGCGCTTGTGGCGCAGAAAGGTAACCGGCGCGGCCGACGTGTTGGGGGCCTTGCACAAGGCGCTAGCACCCAAGCGACCCGATGGCAGGCCGGTCAGACCGGATGGCACGTGCTGGCGCTGCAAAGATCCCGATGGCTGGTTCCGCAGCTATGGGCCAGCTACGCCGGTTTACTGTGACAAGTGCGAAGCCGAATCACGCGCAGCCCGCGCAGGGGGTGCGCTATGACTGCCACCCGCAAGCCATCGCTGGAATTCCGCCGCGCTCGGGCGCCCAAGCATTCGTTTTTCGCGGCTGGGGACCGAATGGTTTGGATCGATGCCACGGGCCGCTATCGGATCGTCTTGACGAAACGGATCGCGGGAGTCGAAATCCCCAAGCCTTCCCGGCGGTATCTGATCCTGTTCGACGGTTGCCCTGGCTGGGCGCTTGTCTCCCGGCATCGCCGATTGTCGGCTGCCATGACACGTTGCCAGCGGCATGCCAGGAACGGGGGTGTCGTATGAATCTCGCCGAACGCTATCGCCCCAATTCGTGGGACGACGTGGTAGGACAGGCCGCTACGGTCAAGATGCTGCTGAGAATGCGAGACAGGAGCGGACTGGGTGGCCATGCCTTTTGGATCAACGGCCAATCGGGGCAGGGCAAAAGTACGATCGGCTACCTGATTGCGCATGAAGTGGCCGACGAGTTCAACGTCATGCGCTACAACGCCACGGAGTTCGGTTTGGCCGAAGCGCGGCAGGCGGTTCGCTCTTGTCGGACCCTGGGGATGGGGGCCAAGAATGGCCGTGCGCTGATCGTCAATGAAAGCCATGCCCTGCGCAAGGACGTGCTGATTTACCTGGATGATGCCATCGAGCCGGTCCCGGACCACGTCGTCTGGGTCTTCACGACGACTCGGCTGGGCCAGCAAGCCCTGTTCGATGATCACTTCGATGCGGGGCCAGTCCTGTCACGTTGCACCAAGGTGGAACTGTCTCCTCGGGGACTGGCGGAAGCCTTTGCCGCGCGGGCCAAACAGATTGCGGAGGCCGAAGGTTTGGACGGCAAGCCGCTGGAAGCCTATCTGGCGCTGGTCAAGCGGCATCGCAATAACCTGCGGGCCGTTCTCCAGGACATCGAGAGTGGGGTCATGCTCGACTAGCCAAACTCAGTCATGCCGGAGTTTTGGCCCCAGTCTTCCCAGGCTGGGAAAACATAGCGCCCTTTGTTTTGAAGAGGGGCGACTGACCAACTTTAAAACAGGACAACCAATATGCAAGCCATAGCCTACTTAAGAGTGTCGACTGACGAACAGGCCGACAGTCGCGCCGGGCTGGAAGCGCAGGCGGATCGCTGCCAGCGGTTCGCCTTGGACCTCGGCGCTGAGTTGATCGGACCCTATGCCGACGAGGGAGTCAGTGGGGCCTCGGGCTTGGATAAGCGTCCGGGCCTGTTGCAGGCCATCGGGGAACTGACGAGGGGGGACGTTCTACTTGTGGCCAAGAGGGATCGGCTAGGGCGGGATCCGATCGTCGTGGCCATGATCGAGGCCGCCGTCAAACGAAAGGATGCCCGAATTGTTTCGGCAGCCGGAGAAGGGACCGAAGGGGACGATCCGACCAATGTGCTCATGCGGCGGATCGTGGACGCCTTCGCCGAGTACGAGCGGTTGATCATCGCCGCCAGGACGAGGGCGGCGCTCCAGGCCAAGATTCGTCGAGGCCATTGGTGCGGCAAGGTACGGTTTGGTTATGACCTGGCGGCCGACGGCAAGACGCTTGTGCCGAACCGAGTCGAGCAGGAAGTGCTGGGATTGATCCAGAGTCCCAGGGAGGAGGGACTCAGCCTGCGGGATATCGCCGCTGAGTTGACTGCCAGGGGCCTGCCGACGAAGGAAGGACACACCCAATGGACCCACAGCACGATTAGGGGCATCTTGGGCCGGGCCGCGTGAGTCTGGCGCACGAGCGATTCTGATTACAGTTGACCGAGACCCAAAACAGGAGAACAAACATGGCAAAGAAGATCATACGCAAGACACCATCCGTCGCTCGCAACAAGCCGACGTTGACAGATCAGCTACGCAAGGCGATCAAAGACTCGGGGCTGAGCATGTATGCCGTGGCGAAGGGATCCGGACTGAGTTTTCCAGCTACTTCGCGTTTTATTTCCGGAGAGCGGGACTTATACCTGTCCTCGGCCAGCAAGCTGGCGCAGTTCTTTGGGATGGAGTTCACGGAACCGAAGTTGCCGTGAGAGGAGCGAAGGAAAATCCCGGCGAGGAGATTTGCAATCCGGTAAAGTACCGGATTCATTTTCGGACTACCGCTATTTCTTGGGAAAACAGGCGATGGCGTGCGAATGCTTGCAAACGCTATTTGCGACGCTAAAATCGCCATATCTCTCGGTGATTTCGGGCTTTTCAGCGGTCCCCCTTGGAGCGGCTACGGAACCGAAGGTTACTGGTTCGAGTCCAGTGGGGTGTACTTGAAATCGGGCAAAAAGGGGCAGTCGCTGGGCCGTCCGTTGCGGGGTGCAGGCATACCGGCTGATGCCGATTCCGGCAGTTCCCCGCGCGTTTCAGGCCAATTCGCTTGCGTGCGACTGCACTTTTCGCACCGCGGCGGCAATCTCGTGCATGTCTTGGTCGTCGCCCAAGAGTGCGTATTGGGGCACCCAGTAAGTTTCCCAGGCGGCCCGTTCGGTTGCCGGAAAATCGCCCCGCAGAAACGCGTGGTCCGATTCCGCGTGTTGCGGGCAGAGCCGGCTCTTGTAGGCGCCGCTGCGAAACAGGTCGAGGGCATGCACCGGCGGGTAAGCGGCCTGGTTGGGTATCCCTTCGGCGATCATGGCCTCGATGAACCGCTCTGTCGGCAGACCCGCGAACGCCGACTTATCGCAATGAAATATGTAGGCGTAATGCCCGTTGCGCGTGCAGCGCGGATCGAGCCGTTGGGGCGTGACGCCCTCGATCGGCGAAAGCAGTTCGTCGAGCAGCCGCGCGTTGGCGTGCCGGCGGAGCGATTGTTCTTCAAGTCGTTCGAGTTGGACAGAGAGAACTGCGCCCTGCCATTCGCTCAGGCGGTAGTTCGAGCCGTAAGTGAAATGGCTATAGAACCACTCACCGGGCAGGCGACCACAATCGTGAACCGAACGCAGCCGCCGCTCCAGATCGTCGTCGTTGGTGACGATCATGCCTCCTTCGCCGGCCGTCATGAGCTTGCTTTGTTGGAAGCTGAAGGTGCCCACGCGGCCAATCGCGCCGACCTTTCGCCCGCGCCATTGGCTGGCGTGGGCATGGGCGCTGTCCTCGACGAGGCTCAGATTGTGGCGGGCGGCTAGCTCGCCGAGGCGATCGAGATCGGCCGGGTGACCGCCCATGTGGACCGCGATGATCGCCTTGGTGCGGGGCGTGACGGCCGCCGCGGCCAATTCGGCGTCGAGGCAGTAAGTGTCCTGGCAAACATCAACCAGCACGGGCATCGCGCCGGTGAGCAACACGGCGCTGGCGGTCGCCACAAACGTATAGTCGGGCACGATCACTTCGTCGCCCGGGCCGATGCCCAGTGCGAACATCGCTACTTCCAAGGCGTGCGTGCCGTTGGTCACTGCGATACCGTGCCGGGCATCGTGATACGTGGCAAAGTCGCGCTCGAAGCGCTGTGTCCGCTCGCCGGGCGTGCGCCACCACACGCCGCTATCGAGAACGCCCAGGAGCGCCTGGCGTTCTCGATCGTCGTACTGCGGCCAGGCGGGAAAGGGTTTTGATTTGGCGGGATTGCCGCCAAGTAATGCTAATTGCGACATTTGAACCAGCGTACTGCTTGCATCGGCGGTTATCCAGCCGGAGTCGTGGATCATCGGGAAAAGTCGACTGCGAGAGACCATTAAACGCTTCCAGGCAGCACAAGACCTGGGTAAACTCGAAGGCACGGGCTCCCGCGCTACTGGGGGCACGGCTGCACGTTGCAGATTGTGAGGCGGCGGCTGCAGCCATCGTGGCAGGCCACGTAGCGGAGCCTATTTACGCCAGAATGAATTAGCAACTCGGACGCAATCATGAAGAGAATTCTGTGGCTCCTGGCGATCGCGGCCGTCGCGGTGGGCGAATCCGCCGCGCGGGCGCATCCCATCGCCACGTTCAATACCGTGCTCGGCTCGTTTCAAGTTGAGCTTTTTGAGGACGTGGTGCCCAAGACGGTCGAGAACTTCCTGAATTACGTGATCGACGGCGACTACAACAACACGTTTATTCACCGGTCCGTGCAGACACCGGTGCCGTTTGTCATTCAGGGGGGAGGCTTCGCTTACCCGGGAACGCCCGTGCCCGTCGGTGCGTTTCCCCAGTCGCCAGGTCACATTCCGACCGACCCGCCGATTGTAAATGAGTTTCAACTGTCGAATGTGCGCGGCACGATCGCGATGGCGAAGACAAGCGACCCCAATAGCGCGACGAGCGAATGGTTCATCAATCAGGTCGACAACTCCACGAGTCTAGACGACCCGATGAAGTCAGGTGGATACACTGTATTCGGCCAGGTGCTCGGCAACGGCATGCAAGTGATCGACGCCATCGCACAAGTGCCGCGCTACAATGCCGGCGGCGACCCCTTCAGCAATCTGCCGCTGCGCAACTTCACGGTGGGTGTCGACCAGGCTGTGAGCGATCAGCATTTTGTGATGATTCCGAGCATCACGACGCCACCGCCGTGGCAGAATCCAGATCCGCTCAAAACGCTGGATGTGAGCGGTGACGACAACCTCACGCCGCAGGACGTTGGATTGGTCATCAATAACCTCAACGCCAACGGCGCGCGACGATTGTCGTCGCTGTTCTCGCTGACGCAGGGGAACGCCTGGTACTACGATACCACGGGCGACACGAAGATTACGCCGCAAGATGTCGGCTATTTGATCAACGCGCTGAACGCGATGGCGTCGGGCAGCAGCGGTGCTTCGGCGTCGAGCTCAGTCCCGGACGGAGCGACAAGTCCGGTCCCCGAACCGTCGACGCTGGCCCTACTTTTCGCGGCGGCCAGCCTCCTTGGACTGGCGAAAATCGCTCGCGGCATTTGCCGAAGTCGTTAGCCGCGCGAATGGACTGGGGCCACTAGTATTTACGTTCGCATCGGTCGCGGCAGTCTGCCTTGTTGCCAAGAATCTGGCCTAAGCCGCCTTCTTGATGACGGATGCGACAATCCGTGGGGTCGCGGCCGAGTCGACCGTGCGGAACGGTGCGCGGCCTAGCAGCAGGTAAGCAAATCTCTTGAGCATGGTTGCGGTCTCCTGTGTAGTCTCTCGGAAACTGAGCAAAAACTCAGTCCTGGTTAATTCGATTCCACACCGTCACCAGGGGTGGCGTGCCGGTGTCGTCGTCCGCGGCGATGCAGTCGACTGTCACCGCGCAGATCGTGCCCAGGATCCCGGCCAACAGCATGGCGGCGTATAGTTTCTTCATGGCTTCGCGCTCCTTGTCCGTTCCGCCGAGTCGGCATGACCGGCTAAGTTCCCTAGCGCGGTCGCCATCTAAATGCTACTTCAAAACCGCACTTCGGGCGGCGAGAAAGCCACAGCAGTCACGGCACGAAGCCGGCCGCGAGAACCGGGCCAGCCCGCGTGAGCGCACGTCCCAGCCTGGGGTCGAGCGGATGGCGGCGGCCGAATTTATTTGACCCGGGCCGATTCGTAGCTACCGTGGACGGGCAGGGACGGCGGTTCCGGTGGCTTTGTCGGCTCATGACGACCATTGGGCAGGCGTTCGTAGGGCTGGTGGATATGCCGCGAAAAGACCGAGGGCCCGATCGTCGCGTCGAGCCGCCAGCGAGTAATCGCAAACCTGGGCGTGAAGCGGCATACTCGGTTTTAGGTTACAGTCGCATATGGTTTACAAGACACGTCGATGCTCGCATGAAGATGCGGGGGATTGCCGAACGAGAGGTTATCGAGGTCTTGCAGTCGCCGACGAAGAAAAACCTCCCGACCGATCCTGACCGGGAACGCTGGAGACGTGGTAGAATTGACGTGGTATTTGAGCGATGGAAAGAGAAATTCTGCATCATCACGACTTTTCGAGTTCCCAAATGATCTCAGCCAAATACACGTTCAGAGTTGATATCGAAACGCACGACCAGACTGGCGACGTGCTGGCGGTGTACTTCCTCGTGCGTAAGGGCAAGTCGCATGAGACAAAGGAATTCGCGAACGGCCGCGCATTCGCCGATTACGACAAGAAGGGGCTGCTGCTTGGCATCGAGTTACTCGGACCGTGCAAGATCTCCGTGGTGAATCAAATCACCACCGAGGCCCCAGCAAGGCAGTTCTTCAAAAACACTATCCCGCGTCAATTGATTGCCGCATGATCGAGTGGTTCAACGGACCGGCGCCCAACCGGTTCTTGTCTTGTTCGACGCGGGTAGCGTCTACGTGGGGATTTACAGCGGCGGCCGAATTTATTTGACCTGGGCCGATTCGTAGCTACCGTGGACGAGCAGGGACGGCGGTTCACGTCCGCGTGCCGCCGTTCGTCCGGATAATCGCGATAATCTCCCCCCAGGGCAGCAATCCTATGGCCACCAAGAGCATTCCCGTCGTGTCGCTCTCGCAAATGGCGCACGGCCAAGAGGCCGACATGTTTCTCCTCATGACGGCCAAGGAGGAGCTGACGACGCGCGACGGCAAGCCGTACTTCAAGATTGGCTTTCGCGATGCGGCCCGCGAGGTCAGCTTTCCCATCTGGGGCGATTCGCCTTGGGCAGAAGAATGCCGCCGTCAATGGACGCCCGGCGCCCACTACAAGGTGCGGGCCGTGTATCGCGATACCAGCTACGGCCCGCAACTCGAGATCCGCAAGATTCGCGAAACCGTCGACGCCGATGCGGCCGACGGATTCGATTCGACGGCGTTCCTGCCGCAGTCGCGCTTCAATCCCCAGGAGATGTTTGCCGAGCTGCTGGCGATCGCCCGCGGTGAAATCACCGATGCGGCACTGTGCGAATTGGTTGTTTCGCTGCTCGAAGGCAACCGTGACGCCCTGCTATTGCTGCCGGCCGCTACCCGCAACCATCACGCCTTCGTGGGCGGATACCTCGAGCACGTGCTAAGCGTTACAAAAACGTGCGTGTTTTTGGCCGCGAAGTACGACGATTACTATCCCGACTTGCAGCCCCGATTGAACAAGAGCGTTTTGATCGCCGGCGCGATCTTGCACGACATCGGCAAGCTGCGCGAGATTCAATGGCAGCCCGGCGCGGCCGAATACACGGCCGAGGGCCGCCTGGTCGGTCATATACTTCAAGGTCGCGACATCGTGCGCGAGGCGGCCGCTGGGCGCGGGCTCGATCCCGAGGTGCTCTTGCGCTTGGAGCACATTATTATTTCTCACCAACGGCTGCCGGAATGGGGCTCACCCAAGCCGCCGATGACACCCGAAGCGCTGCTCGTACACTACGCCGACGACATCGACGCCAAGTATCACATGATGTTCGTGGCGCTGCGCGACGACGCCAACCCCGGTCCCATGACGTCGAAGAAGAATCAACTCTATCAACAGATTTATCGCGGGCCGTTGGCGCCCTAATGGTCGACTCTGCGGGGTTTCGCCTCGGTCACGCGGCGCAATTCTCTTTCGCACAAGGCGGTGGGGTACTGAGCGGGCAGTGGCATCAGGGCAGTGGCATCGCTGGCAGCGTGTGTGTATATTCAACGAACGGCAACATTGAGGACTGCAATCGCTCGCTCTAAAGGGAATGCTCCGTGAATCGCTCCTTGATCCGCACCGCGTTCGTGGCGTCGCTTTCAGTCATCTTGGGACTTTCCGCACGCCTGGGCCATGCCACGATAACACTCAATCAGGTCGACACGTTTCAAACGGGTTCGACGCTGGAATGGGCCGGTAATGCATCGCCCACGAACATTCCCGCCGGCGGTCGCGACGGCGCGCTCGACGGCTTTTTACAGATCAACTCCGTCAATTTCCACTTGGCGACATTCAATCAGACCCAATGGGTCGGCGATTACACGGCCGCCGGAATCGAAGCCATCGAGTTGGACATGAACCACTTGGCGGGCGATCCGGTCGGCATCCGATTGTACATCTTGGGCGCCGGTGGGACCTTTGCTTCGACCGCCTTCAAGCCCATCGCCGATGCGACATGGAAACGCTATCAATTTGGGCTGGCGGCGACGGACCTCACCGGTTTGGACGGCGGCGGCAACCTGGCGACGACGCTGGCCGCGGTCAGCAAAATTCTCATTCGCTACAACGTGGCTCCCCTGCCGACGCCGACCATTGGACAAGCCGACATCACGGGGACGCTGGGAATCGACAACATCAGGGCCATTACCTACGGCGACGTCAACTACGACGGAGTGGTGAACATCTTCGACATCAATCTCGTTTCGTCGCACTGGAACGAGTCGGGGCCAACGGCCGACGCCAACGCCGACGGGATCGTCAACATCTTCGACATCAATCTGATCAGCGCGAACTGGACACCGGCCGACGGCTCGGCCGTGCCCGAGCCGGCGTCGCTGATCTTGGCCGCGATCGGCGTTTTTGGATTCGTCGCACTGCGTCGCCGCTTGCGCGCGTAGGATTCTGGCTGGGGCCATTCTTGCCGGCCCCACCGTACGCGCTGCTTTTCCGTGGCCTGTCGGACCGAACGTAGCGGTTGTACTCATTCCGCGGTTGCCGACTCACAGGCTTCCGTCGTTGCGGCCACTTCTTTACCATGCGCCGGAAGCTACGCTTGCGGTAGGATTCGCCCTCCACTCGGGGGCGGCGGCCCATTCCTTCGATTGAGAACCACCAGCCATGTTCCGAGTGATTTGCGTTGCCGGCCTTGCGATCCTGCTTGCTGGTTGCCGCGACGAGCCCGTCGTGACGGTGCCCGACCTGGATTCGATTCCCACGGGCCTTACGGTGACGTATTCGCCGCCGTTGGTCGAGGCCAAGCAAGCCGGCCGCAGTGGCTTCCGTTACACGTGGACTTACAGCACGTCGGTTGCGACCACGGGCGCGCCGGTGACGATCGAGGAATTCGGCGCATTGGGTTGGGTGAATGGCGAGTGGATCTTTCGCGACGAAAATCACAAAAACTTCTCGGCGAAACAATTCAGCGAGCAATATAACTGCCCCAAAGCGAAGGTACTTTCCGGCAAGACCTACACCTGCGACGACATTTGGAGCGGCGCCGATCAACTGCGGCCCTACCGCTGCAAATGGTACTTTATCGGCACCGACGAACGCGGCCGTCGCGTCAAGGGCGAAGCGATCATTGAGGAATTGCCCCGACTGAAAAAGGGCTGATGCACCTGTTTGAGAACATCGGAGTCGGTTTAGGGTGCCACTGCTGGCTTGTCCAGCAGTGTAATCCGCGACAGAGTTCACCACACTGCTGGACAAGCCAGCAGTGGCACCCCATTCTTCAATGGGCTGCAGGCTGCACAGCCCGAAAATGCTATTTTTGAGGTTTGCCGACGCTCAGCACTTGCCAGTCGGGCGTTTCGTCGAAGCACGGCGGCTGACCCGGCGGCCGTAAGCTATGCTTTTTTGTGGAAGCCAGCCTGCACTTGTTACAGGTCCGTTTTTGTGGCGGGTGAACCGATGGCGAGCAAACGCGATATCACGCGCGGAATTGGCTGGGCCAACGGCTTCTCGCTGGGCATCGTCATCGGTTCCGCGGTGGGTATGCTCCGCAATGACTTCGTGATGGGCATGGCGATTGCTGTCGGAATCGGCGCCGCTTTGGGCGTCGTCTTTTCACGCCGGACGGTTCCGGAGAAGAGAGTCCTGGGGGTTCCCCGCGGCGCTTCCGCGACATCGCGATTCAAGCGACCCTATTGATCGGGTTGCGTTTCGGCCAGTCACTTGCTCGGTCAGGGCAGAAACTCGGAGGACGAATCCTTGTGGCATCTCCGGCGGCCGCGCGCGATTCGTACGCGTTCGATGCAGGCCCCAAGACGATTGAGTTTTGCATCGAGTCGCTCGTAGCCGCGATCCAGATGGTCGATGCGATGGAGCGTGGTTACGCCGCGAGCCGCCAGGCCGGCGACGACCAGCGCCGCGCTCGCGCGCAAGTCCGAGGCCGTGACTTCCGTGCCGCTCAAGTTTGCGACGCCGCGAACGATTGATTGGCTTCCCTTGCGGTCGATGCAGGCCCCCATCCGCACCAGCTCTGCGACGTGCCGGAATCGTTCGACGAACACGCGATCGTCGATCACGCTGTGGCCGTCGGCCAGACACGCCAGCGCCATGAATTGCGACTGCACGTCGGTCGGAATGCCGGGATACGCCTGGGCGACGACGCGCCCCGGACGCGGCCGACCGTGGGCGCGAACGGCGACATGATCCCTTTCGACTGAAACGGCAACACCAAAGTCGTGTAGCTTCTCCAACACTGCATTCAGATGTGCCGGCACGACACCGGAAACCGTCGCCTCGCCGCCGCTGGCCGCCACCGCGATCAACAGCGTGGCGGCCTCAATGCGGTCGGGGATGACTCGATGCTCTCCGCCGCCAAGCGAGTCAACGCCGATGATCTCAATTGTCCGCGTACCCAAACCGTGAATCTGGGCCCCCAGCGAAATGAGGAATTGGCCCAGGTCGACGATTTCAGGTTCGCGTGCGGCGCCGGTGATAATCGTCGATCCGCGGGCCAGCACCGCGGCGCTCAAGACATTGGCGGTTCCGGTCACCGTTGGTCCGCGCGGCCCACGCATGTGGACCCGCGCGCCGACGAGTCGCCGCGCCTCGGCCACGACGTAGCCGCGCTCGATGCGAATGTTCGCGCCAAGTGCCGCCAGTCCCGTCAAATGCAGATCGACAGGTCGGTCACCAATCGCACACCCGCCAGGCAGGGCCACGATGGCTCGACCGCGACGGGCCAGCAGCGGCCCCAGCACGCAAAAGCTAGCCCGCATGCGGCGGACGAGGTTGTAATTCGCAGTAGTCGGCGCGGCGTCGACCGTTTCCAGACGCAGCGTGCCATCGGTTTGCCAGCAACAATCGACGCCCAATTTCCCCAAGAGCAACGCCATCGTTCGCACGTCGGTCAGTGCCGGCACGTGTGTAAGAGAAACGGGCCCATTCGCTAAGAGCGACGCCGCCATGATGGGCAAGGCGGCGTTCTTGGCACCGCTGACCTCGACCGTGCCCGAGAGCGGAGTGCCGCCGGTGATGCGAAACGCGTCCATGCGTGAATAGGGGGCAGGGTTCGGGGTTCAGGGGTTAGGGAATACTAATCCCTCTTTCGCGATTGTAGGACGCGCGGCAGTCCTGCCAGGTCCTTTACTGTCGGATGCAATTCCAATCTGGGATCGGCGTCGATCAATCGTCGCGACTCGGCTTCGATCATCGGGCTGATCTCTACGAGCAGCCAGCCGCCGGGAGCGAGGCGCTCGGCCGCCTGGGGAACGAGCCGTTCGATCACTTCGGTGCCGCGCGGCCCAGCTTCGAGCGCCGCGCGGGGCTCGAAGTTGCACACGTCGGGCGCGAGCGCCGCAAATTCGCTGCTGCTTACATACGGAGGGTTGCTGATGACGAATCCAAAGTGCTTGTCGGCCGCGATTGCCGCGAACAGGTCGCTCTCGACGAACTCGATTTGTTTTTCGACGCCATGATCCACGGCGTTGGACCTGGCCACGGCCAAGGCTGCGGCACACTTGTCGATCGCCGTGACATGCACGTTCGTGCCGCGCCGGGCAGCACACACCGCTAGGATGCCGCTTCCCGTGCCTACGTCGGCAATCGAACAGTTTTCGGTCGCGTCGGGCCGCTCGTCCATGAGATCGAACAGCCGAATCAACAGAAACTCCGTTTCGGGTCGTGGAATCAAGACGTCGGGCGTGACGCGAAACGAAAGCGAATAGAACTCGCGTCGGCCCACGAGGTAGGCCACGGGCGTGCCTTCCGCCCGCCGTCGGACCAGCTCGCGAAAAGCGGTGCGCACCGGCTCGCTGGGGACTTCCTCGAAGGACGTGTAGAGCTCAATCCTGCGGCAGCCACGGGCCTCGGCCAAAAGCACCTCGGCGTCCAATCGCGGACTGTCGCCGCCGCGCTCTTTCAGATATTGCGTTGTCCACTGCAGCAGGCGACCGATCGTCCAGGCTTCGGTTTGCGACATAGGACGTGCGGTGGCTAGAGAACCGTCTTTGGGCGTTTTAAGTCAAAAGCAATTGGATCAACAGCCACGGATTAAACACGGACGAAACACGGATGAAGAGAATCACGAAGACACGAACATCGAGTTAGCCGCCCCGCTCGCGGGGCGCTCCGCGGTTCCGGGCCATTACCCTTTCCACCTGAGTCGTTTCCACACGTACTACGCCCGCGGAGCGCCCCGCCAGCGGGGCGGCTAAGTCCCCGATTTTTTCATGCTTTCCTATCGTTGCTCTTCATCCGTGTTTAATCTGTGCTCAATCCGTGGAAGATAAACCGAGCTTTGCTTACACGGCCTGTGTAGTAAATCCTGCGCAGCGCATCGTGTCGGACTGTCGATTGTCCGCAGCTCATTCGACTGTGCCCATCTGTTCGCGCTGCTGTTCGCGCTCGTGCTCGATCAGCGCGTCGGTCACGGGGCCCATGTCGCCGGCCATGATGCTGTCGAGCTTATAGAGTGTGAGATTGATGCGATGGTCGGTCAGTCGATTCTGCGGAAAGTTATAGGTGCGAATCCGTTCGCTGCGGTCGCCCGAGCCGACGAGTGTTTTGCGTTCGCTGGCCCGCTTCTCGGCTTCCAACTTGCGCTTGGCTTCGTAGACTCGCGTTTTGAGGACGCGCAGCGCCTTGGCCAGGTTCTTGTGCTGGCTCTTTTCGTCCTGGCAGCTCACGACGATCCCCGTCTCGTAGTGCGTGAGCCGCACGGCCGATTCGGTTTTGTTCACGTGCTGGCCGCCGGGACCACTGGCGCAGAACAGGTCTTTGCGATAGTCGTCAGGCTTGATGTCGATCTCGACGTCTTCGGGCTCGGGCAGCACGGCGACCGTAGCGGCCGAAGTGTGAATGCGGCCCTGGGCCTCGGTCGTGGGCACGCGCTGCACGCGGTGCCCACCGCTTTCGTATTGCAGCTCGCGGTAGACTCCCTCGCCGGACACACCCAGGATCACCTCCTTGAAACCGCCTAATTCGGTGGGCGACATCTCGAGGACCTCGACCTTCCAACCCTTCCGCTCCGCGTAGTGCTTGTACAAGTCGTAAAGATCGCGGGCGAAGAGTGCGGCTTCGTCGCCGCCGGTCCCGGCGCGGATTTCCATCACGCACCGCGTGCGATTGGCATCTTGGCCGCCGATCGTCATGTCGAGCAGCTCGTTCCAACAGACCTCACGTCGCTCGCGCAGCCCAGGCAGTTCGGACTCGGCCAGCTCGCGCATTTCGAGGTCTTTGCCGTCGAGCAACTCGCGGGCTTCGGAGATTTGGGCGTTCAGGTCCTTGAACCGCCGGTACTTGGTGGCCAATTTGGCCAACGATCCGTGCTCGCGCGCAACGGCAGCCATCTGAGGACCGCTGGCCTGCACGGCCGGATCCAACAGTTGCTTTTCGAGTTCCTCGAAGCGGGCGAGCTTTTGGTCTAATAATTCGCGCATGGGAGTGCCTTAGCTTAGCGGAGCGGCAAAAAATCGCACAGATGGACTTGCGGGGCATCCGGGCGGTCGCCCAACGTACCGGACCCGGCCGCAATCCGTTGCGCGCAAGCGGTGGTGGCGCGGCGGCAACCGTCGCCGATGGATTGCCAATTGCGACGGTTCGCCGGGGAACCAACCAATGGGCAAGATACGTTGGCGCGCAACAAGGCGCACTGACGTCTTGCGAACAACCAAGAAGGACTCTCCGGCCCAGATCCCGATGGCCCAGAATCCCAACAGCCCAGCATCCTGACCAGCTAGGCCTCGGCCGGCTCGGCTTCAGCCGCCTTCTTCTTACCCCGTCCCAAGCTGGCGTAGCCGGTGGCCGCGAACTTCTTGGTGAACTTCTCGATACGGCCTGCCGAGTCGATGTACTTCAGCTTGCCGGTGAAGAAGGGGTGGCAAGCGTTGCAGATATCGACCTTCAGCTCGGGCACCGTGCTCCGGGTCGTGAACGTATTGCCGCAGCCGCACTTGACGTTCGTGACGACATACTTGGGATGAATGCCTTTTTTCATGACCCGACTCCTCACCTGACTGGCCCGCCGAGCGTGCGGACCCAAATTTCACGGACCCAATAAATACGTCCGTCGCTTGGCTGGATCCCAGCCGGGTGACGGGAAACATCTAATCCTACTATCGGCACGCGGCGGCAACAAGGTCCGTTCGGGGGGATAATTCACTGCCACGGCTTTCTTGGCTGCCAGCCGTTCCGGAAGTTGCAGGGTCCGAAATGGACACAAGCTCGACGCGCAAGCGAGGAAGTACGCTTTACCTCCCCTCGCTTGCGCGTCGGGCTAGTAAGAATCCAAGGGGCCAGCGCTAGGGCTTCTTTTCGCTTGGCTCTTTCAGCCACCGAGCGCGGAGCAGGTTGCCGTGCCGCTGGGGCGATTGGCCAGCCTCGAACTGGCCCACGGCTTCGGCCGTCTTTCCCTGAGCCTCGTAGGTCCGGCCCAAGTTATAGCGAGCGCCGGCCGTCCATGGGCCCTTGGGCGAGGCGTCGAGCGTGCGCTTCTTAAAGTAGTCGATTGCCGTTTCGTAGTCGCCGCGTTCGAAGGCCACCAGGCCGAGCCAGTAACTGGCGTCTTCTTTGGTAGTGTTCAGCACATCGACAACCGCTTGCAGTTGGGGCCGTTGCTGTGGCTGCACGCGTTTGTCGTCGAGGATTTCCTGCAGTTGCCGCTGCGATGGCCGGGAGTGCTGATACATGGCGATCGCTCCCTCCGTCCCGGTGTAGTTGCCAAGCAGGTGCAAGACGCGGGCCCTCATGAGGGTTCCGGCGTCGGGCGGAAAGGGGGGCATGCCGATTTGGAATGGCCGCAGTTCGTCGAAGGCGGCCTGGACCATTTTTCCGTCGGGCACTATGCGCTTCAGAAATCGCTCATACGGAATCGGCCACAGTCCAACGCTCTGCACGTTCGCCACCGTTTTCAGTCGCTCGGCCAGCTTACTGGGTTGCACCGAGAGGGCCAATTGTTGTTTGCCGGCGAGCGCCGCTTCGACGAGGCGTGCCCGCTGCGAAAGGTAAAGAGGCGAAGCTTCCACCAGCGCGACGACCTGCTGGAAATCGCTCGCCTTGAGCGGGTAGGGATGCTCGGCGTCGAGATCCAACCGTCGCAGCAAACTGTCATCCTTGGCCACCTCATCCAGAGTTGCTACGCCTTTGCCACCAGGCCCTGGAATCGGCATTCCTAAAGTCGGGTCAAACAGATACAGCTTGCCGTCCGACAACAGCGCCGGCAGCAGCTCGCTCACCTTTGCCGGGTCGCTGCCGGGCCTGGCCAGCATGACCACGTCGAGCCCTTGTTGGCGGGCGAGCAGCATGAACACCCACGCGCGGTCGTTCGCCTGCCCTCGACCGAAAAGCAAGATATCGGCCGGGACGTGGGGCACGGGGGTACTACCGGGCGCCGTGAGCTGGATATTGCGGACCGTCCAGTCGAACAGTTTCGTGGCCCGAATCAGCGGGTCATTTTCGGTGCCCGCTGAGTGCTCCGAGACTTCACGCAGCCAAATGATCTGGCGCAGGTCCGTGCCGTCGATCGGGGCAAATTCCAACTCGACGAGCGTTTGGAGATTCGGCAACTTCTTCACATCTGCCGGCAGTGTGCCCACGAGCGGGTCGGGTTTCCAATCCGGGAGGCCGGGCTGAGCTTTGACCCATTGATTCAAGCGGGCCACGACCGAATCGAGCGTGTCGGATTTGCCCGTGTCTTCCATCCCCCGCAACACATCGATCGCGTAGTTCAAAACGTCATTGTTCGAACCGGCGGTATTCGTGCCGGTGGGCCGCGACGGCGGGCTCGAGCTGCCCTGCGGTCGGCAACCAATCGCAATCGCTAGTACGAGCAACAGACAGCCGCCAAACGGCCCGGCCAGCCGACGCCAAAAGGCGCGGCTCGTCGAGCTGTTGTCGGTTGGGTGGGTGAAGCCAGCGTTTTTGGGACTAGGCACTGAATTGCTCCACGGTCTCGCGGATCTTCAGCAATCGATCGAGCAAGCCGGCGAACTCGTCGAGCGGCACCATGTTCGGGCCATCGCTGGGCGACGTGTCGGGCTGAGGATGCGTTTCAAGAAAGAGTCCATCGACACCGATAGCCGTGGCGGCCCGAGCAAGCGGTTCGACCATGGCTCGGTTTCCTCCCGTTGCGCCACCCAAGCCGCCGGGCTCTTGCACGCTGTGCGTGGCGTCGAAGACGACCGGCGTGCCCAGCGCTTTCATTTGGGGAATCGAGCGCATGTCGTTGACCAGCCGCCCGTACCCGAAAAACGTGCCGCGCTCGCAAAGCAGAATCTGACGGCAGCCCGACGACTCGAGCTTGTTCACGACGTACCGCATGTCGGCGGGCGAAAGGAACTGACCCTTCTTCACGTTGACCGCGCGGCCGGTGCGTGCGGAGGCCACGAGCAGATCAGTTTGGCGGGCGAGGAAGGCCGGTATCTGCAACAGATCGCAGACCTCGCCCACCGGCTTGGCCTGGTACGATTCGTGCAAGTCGGTCGTCACGGGCAGGCCGGTTTCGCGCTTCACGCGCGCCAGCACGGCCAGGCCGTTCTCGAGCCCCGGACCGCGGTACGCCTCGACGCTGGTGCGATTCGCCTTGTCGAATGAGGCCTTGAACACGAGTTGGATCGGCAGCTCGCGGGCGATTTTAGCCAGCCGCCGGGCGATGAAGAGGGTCAATTCCTCGGTTTCGATCACGCAAGGGCCGGCGATGACCAAAAGTGGTTTGCCTCGCCCGCATTGATAGGGACCGATGGTGGCCGGATTGTCAGGCACGTAACGCTTTTCCTTTTCGAGCGCACGAAAATCCAAAGGCCAGAATATAACGGCCCGTATCGTCTTGAGTAACTACGGATTGCGATCGATTCGGGTTCCGTGGATGGGAAACTTGGAGAGGCGGTTGTGGAATTCGCGATCAGAGGGACACCATAAGCCAGAAGTGGCGTCGAGTGAGGCATGTTGTGGCAAAGGGCCATTTGCATGGATGATTCGCGATCACGATGGTCGTTCGGCTTTCATCAAGAAGTCTTGGACGAAGGTTTAATGAAGAGTTGCGATGCAAAAGGCCCGAGCTGACAGGCCCTGCTCTCGCTTGGTTGATACTGCGCTATTGCCAGCGTTCAACTTCGACTGTCGACTTATTCTACGTAATCATCGCAAACTAACAGCAGTTCTCACACTGAGACGGTGTAGCCCCAATGAGGGTCGCTCGTTGAGCATTGTTGAGCAATTGGATCATCTTGCTGCATCGAGATGCGCAAGTTGCCGCAGAATGCACCACAGGAAAAAACAACACAAGTCTTTGTCAGGCTTCTATTTGTGCATTATTTATTCGCCGTAAGTCGTTGATAATTGCACTGCTTACCGCATGAGCCAGCGAGCTGCACCCACATTTCCGTGCGATTGGCACGCGGCCTGCTATAGGAGAAGTCCGCAGTCGTGGCTCACACCCGGCTGCTAAATCCAGACTGGCCCGCGGGGCCTCTGACGACTACCGGCGGGATGGTTGACTTGCCCCTGGCCATCCAGCACAGCCAATGTGGAATTGGCACGTCAGAGGCCCCCGTTTTTTTTGAAGGCTGAACCAGCCCGCCGGTGATCGACTAGTTTTTGGTTGCCTGGCCTTTCCCTGCGTCGACTCTTTTGCCGAGTCGTTTTCCGGCCGGCCGATCGGAATCGCCTTCAGCCGTGATCCAATCCCAGGGCCGTGTACCACGGTTGGCCTCCTTGGGCTCCCTTCCAACCCGCACAATCAAACGATCCTGCACGGCCGGCCGCGGTGATCTGGCCGGTTGTCGCGCAATGCGCATGCTAGGGTTTTTAGTGTCTGGCCCCTCCGGCGCGCTCTTTACTCGCATCTCCGGGCCGACGGCAATTGCGCGGGACGTTGCAGTCATGGCCGAGTCCGAATCACAACCAGACGCGACACAGCCGGATCGGGCTGCAGGGGCGGGCAAGCCACCTGGGCTCTTGCGCCGCTTGAACTTCAAGTGGCTGGTTGGGCCGCGGCTACTGGGCACCGTTGCCATCTGCTCCCTCGCGCTGAACGTCGTGGGCTATGGCTTTATCAAGGCACGGATGTCTCGCACTCCGCCGCCCCCGAGCCCCGAGATCGAGGTGGGCACGTTTCAGTTTCAAACCGAATCGGCAGGCAAACCGGGCATCGTCTCGGCTCGCTTCAATTTGCACGTCAATCTGCTGAAGGAAGCCGAACGAGCCGGCCGGGCTCAACTGGTCGATAGCAAATTTCGCCTTCAGCAAGACCTCGAAGAGTTGCTGCGACGCGCTCACTCCGCGGATTTTGAGGACCCCGCGCTGGCCGAGCTCAAGCGGCAAATGCAAGAACAAGTCAACGCCACATTGGGCATGAAGGCCGTCTCGAACGTGATCATTACTGATTTAGCGTTGCAGCGGGCCGAGGCCAGCGGCGCCGAAATCGCTGCTACCGAGACCGCCGATGCGAGTCATCCACAAGATGCAAATCATCCGCAACCCGTGGCCAAGGCGACCAATTCGGATCCTCCACAACACGCCGCCAAGCCAACGCAGCCGCCGCATGCGGGCGAGCCGGTAGACTCCGGTCACTCGCAGCACGTGGCCGACGAACCCTCACACGCAGAAACAGAACACGCCGAACCCCATTCGCCGAAGCCCGCGGGTTGAGAGCACGGACCAGTTGCTCGGCAAGTGACCGCCACGATCAACGGCTGTAGATCACCTAACTGGTCAACGTCTCTGGTCACGCTCTTAGGTTGGCGGACTTGACGCGCCGCGGGCCGTTCCCTAACTTCGGTGGATTGCGATCACCCGGCAGCCGGGCAGCGTGTCCGTTCTTTTGCCAGCCAGCGTAGCTTCAATTGGCAGAGCACCGCATTCGTAATGCGGGGGTTAAGGGTTCGACTCCCTTCGCTGGCTCTTTTCTTACGAGCGATCTTTCGGCTTACCCGCTAGTTCTCGTTCAGCCAACCATATTGCGGGGATGGCTTTGCGCGCAGGGCACGGGGCGATATACTGGTTTCGGCACTTAGGCAGGGTAGAAGTTTAGGCAGCCCGTTGGTCTGCCAGCTCGCTCGCTTTTTAATGCTCCACGGCAAGCGACGGGACCGGGGTTTGCGACCCGCCCCCCTCGTGTGACGCAAATACCGTTCATCCCGCACTCCATGTGGCCCGGCTAGGCCATTGCCTGAGTTCAAGCGGTCCAGATTCAAGCAGATTCTCGGAGGTTTTGGAAATGTCGCCAGCGGTCGATTTCGACGTGAAGCAGTTGGTCCTTTCCAATTCGCCGTTCGGTCCCCCAGTTGTTCAGCAGCTGATGGATGCGATCTCGGCCGACTTTGGCAATTATCGGCTGCTGCGCGAGGCGGTTCAGGAATTGGAAACCGCCGATATGTCGAGTCCGGCGGCAGCCGTGCGGCTGGGCGTTTGCTACTACCTGTTGGGGCGTTACCGCTTGGCCATTGAGATGTTGGCAGCCGCCGATGGCGGAGCGCTAGCCCAGTTTTACCTGGCCAAATCGTATTTCGCCCGCCAGCAGTACGACGCTGCTTTGAAGGGCTACCAGGCCGCCAAAGGCGCCGGCTACGATCGCGACGCCTGCATGCTCGGCCAGGCGGAAGCCGCGCGTGCAACGGGCGATGCCAAAGGCGCGCTGGCCTTGTTGGATCAGCTTTCCGGCGCCGTCGAGCAGACGGCTAATTATCTCTATCAGCGGGGCGCCACGGTGGCCGCGCTGGGCGGCAATCCGCACGAAGTCGTCGCGCTGTTCGAGCGGGCCGTCGAGGCCAATGGTCGCCATGCCGGCGCGCTGTTTGGCCTGGCCATGGAGAATGATCGCCGCGGCAACGACGAGACCGCGATCGAGCTGTATCAACGCTCGGCCGCGCAGTTTCCGTCGCACGTCGGTTCGCTGTTAAATCTCGGTATCCTCTACGAAGACCGACAGCAGTACGAGCGGGCCCGCCAGTGCTACCAGCGCATCCTGGAAACCTATCCCAATGAGCCGCGTGCTCGGCTGTTCTTGAAGGACGCCCAGGCTTCGGGCGAGATGTTCTACGACGAGGACGCCCAGAAGCGCCGCGACCGCCTGAGCCAGGTGCTCAGCGTGCCGGTCACTGACTTCGAGCTTTCGGTCCGCAGCCGCAATTGCCTGCAAAAGATGGGTCTGCTCACGCTAGGCGACTTGTCCCGCGCCACCGAGCAAGAACTGCTGGCCAGCAAAAACTTCGGCGAGACGTCGCTGGTCGAGATCAAGGAGATGCTGGCTTCCAAGGGACTGGAGCTCGGTCAATTCGCGTCCGACAAGCATTCGATGCGCATCGGCGGCTTTGAACCCGAGTTTGTCAGCCCCGACGAGCAGGCCTTGTTGACCAAGCCGATCGCCGAATTGAACCTCTCCGTGCGTGCCCGCAAGTGCATGATCCGTTTGGGCATCAGCACGATCGGCGAGCTGGTGCGGCGCACGGGCGATGAGCTGCTGGAGTGCAAGAATTTCGGCGTGACGAGTCTCAACGAAGTTCGCGAAAAACTCACGGTACACGCGTTGAAGCTGCGGGGCGATTGAGCGTGGTCGGCTCGCCGCTTACTCTCACGTGTCGCGCACGACCGAGCGCTCGATGATCGCGTCCGGATTCCGTTTCGAGCTACTCCACGTCGATGCCCACTGCGCGGCGCGGCGGAGCATCTTCCACACGCCGCACGGGCCAGTCGATTTGCCGGCCTTCATGCCTGTCGGCACTGCCGCCACGGTCAAGGGGTTGACCGCCGAGCAAGTCCGCCAGACGCAAGCGCAGATGGTGTTGGCCAACACCTATCATTTGGCGCTGCGGCCCGGCGAAGAGATCGTCCGCGAGTTGGGCGGCCTGCACGCCTTTATGCAGTGGAGCGGGCCGATTCTCACGGACAGCGGCGGCTTTCAACTCTTCAGCCTGGCCGACTCGACGCGTGTCACCGACGCCGCGGCCGTGTTTCGCTCTCATATTGACGGTCGACTGCTCGAGCTATCGCCCGAGCGAGCCATCGCGATCCAGGAAGCCCTGGGCAGCGACGTGGCGATGGTGCTCGATCATGTCGTGGCGCTGCCTAGCCCTGCCGAACTGGTTGCCGACGCCGTCGAACGGACCGTGCTATGGGCCAAGCGCTCGCGCGATGCGGCCCGGCGAGCGGACCAAGCGCAGTTCGCGATCGTGCAGGGAGGGCTCGATCCGCGGCTGCGCGTGGCTTGTGCCGAGCGACTGACGGCGCTCGATTTCACCGGCTATGCCATCGGCGGCTTGAGCGTGGGCGAGTCACCCCGCGAGATGTACGAGGTGCTGGACGCAACCGTTCCCGTGTTGCCGGCCGACCGCCCTCGCTACCTGATGGGCGTTGGCACGCCGCGCGACCTGCTCGAAGCCATTGCGCGCGGCATCGACCTGTTCGATTGCGTGCTCCCCACGCGCAACGGCCGCAACGCGCTGGCCTTCACCGACGAGGGGCCGCTGCGGTTGCGGAACCTGAAACATGCTTTGGATTCGCAACCGCTCGAGCAAGACTGCCCCTGCCCGGCGTGCCGTCACAGCCGGGGCTACCTGCGACACTTGTTCATGGCGGGCGAAATGCTCGGGCCGATCCTGCTGTCAGCGCACAATCTGACGTACTACCAGCGACTGCTCGCGGTGGCCCGAGAGGCGATCCGCGCGGACAGTTTTGGCCCGTTCTGGCGAGAGAAGCGGCGCATCTGGGGTGACTCGTCCCGTGAAAGCAATTTGGGCAGTTCCTGAACCCCTTGCCCGTTGTGGCGCTTCATCTTATGATACGCGGGCGCGAGTTCTGTCGCACGGCCCGGCCCAGACTTTGGCGTCGGGCCGCTTCGGTTCGTACCGAACCGGCGAGGGACGCCCCGAACCGGCGAGGGACGACAGAGGGGGGGGCACGCCCCGATGTGCTCGGGGTGTAGAGTACCGGCGGTAATCGCACGGCGGCCGACGGTGCTTTGAGTCAACGGCCCTGAGAAACGGCGCTCTGAGCAAGCGGGGGCACACGGTTCCGTCGGCAGGGTAATTCGCTCGACGACGAATCGGGCGCGCGGCAGCAAGTCGGGCGCGAAGAACGTGCAAAACTCGTTACAGACGCGGTGAACGGCTTGAATATCAGCGATTGGATTCTTCTGGCGCAAGATGGCGCAGCACCCGGGCCCGCGGGCGGCGGCCTTCCGCAGTTGCTGATGATGTTCGCGCCGATCGTGCTGCTCTACATCTTTCTCATCCAGCGGCCGCAAAAAAAAGAACAAATGCGGCGGCGCGTGATGCTCGAGAGTCTGAAGAAGAACGACCACATCATCACCACGGGCGGCATCTATGGCGTCGTGACCAATATTCGCCCCGATGGCGACGAGATTTCCATCCGCGTGGACGAAACGACCAATACGAAAATGCGCGTGTTGCGCAGCGCCATTGCCCGTGTCATCGGCGACGAGGACGCGGCTGCAACCGCCAAGGATTCGAGTGCGAGCGCGAAGGAGTCAACTGCCGCAGGCTAGGTGCGGGCCGGTTCGCGTGGGGCCCACGTGGCCCCTGGGCCGTTTCCGCTGGTGACTTCTCTCGCGGTCCGATTCTGCCGATCGCAAAACTGCATATCGCCTACTGACACCAATTCCTTTCGAGGGTTCGCCGGCCATGCCGTGGTATTACGTGTTATTGATCGTCGCGGGCGTGTTTGTCGTGCCGTTCGCGCTGGGCCATTACCTCAGCCGTGTGGTGCGACTGCCCGAACAGAGCTTGCGGATCGGCCTGGTGCTGTTCAGCATCGTCGCCAGCATCGTCGTCACGTACGCCGGTTGGCCGCCCAAGTTGGGCATCGACCTCAGCGGCGGTTCGATCCTGGTCTACGAGGTGAAGGACTTCTCCGAAAAAGTCGACATGGAGAAGCTCATCGCCGCGGTGACGCTGCGCGTGAACCCCGGCGGCGTCAAGGAAGTCTCCATCCGGCCCTACGGCGTCGGACAGATTGAAGTCATCATTCCCAAGGCGTCGCCCGAGGAGTTGGAGCAGATCAAAGAGAAGATCAGCGCGACGGGCCTACTCGAGTTCCGCATCCTGGCCAACATGCGCGATCATGCCGCAATCATCGCGGAAGCGCAGCAGCTTGAACCTAACGTCGACCAGCTCTTCCGCGACGGACCCAACGGCACGCGCGAGCTGGAAGCCCAATGGTTTCCGGTGTTGCCGGCCGAGGTCTCCAAGCTGCCGAGCGCGATCACCCGCGTAAACGCCAAGGAGCTGGTCGAGGCGCTGGTCGTCATGGACGATTACAACGTCAACGGCGGATACCTGACCAGCGCCACGCCGGGCCACGATGAAAAAGGCCAGCCCAGCGTGGACTTCGTCTTCAATTCGCAGGGAGCTCGATTATTCGAAGGGCTGACGGGCGACAACCTGCCCGATGGCGTGCAAGATTTCAAACGGCAACTTTCGATTATTCTCGACGGAACGATCTACTCGGCCCCCAATATCCAGAGCGTGATCTCGTCGCGCGGGCAGATTTCCGGAAATTTCACCCCCCAGCAGGTGAACTCACTCGCCGAAGTGCTCACCGCCGGCAGCTTGCCTACCGCGCTGCGCAAGGATCCGAGCACCGAGCTGGTGACCGGTCCCACACTGGGCGCCGACACGATCCGCCGAGGCGTCAACTCGATGCTCGTGTCGACCGTGGCGGTCATGGTTTTTATGGTCATCTATTATCGCTTCGCCGGAGTCGTGGCCAATCTGGCCCTGGCGCTCAACGTGCTCTTGATCGTGGCCTTCATGATCTTGTTCAAGGCGGCGTTTACGCTCTCGGGGCTGGCCGGTTTGGCGCTCACGGTGGGCATGGCGGTCGACGCCAACGTGCTGATCTACGAACGCATGCGCGAGGAATTATCCCGCGGGGCAACCTTGCGCATGGCCATCCGCAATGGGTTTGGCCGGGCGACGACGACGATCATCGACGCCAACGTGACCACGCTCATCGCGGCCGTGGTTCTCTTCGCCATCGGCACGGACCAGATCAAGGGTTTCGCCGTGACGCTGATCTTGGGCATCTTGATGAACTTGTTCACGGCCATCACCTGCTCGCGATTGTTGTTCGACATCGCCGAGAAGCTGCGCTGGATCAAGGATTTGAAGATGCTGCACATCCTCTCCAATCCCAATTTCGACTTCATCGGCAAGCGAGTGCCGGCCATTGCCCTGAGTTTAGTCGTAATCGCCATTGGCATGGTGGCCGTATTCGCCCGCGGCAAGGGCCTCTTGGACATCGATTTCACGGGCGGCGTGTCCGTCGAGGCGATCTTTGAAGAACCGCAGAACATCGCCGACATTCGCGCGAAGTTGGAGTCTGTCAGCGACAAATTGCCGGATGTGACCGTCCAAGACGTGCAAATCGCGGGCGAAGAGCCGAACAAGCGCTTTGTGATCAATACCTCGCGCCAAGACGAGGATGGAATCGACGCCACGGATTTTGTCGAGGGCGAGCTCACGAAGCTCTTCCCAGGGAAGCTGGCCGTGAATCGTATGACCGTAAAGCAGGTCGCGCTGATCGAAGCCAAGACTCCAGAAAAACCTACCGGGGCGACACCTGAGACGGACGCTAAAGATAAACCCGCCGCCAAACAGGGGGCGGCCAATCCGTTGCCGGGCACGAACGTCAGTCCGCGCGACGACGCGCGCAGCCTTTTGGCGATGGCGGATGCCGGCGCGCCGGCATCCGCCCCGATGGTCTTAGCGCTGCTGGCTCAAGACGACGCCAAGACCGCTGCGAAATCCGACGCTGCCAAATCCGACGCCGCCAAATCCGACGCTGCGAAATCGGAAGGCCCCAAGTCCGATGCGGGCAAAACGCCGGCGAAATCGAATTCGGCGAGCGCGTCCAAAGCGGCCACCAAGGTTGACCGATTTGTCGGCGGCACGAGCGCAACGCTTAACTTTTCGACGCACATCAACCAGCAGGAGTTGGAAGACAGGATCCGAGCGGAGCTCAAGAAACTGGATCCGAAGAAATCCGACATTTCGCTGGAGCTGACGAGTCCCGACGCGGCATTCGAACCGGGCAGCGACAAAGACTTCCAGGTTTGGGACGTGAAATTGGCCGTTGCCCCGCAGCAAGCCGAGGCAGTGTTAAAAGGCGTCAGCCAGACCCTGGCGGCCGAGCCATCGTTTCCGTCCTCGAACAAGATCGGCGCCGCGGTCGCCGGCAACACGCAGCGGCAGGCCGTGGTTGCGCTGTTGGCCAGCATGGTGCTAATCGTGATTTACGTTTGGTTCCGCTTTTCGCAGATCATGTTCGGTCTGGCCGGCATCATTGCGCTGGTACACGACGTCTTGGTCACGTTGGGCGCGCTGGCGCTCAGCTATTGGCTGGCGCCCTACCTGGGCTTCTTACTGGTTGAGCCGTTCAAGATCAGCTTGCCGGTCGTGGCCGCGTTCTTGACGATCATCGGCTATTCGATCAACGACACGATCGTGATCTTCGACCGCATCCGCGAGGTTCGCGGCAAGAGCCCGCATTTGACCGCGGAGCTTTGTAACGCCTGCATCAACCAGACATTGAGCCGTACGATTCTTACGAGCTTGACCGTGTTCATCGTCGTGCTCATCTTGTACGCCGTCGGCGGCCAGGGGATCCACGGCTTTGCTTTCGCGATGGTCGTTGGCGTCGTGTCGGGTACGTACAGCACCGTCTACATTGCCACGCCGCTGGTGCTGTGGATGAACCGCTCGGCCGAAACGCTGCCCAAGCCTCCAGCGACCGACGAACGCGCGACGACGACGCTAGCCACGCGCTGATACTCAGGTTCATGCTGAGTGCCATGCTTTCACGACGCGCTAGCGTCGGGTAAGCATGCCGACATCCGCCGGTGCGCGACATGCCTACTCGGGCTGACGCCCGTGAAGGCATGGCACCCCGATGGTGATATTCCGCTCATGGGCAATCGATTCACAAGCTCTGACCCCTGCCGTCGATTACCTCGGCAGAACCGCGCAGGACTCCCCATCTTCTCACACTTCTGATCGACCCCGCGGGTTTTGGCGGTTGCGCCGCGAACGGCGCCGGCAACGCTGCTGGGTTGCATCTAGGATCGCGTGAAAGCGGCCTATTCTACGCCGGCCTCGCGCCTACGATTCATCGGGCGCGGCTCGATTCCAGGCCGCCGAACCCCGATATCTAGATGATGGGGGATTCCAGCGTGACACGTGTAAAAACTTCAAAAGCTGCGCGACTCGACGAAGAGGACGAGGACGAATTGTCCGACGAGCCGCGCGCGCTACTGACAGGGTCCCGCGGCAAAACGGCCGCGGCTGCCCTGGTGCTGTTGCTGGGCGTGACGGCCGCGGTCGTGTTTCGCAAGCAGCCCGAGGAAGCTCCGGCCCCCGCGCCGTCGAACGATCCGCCCTTGGTGCTGCGCGAAAGCCCTCCGCCCGTGCCGCCAAAACCGGCGCCCGTGTCGCATCTCGTCGGCCGCATCGATCCGCTCGGTCATGCGGGCAAATCGCCGGCGCCGTCGGGGATTTCGCCATCGCACAGTGTCAATTCAGAAATCAGCGACGTGGCTTCCACGAGTGATCGAACGGCGCCGCCGCTGCTTTCGTCCTCCTACCCTGGACCGGCTCAGCACGCGGACACGCCGTCGGCGGTGCGTCCCTCGGCCGCGCCCAGGTTGCATCGCGTGCGCGACGGCGACACGCTCTCGGGCCTGGCTAAGGAGTACC
>Ga0163150_10002273_pt1 | contig 30080 bp, 17 predicted proteins | sample OliLakLV19P2IB_FD_148628 | JGI IMG/M metagenome (GOLD analysis project Ga0163150, IMG submission 148628) | Freshwater microbial mat bacterial communities from Lake Vanda, McMurdo Dry Valleys, Antarctica - Oligotrophic Lake LV.19.P2.IB | ecosystem: Environmental > Aquatic > Freshwater > Lake >...
TTCGTTGAGGGAGGAGACGGAAATGATCTCCTGTTTGGAGACGACGGCGACGACATCCTGGTTGGAAACGCCGGAAATGATGAATTGCGGGGTGGATCGGGCGACGACCAGTTGGTGGGACAGGAGGACAATGACCGGCTGTTTGGTGACGATGGCAACGACATCATTTACGGAGACGCTGGCGACGACGAGGCCTTTGGCGGAAATGGAAACGATCAACTCCGTGGCGGGGATGGAAATGACCAGCTGCGCGGTGAAGATGGCGATGACTGGATCTGGGGTGACAATGGTTCGGATCTACTCGAAGGTGGAAACGGCAACGACTTGTTGTTTGGCGGAAATGACAATGACCAGCTGTTTGGCCAGGCAGGCAGCGACCAGTTGATTGGTGAAGCCGGAATGGATGGCCTGTTTGGCGGAATCGGTGGAGGTGATCTGCTTTATGGAGGTTCAGAGGCGGACCGCTTCCTGATCTGGGCCGGGGATACCACCGCCGACTATGATCCCTCAAACGAAGGAATCGTTCAGTTTGTCGACTACAGCTCCAACTGGACGGAAACTGAAATCCGGGCGATCGATGCGGGCTTTCGGTTGCTGCATGAAAACCTTGGTCATTCCCGGATCCTGCGAGATTCGCTGGACAATGATCCTGTGAAATACATCAAGTACGCCAGCCTGAACGGTTCGGTTTCCTCCAACTATCTTTCCGGCAGTGGTCCGGTTGGGAATCTGGTTTACCGTCGTGAGATCCGTTTCGCAGACTGGGATGAATCCAACAGCCTGCTCAACGCGCAGGTAAAGTATACGGTGATACATGAGATTGGCCATTCGTGGGACAGCATCCTCGAGATTGGCAAACGATTGCCTGGTTATACAGGAATCTGGAATCAGTTTCTGGCCCTCAGCGGATGGACCAATGTCAATCCAAACTCATCCTGGTATGCCCTGTCTGGTGACGGGAAATGGTGGCATCTGGTATCCGCTCCGTTCGCTCGCGATTACTCGAAGCACAATCCTGCCGAAGACTGGTCGACGGTTTGGGAAATCCTGTACGATCCCACAAAATCAGCCGAACAGATTGCAGTACAGGCCAAGATCAACCTCATCAACCAGTTGCTTGTCGCCATCTGACCTGTAGTGCCGCTGTAGGGTGCCGTTGCTCCATCGATGGCAGTGCCAATCAATGACCCACGATCTACCCAGAACGTTTGAATCCAGCCTTGCGTTCTGGCTGGTGGTTACCATTTCCTGGACGTTTGCGGGAGCAGCCGATATTACAGCGGCGATTCCCCAGAATCCGGAAGCGAATCTGGCCAAAACAAACGATGCGGAAGCGGTCGAACAACTGAAACGACAGCTGCTCGCGGAATTCGCAACCCGGCTGGATGATTCACAAAAGGAAAAGATTATTGAAGCCTTTCGGGAAACGCACGACGGTTACAGCGCCGACGAAGTTCTCCTGAATGACGAACTCCAGCAACAGTTCCAGAACGCCTGTCAGTCAGCACTGCCGGGACTGAATCAGACCGAAGTCAACTGGGGCCTGATCAATCTTCGCAAAGCCGGAAAGCTGGCGGAAATCAAGACAACCGAACGAAACCGGGCAGATGTTGCTGGTTGCAAAGCGGTAGCAGAAATTGCTGCAAGACAGATGCATGACCGCTACGGGTTTTCCACGGACCAGATCATGGCGTCTGGCGAACTGCGCAAGGAGTTCGACCAGGCAGCCATGCAGGTAGACGACCAGGCGGACTTGTACCAGGTTCGCAGAGCCGCGTTCCAGTTGCGAAAAACCAGGCAGCTCCGGCCGGAACTGATTACCCGAATCGCCGACTGGGGTCGCGAAGTTACGGTACGGTCTGCGGCGGATTTCAAGCGGGAACCGGAGTCGATCCCCACATCCCCGGGCATTTACGTTTTTTTCGACAACAGCGGGTATCTCTATGTGGGCGAGGCGGACAATCTGCGCCGGCGGCTGGTGCAACATCTGGACGAATCGGACCGGCAATCCCTGGCCAGTTACCTTGCCAAACAGGGCTGCGAGAACGTCACCCTGGAGATTCACACATTTGCCGAAGGATCACGGATTGGCGAGCTTGCCGTGCGACGGGCATACGAATCGGAACTGATCCGCAACCGCAATCCGCGATTCAATATCCGCCCGTAATCTCCGACAAGAACCAAACGCATACTATTCGTGCCGCAATGCTTCGATGGGGTCCATCCGCGCGGCCCGAATTGCCGGGTAAATCCCGAACACCACACCGACGACTACGGAGATGCAGAACGCCAGCGGAATCGACATGGCCACGATTTCCGGTTCCAGATTTTGTGCCGACTCGGGGAGCGTCGTATACATTCGCGGGAAATAAACCCGCACTATATACAGTGCCCCCTTGATCAGGCCTGGGCAAATGACGCCGGCCAGAATGCCAGTCACCCCGCCAATTACAGAGAGTGCGATCGTTTCGACCAGAAACTGGCGGACGATATCCCGGCGTTTGCCACCCAGCGCCCGCCGGATGCCGATTTCCCGCGTCCGTTCGGTCACGGTCGCCAGCATAATATTCATGATCCCGATGCCACCAACGATCAGCGAGATTGCCGCGATCAGTCCCATAAACATCATGAACATCAGTCGCGTCGCCTTGGCCTGCTCCAGCAGTTCGTAGGGGACCACGATGGAAATATCCTGCCGCCGCGGATTCTTGCTCTTGAGCGTCGCTTCGACCAGCTTGTGGGTATTGGTCACATTTTCGACCTTGTCGACCTGGATGGTAATCTGGCTGAGCTCGAAAATATCCCGGGAAAACGATCCGCCCCCGGACTTGACCGAAATATCACCCATCCGCTGTTGCATGGTCGTAATCGGAATATAGACGTCGTTCGAAAAGTCCTGTGCGGAGAGTGAGCCGCCAATGGCTGCGGTGGCGTTTCGGTGTTTCAGCACGCCGACGATTTTGTAGTATTCCTTGCTCTCCGGCATGAAGATCTCTTTGTTGATCGGATCTTCGGTTGGGAAAAGCCGGTCAGCCAGTGCTGCAGCAATCACACAAACGGTTGCCCTGGAACCGGTTTCAGCGTGTGACAACAGGTGCCCCCGGTCGATTTCCAGCCGGGTAACTTCGAAATACTCGGGAGTACATCCGACCAGTCTGCCATCGATCGGTTTGACGTTTGGATTGCCGGTGTAGGCAAACTTGTAAACCAGTTCGCGGATGGGCAGGGCCCTGCTGACCGTTGGAATGGTTTCGCTGATCAGGCGGTGTTCGGCCCGTGTCAGGCCATACATTTTGGCTTCGCGGAAATTCCCGCCCGATTCGTCGGGTGGCTTCATCGTTCGAACGATAATGTTCTCGGCGCCGAGGTCTTCGATTTTTTGTTGGGCCTGTTTGCTGATCCCTTCGCCGATGGCCAACAGCCAGATCACGCTCGCCACGCCGATAAAAATACCCAGCACCGTCAACGCGGACCGCATCGGGTGAAGCATCAGGCTTTTGATGCCCAGTCGCCAGGTTCTCAGACTGAACATGTCTCTGCTTTCGCGCCCTCTGCGGGGCTGATTGGTGCTGTTTCAATTCCCTGCGGTTCCAGGTTCACCTGGATCGCGGTAGTTTCCGGCGGCGACTGCCAGCGATGACGTGTTCCAGCCGGAAGACCGCACTTCCGGCCTCAAATCCGTCAAATGATCGTGGCTTCTTCAGCGAGCGTCGGCTCATCCTGAATCGGAGTCGGCTTCCAGCCTTCCGGAAAGACTTTCCGGTCCTTGTTCGGTTCATCAAACTGGATCAGTCCGTCTCTTAAGCGGATTACCCGTTTGGCGTGCGCGGCCACCTCATCTTCGTGGGTCACCATTACAATCGTGCGCCCCTCGTCATTCAAACGCTGGAACAGCGCGAGAATTTCTTCGGTCGTCACCGAGTCCAGATTCCCGGTGGCTTCATCGGCCAGGATAAAAAACGGATTATTCGCCATGCTGCGGGCAATCGCAACCCGTTGTTGCTGGCCACCGGACAGCTGGGTCGGCCGGTGGCTGAGGCGGTCACCCAATCCAACTACGCTGGCCAGTTCCTTGCATCGTTCGCGGCTGCGGGCATTCAGCTGGCCCATGTAGTAAAGCGGGACTTCAATGTTTTCCACAACGGTCAATTGCGGAATCAGGTTGTAGGACTGAAAAACGAAACCGATTCGCGAGGCACGGATCTCCGACAATTGATCGTCGGTCATGGAGGAAACATCATCGTCCCCCAACATGAATGAACCGGAAGTCGGACGGTCGAGACACCCGAGCAGATTCAGCAGCGTGCTTTTACCCGAACCGGAGGGGCCCATGATTGCGACGTAGTCCCCTTCGGGAATGTCAAACGTTACACCGCGCAAAGCGCGAACGGTCTCCCCTTTCAGAAAATAATGTTTCTGCAGGTTTTGGATCTTCAGGGCCGAATTGATTTTCGCACGACTCACTGGCCACCGCCTCTTGGGCCGCCACCACCTGAACCGCCTCCTGCCCCATGGCCACCGCCACCGCCTTGGCCGTCACCGCCTTGGCCACCGCCTTGGCCGTCACCCTGACCGCGACCACCGCCTCCGGCTCCACCGCCACGTTGACGCATTTGTTGTTCCATGGTCTTAATCGAGGTATCGATTTCCGCACGCGTTATCTCACCGTCGCCATTGGTGTCAGCCCGTTGCATCATACCCCTGGACCGTTCCTCGAGGCTTTCGATTTCCGCCGTGTCCAGCTTTCCATCGCCATTGGTGTCGGCCTGGCTGACCTGTTGGTTGATCATTCCGGCAATATCCATACCGCCATTTGCACCACCATTTCGCGGACTTCCCGCTTCACCGCCGCCCTGGGGCGGTCCTTTCCCTGATTCCTGATCCAGTGGCGGACCGGACGGTTCTACCCGCATGCCTTCGGGAACTTCCAGAGGCTCGTCACCGGCCACCTCGGGCAAATCCATCAGGTCCTTGTAGGCACCAGGGTTCATCACCACTTCATCACCGACTTTCAGCCCCGAACGGATAACCACGACCTGGGAGTTGTCTCCGCCAGTCTCAACTTCGCGGGTTTCCCAGCCTTCGCCAGGCGACCGGGCCAGACAGAAGTACTTTTCCTGAACTCCATAAACACACTGTATCGGCATGTTCAACACCCCTTTTTCGTAGCGGGTCTGAATACTGACCGACGCATTCATGCCCGGCTTCAAAACTTCTGGCGGGGCATCGATCTTGACGGACACCGCATACTTGCGGATGTTGGATGCCGACATCCATCCATTCTGTTCGGCGTATTGGCTGACCCGGGTCACAACGCCCTTGAGGGTCTGGTTATTGAGTGCATCCACCCGGATGGAAGCCGGCATGCCGACCCCGATCAGGGTGATGCTTTGCTCATTGATCAAAGCCTTGACTTCCATCTTGTTGGGATCAGGCAGTCTCAGCAATACCTGGTTTTCGCGAACGGTCGTACCTTCTTCCAGCATCCACTCGGTCCCGCTGCGGGATGATTCCTTGGCGTAAACAACCTGTCCTTCCACATTGGGCGGAACCGTGATCACGCAGTTGGTGATTTGCTGGTTGATGTCTGCGAGTTTCTGCTCTTCGATCCTGAGTGCTTCCAGATCGTTGTCCCGTTTGACCTGGGCTGCGGCGATTTCGGAATCCAACAGGATCAATTCCTTGTTCTGGGTGATCCGTTCAAGAACATCCAGCTTCAATTCGGCCAGTCCCTTCGAATTGTCGGCCTTTTCGAGGTTCTTTTTTGCCCGCTCGACCGCAAACGCATCGGCATCGCGGGTTTGCGTCGGAATAAATCCTTTTTCGTGCAACTTGATGCTGTGCTCCAGAACAGCCTTGGACTGGTCCAATTCCTGCCGCGCCATCAGGATTCCGGCATCAGCGTCAAAAATTTCGTTTTCGATGGTCTTGTAAGCCTCTTTATAAATCCCCTCCTTGTACTCGTCCAACGATGCTACGGCTGCCTTGTGTGCAGCGTCGGATTGAATCTGGGCCGTCTTGGCATTCGCCAGCTGGATTTTCTGCTGCTCCCGTTCCGTTTCGAAAATGGTCTGGTCCAGCCGGACCAGGAAATCACCTCCCTTGACGCGGGTTCCTTCCGCCACCACTTCGATTACCCTCAGCTCGCCGTTTCTCGCACGGGCTGCACAGCGGACTTCGACGTTGGCACTGCTTTGAATTTCACCCTGATCCAGGACCTGGGCGATAAAATCACCCTCGGTGACAAATGCCGTTATCGGTTTGAATTCGGCTGTCCCGATCTGGGTATTGCTGTACAGCCAATAACCGCCATATCCGAGCAGCGCCAGCGCCACAACAACGACCAGCACGACCATCCCCGCAGATCCGCTACGGCTGCTGTGAAGTTCATTGCGAAGTTGGCGGAATTTCATTTTCATTTGTCACTCACCGTTTGATTGCGTGCTGCCAGAGTGCGGACTGCAAAAAGACCATTTGCCGATTTGAACCAGTCCACACCGTCATTCGGGGTACCGGGGATCCAGAAAATCAGGTCGTTATCCAGATTGCCAAAGCTATTCCGGAAAACCTGAACCATCTCACCCAAAATATCCCTGAAAATCACCTCACGGTCCAACTGCAATTATCTGCGATACTTCACTGGAATACCCGATAAATCGCATCCCGGTCAGCCCTGAGATCGTGTTCCTTAAACCCCTTCGACCAGTATAAAGTTCCGGTCCTGCCCCGATTGGCGGGCAATGCTGCGGATTTAGCCGGTTTTTTGGCCCTTGGCGGCAATTCCGGCAATTCCCGACTGCAATTCCGGGTCGGACAATTTGGCCAGATTCGCCGCAATAATCGGTCCCAATCGAGGTCTGTCAAATTGCTCCGAACACCTTGACGCAGTCCCTAATTTGAAATCGAAGGATTCTGCGGTGAAAACGCGGGGATTCCCGACCCACCAAACAGAGGGGAACGGGATCTGGTGGCCGACGCTCCGGACGTTCCGCCAAACAAATCGGTCCCGGGAGGTGTCCGAGTCGATCCGCTTCCGAGTCCAGGGACTGGCAATGGGGGCTCGTTTGCCGGAGCGATTCCCGGACTGGACGGTTCTACAGTTAACTCTTCACATTCCAGGCACGTGGGATCGAGCCCCATTTCGGCACAGAAACGCCAGGCCAAACCGGTATCGATAACTCCGGGGTCGATCCACTGGCCGTTTTCGTCCAGCCGGAATGTTCCCAGGTCATAGTCGAGGTTCCGCCGAAGCGATTCGTAATCCACCCAGACGTTCAGAAACTGGGTCTGCACCCGGTTCAGCTGGCTGATCGCACCGGTCAAGTCACGCGCGGTCGTCGCTCCCAGACTCGAACGGCCGCCACCGCCAGCCTGAAACGGAGCTGGTTCGTCGAGACGGAAACGGGCGGCCTCGACCTGTTGAATCGCCACCTGGACATTGACGCGATTCAGTTCAAATAGCAACCGGTTCAGCTGGATGGTCCGCACGGATATTCGCAGGTTGCGGGAAATCTCGTCTTCAAATTGATAGTATGCCCGCCGGGTCTGCTGGTATCGAATCAGCGCCTGCCGATACTGGTTCCGTTCCGCCATGCGAATCAGCGGCGTGTCAAAACGGAATCCGCCGCGCAAATTTCCGTTGTCAAAGCGAAGTTTGAACGGGTTGTCTCCGACGTTTCCGACGCTGCCGTCAAACACCAGGTCAAACTGGCTTTCCAGCTGGTCAGCCGCAAACTCGATCTGGCGCCATGAATCAACCAGGCTGGCCCGTGCGTTCATCCAGTCCAGTCTCAGGCATCGGGCAATCGCCGTAGCCGATTGGGCATCGATATCGACCTCCTGCAATTCAATCGAGTTGCTGCGGGCCTGGGCCTGGGTCAGCGAGAGTTCGATCAGGTAATTGCTGAGCAGGGTCAATTGTCGGGGAATTTCCACCAGCAATTTGTCATCCAGGAAATCAAAGAAATCTCCCGGAGTCGAGTTTTCCCGCATCGCGGTAATTCCGTCGATCGTAACGATCAGTGCTTTCAGATCGGTTTGAAGCGTCGCCAGTTTTTTGACCGTTTCCTGTAACTGGCCGTGCAGTTTCGCGGCTTCTGGAATATTGGCCGGATCGAGCAGTGTCATATCGACCTGGGTGTCGAAATCGCCTGACAAAACCTGCTCCCGCAAAATCGAAAGGTATTCCAGCCTGCGAGGACGAACTTCCTGGAGTTTTGCCAGGTCGGTGTCCAGTTCCTTAAGGTCTTCATCAAAAACCTGTTGCGAGACGGCCAGGGCTTTTTCGATCTGCGGTTTCAGGCCGGAAATATGGACGTCAATTTCGGCGGGCCATTGAAAGCCCGGCACCTCGGCCGCCGCCCGGTTCAGGGGCTTCAAATCCCTGACATTCCCAAGATCAACTCCAACATCCTTGCGCATCTGGTTGATCGTAAACTGGCGATCCTGGATGTTGTCCCCAATCAGCTTGAACTGCTCGAGAAAACTGTCCTCGATCTTGAGTTCCAGCCAGGGTGGCAATCCCAATGTCTGTTTGAAGCGATCCAGCTGGTTTTGGTAATCGGTCCGCTGTCGCAATAGGGCAGCCTGCGCGTCATACAAAACGTTCTCCGACTGTCGCACCTGCAGCAGGTCGATTCTTTGCCGCAGGAAAAACTCCCTCAGCTGGTCCGAAACATCCTGTTGCTGCTGGACGTTGAATTCGGCAAAGCGGATTTGCTGCTGGGTTTCCAGCAGGCCGAGGATTCCACCAGCGTTGATTGCGGCGCCCGGCGGCAGATTCAGAAACGTCCCGCCGCGACTTGGACCCGGTCCAGCCGACCTGCCCGTAACGACCTGCAGGTGAAATCCCTCCTGGTAACGTTGCATCTGCCGTACGTTGGCCAGCAAGGACCGTTCGGCCTGAGTCAGCGATTCCATGATCCGGTCGCGACCTCCTCCGCGCATCAGCGGCTGAATCAGCGAAAAATTTACCAGGCTGGAAGCGGATTGAGTATTCGCACCGGCAAAGTTCCAGATGACCGTATTGGCCAACCCGACCACAAAGGTTGTTCCGGTTGTTCCCAGCTTTCTCAGACTGTTGCCACCGCCGGTTGCACCAAGACCTGTCGAAAGATTCGATCGGGCGCTGCCGCCACCCCTGACTGAACCCTGAGCGTCAAAAAAGGAATTGAAGCCGGCAAACAGCTGGGAATCAAAACCAAACCGCTCCAGCGAAACATCCAGCGCGGACAAATACAGTTCTTCTCGCTGACGCTGGTAGTCTCCGGAATGGAGATACGCCAACTCGACAGCAGATCTTGCATCGACCAGGACCACCCCTGCCCCGTTCCTTGGCAGCCACGCTGTCCATTCAGGGTTTTCGACCGAGCTGGTGTCGCCATTGGCATGCCAGTGCGGATATCCGCTCCGGCCATCAACGCAATTCATAAGCTTGTGCGACTCAGGATCGTCCGGAGGAATCGGCGGATGATCCCGGGAAAACGGATCAAACATTCGGCTGGCCGGATCAACCGTCAGCTCGCCAGTTGCGGCCGTTAATCGGGGGTCGGTAATTTTTTCCAACACCAGGTTGTTGGCATCGCTGTCGGCCATCCGGCGGTAATACCCCCGATGACAGGCGGGAAGAATTACGGTTCCGGAAATTGCCAGAATGATGGCAATCCGGACACGCAGACTGATTTGGGCCACGAAGGTTCCTCCCTGAAAACTGTCGGCACCGTCCGTTCCCACCCCGGAACAACTCCCGTTAAAAACGGGGATTGCGGGTTGAAAACACCGGTTCCTGGACGAATTGGCCATGCAAACGGGTGCGGGAATTGGCAAATCCGCCTGATTTGGCACTGCTGGTTCCCCGTTCCAGAATCCTTTCGCACCCAAAATTGGGGCGCGGAACGGCTGACAATGCCATCACTTTGGGCTTTTACTGATTTTCGGGGTTGTAGCGGTTGTAACTTAAGCAATTGTCCGCCGCTGGCAGAGTCACACCAGATTGCCGAAAGTATTGAACACGATCGCCGCTGGAAGTCGATTGGATTTGTTGACCCGGATAATTGCCCAATTTATCATGTAAATCTGGGAGATTCAGGCCAGCTGTGCTTTTCCACCGTGGAACCAGTTGTCCGGTGCCCTTCACTGACGGATCTTTTGACCAAACGGCCAGGTCTCATGATTGGATATTTGATATTCGGATTGTTGTTCGTTCTGCTGATCGTTTTTACGGTGATGACCGTGCGCAACTGGCACTGGTCCCACATCGTGGTTTTGATCCTGACGTTTATCACCGGGATCGCAGCCAGTATCGGTGCGGCAAAGACCCTTAAGATGCGCCGGCAGGGACTGGTCGATGTCAAGAATTCGGAAGAGCGGCTGGAGGCAGTTACCGTTGCGCTGAAGAAACAGCGGTTTGGCGAACCGACGGCACATTCCTATTCAACCGAATCGCTGCGCGGAGTCGAAGAGGCCCTGAAACTCCGCAGGACCGGGCGCGGCCGGGTTTGGGAAAGCGGCGCGGTCAGTGTCAACGACAACAACAGGATTTTCACTTTTCCCCAGCCGCGAAATCCCGGTGATCCACAGATCGGCATTCTGTCCAACGTCCTTGTATTTGCATTTCTGGATGAGCAGTTTGTTTCTCCGGATGATCCGTCTGCATCCCTTTCCTATCCGGCAAAATTCGTGGGAACCTTTCGTGTCACTAACGAAAAGGCAGAATCGCTGGAACTGGTACCCGAACTGGTCTTGAATGACGAAATGTACCAGGCACCTGGTTCCTGGACACTGTTCGAAAAGATGCCGAGTGACCAGCACGATGTATTTGACCGGCAGAAGGCCGATGGATCCGGCGAGATGTCGTTAAGCGAATTCCGGCAAAAACTGCAGGACGTGTATTTGCCTGCCGCCAATGTTGGTCTGCTTCCGGACAGTGCGGAGTACGAGGCCTTCATCGACCGTCAGGCGTTTGATGGCAGGTCCCTCGGTGAGATCGACCGCTGGATCGAGGAGAACTCGGCGACCCGAATCAACCAGCGGTTTACTCCCGATCCTGAAGAAGTATTCGTGCGGTATCGCTTCAACAAAAAATCCGCTCACAACTACAAAGTTGATGGACAGGGAAACCTGATTACCGATGGCGGCTATACCCTCCTGGGTGAAGCGATCGACCCGGCCCTGCATCTGGGAGCCGACGTCTCGTTCAACCAGGACGAAGAAGTCACGATCGACCTGCCCACAGCAACCGGTTATCAGCGGTCCGACCAGACCATTATTGAGCCCTTTAACCAGCGGGAAGACGTGACGGAAGTCAACCGGATCTTCCGCCGCAGGCTGTACAATTTCCCGTCCGTTTTCGCCGACTTGCGGCGACAGGCGGTCGATTTGGGCAAACGTGCGGCCGAAGTGCGGGCGCAAAACGAAGTCCAGGCGGTTGCGCTGGCGAATGTCCAGTCGCAGATTGCCAAACGTGATGACATCCTCACGAAAATCCGGGAAGACAATGCGAATCTGCAAAAAGATGTCGAAGCCATTGTGGTTCTGCTCAAGTTGCGAACCAACGACCTGGAACTGATGAAGCAGGAAATCGCCGACCTCGAGCGAAAACTGAACGCAAAACGAAGCGGCCGTGACGGCCGGCCGGAGTAACACCCAACTTCCATACAAGTCATCGCGGTGGCCGGAGAATGATCAGCTTCTTCGGCCGCCGTTCCCGGTGGAAGTATTCAACACCGAATGGTTTTCCTCGGCGAATTTCTTGAAGTTCTTCATGTACTTCAGCGATTGCCGGGTTGTCAAACAGCACGATCATCTGGTCGCGCGGCAAATGGATCTCGATCTAAACGGTGTACTTCAATTCCTGTTTCTCTCCTTCGTCTCCCGGCCACCCTGGCCGATTGTTGCGTTGGCCGTCAATCAGTGTCAAAATCTGGCGTACGCCCTGGACACAAGTCTGGCCTTTACATCCGACCCGGTTTGGCTGTCATTGTAACCGTTTGCGCTGCCATGATCATGCCCTGTCCGGTTGCCGATGCGGATGCCACCTGGAAACCAAAACCATAAAACGAGGCACCCATGTACCTGAACAAATTCAAACCGGCTTTTGCCGCGCTGTCGGTCATTCTGATTGCCGCGATGCCGGCCTTCGCCTTGCCGCAAGAGAGCAAATGGCACGTTCCCGATTCCGCCATGGCTGTTGTTGTTTTGCGCCCCCAGGACGCCCTGATGCAGCCAGGCATGGAACTGGTACCAAGGGAGATCATTTCCGTTTTTGGAAATCGGGAGTTGGGTTTTGATCCATGCGAAGTGGTCACGGCGACCGGGATTGTGGAAACGGTCCGGGATCTGAATGGAGGGCCACCTGGATTTGCTTTGGTACTGAATTTCAATTCGCCACAAAAACCCGGCGAACGAATCCTGGAACACCTGGAACCAGGTGAATTCCGGGGCATGACCATTTATCGGGGACCGTCCCCGATGGAACCTTCGATCCTGCAACTGGACGGGCAGACGATCATCCTGGGCAACGAACCCTTCATCGCACAGATGATGGCGCCCGCTACGGGCAAGGGCGCCGTAACAAGTTTGATGTCGAATCAGCCGCTTTCCGGTCACGTCGCGGTTTGGCTGGCCATCGAACCTGTTCGCGACCTGATCCGGCAAAACCTTCCACCGGCCGGACAGATTCCTCCGCCGTTCCGGGATTTCCTCCGTCTGCCCGACTTGATCGACAATGTCACCGCCAATCTCGATCTGTCGGGAGGCGGCATTCACAGACTGCAAATTGGTGCAGTCGATGCCCGGGCTGCGGGAGAGACTGTGGAAATACTGAAGACCGGAATGGTCATGGCCCGCAGCATGATCATGGCCCAAATGATGCAGGAAATGCAAAACGAAGACCCGGATTTGCAACAGGCATTCGAACAGTACGCCCAGCGAATCGGCGATTTCGCAGAAGCCAGTCTGGCCCCCAAAGTCGATGGTCCGAACCTGGTATTTCAGTCGGAAAGCGGAAATCCCGCCATGAATATGGCGACGATTGGGGTGCTGACCGGACTGTTGTTGCCGGCCGTACAACAGGTTCGCGAGGCCGCCCGCCGCACCCAATCGATGAACAACCTGAAACAGCTTGCGCTGGCGATGCACAATTATGAGTCAACGCACGGGAAATTTCCTGGCCAGGCAAACCTCTCTCCGGATGGAAAACCACTGCTCTCCTGGCGGGTTCACATGCTGCCTTACCTCGACGAGCAAAACCTGTACGAACAATTCCATCTGAACGAGCCGTGGGACAGTGCACATAACCTGGAACTGCTGGACCATATGCCCCCGACATTCCAAAACCCGAATTTCCCCTCCAGGCACGAAACGGTTTACCTGGCATTCTCCGGTCCAAAAACACCATTCGCTGACGGCCGCGCGCCGGCCATGCGCGACATCCGGGATGGGCTGTCCAACACCATCATGTTTGTCGAAGCAGACCCGGACCACGCCGTTGAATGGACCCGACCTGCCGACCTGTCATTTGACCCCGATGATCCGGCACTGGGCCTGGGCGGACTCCGGCCTGGCGGATTCAACGCCGTTTTCTGGGATGGCTCTGTCCAGTTCATCAAAAACTTGATCGATCCGGAAATTTTGAGTCAGCTAATCAACCCCGCCGACGGTACTGTGATCAGCGATATCGACTGGTAAAAAGCCTGGTGAAGCCGACCGTTTTTCGGAATGGTCGGCTACTCCAACTCAATCCTGTCGGATGCGGGCTGATTTCCGTTGGAATGACCCGAAGAGTTTTCCGGATTCACTGGCACCACCATGATCTTGGTCGCCAGCTCGTCGTGCAGAATCTCCTCCAGCGAAGCGAAAACTGACAGCCGCGATGCTTCGACCGTTTCCAACTCGGTCGCGGTAATGCTGGCGAGATTGCAAACCGGATCGCCCGGGGAAATCGCCGGCAACGTAGTCATCCCCAAAACGATGGCGTCAAAAGGAGATTCGAGCGTGTTCAGACTGCTTCCTGTCAGGCTGGAATTGGTCGCCAGCGGTTCACCCATGCGGACCAGATCTCCCGACGTCACGTGGAATTGCAAAAACCCGCCGAGGTTGGCCCGTACCCAGGTCGATTTCCGGATTACCATTTGCCAGGCTGGAGCAACCAGCGGCTGCTCGATCATTCCGAGCGTCGAAAGCACATTGCGGATGCCGCGGATCGCGTACCGGACCACCGCCGGTTCCACTTTCCAGACTTCACCTGCTTCCAGCACGATCGTTGGACAACCGGTCTTGCACGCTTCTCGCCGAAAAGCTCCATCCGGTCCCTGGCCATCCACGATCAGTTCGCTGCCAAACGCAAGAGCCAGCTTCGAAACTGCCGGGTCGTGCATGTCGGCGCGAACGTTGGGAAAGTTGGTTCGCCGGATCGAGGCCGTGTGCAGATCAATACCCAGATCACAGCGGCCGACGATCTCCTGGAAAATGATCCTGGCCATTCGCGATGCGAGACTTCCTTTTTTTGAACCGGGAAAACAGCGGTTCAAATCGCGACGGTCGGGAAGATACCTCGAGTGCCGGTCGAATCCGGTAATGTTGACAACGGGGACCAGAATCAGGGTACCCTTGATCAATCCCAGATTTGGATCCGTAATCAGTTCCCGGATGGCACCGGTACCGTTGATTTCATCGCCATGAATCGCCGCCGTGACAAATACAACTGGTCCAGGATTCAGGGACCGTTTTACGAATACCGGAATCGGCAACGACAATCCACTGAAACTCTCCGAGACGACCAGCTGAACGACGCGGCCTTCGCCAGGTCCAACCTCCACGTTGCCCCAAACGTGTGGGTCTTTTCCAGACAGTTTTGACTTGCCGCTGGCGTCCGCCCCTGCTTCGGATTCAGATTTTTCCGGTTCCATCGTATTCAATTCCATTTGAAATCCGGAGCGCTCATCGCCGGCCACTCCCGCCTTCAGCTTACACCAGCCGGTTTACCTGTCGTACAGCGGATTCGGAAAATCCGGCTCGACGGTCCGGTGACTGATGTACACCGATTCCATTTTTTGCACCTGTTCGGGAAACTTCCTGGCAAGGTCATGTTGCTCACCCGGATCGTTCACCAGGTTGTACAGTTCCCAGGGGTCTGGCCGTTCCTGATTCACATTCCGCCGGATCGCTTTGAAGTCGCCGTCGCGAATCGCCACGATACCGCCGTATTCGCCAAAATCCCAAATCATCGGTTCCACCCGTTCCGGAAGTTTCCCTCCCTGCAGAGCTGTTTTCAAATCGATCCCGTCCAGGTGTTGGGCCGACGGCAATGGTGCACCGGCGATTGCAGCCAGTGTCGGAAACCAGTCAGCGAAATACGACGGCTCGTCATTGGTGCCCGGGGCCGTGACTGTGCCGGGCCAGCGTACGATGCAGGGAACCCGGATTCCACCTTCGTAACAGCTCCCTTTGAATCCTCGCAATCCACCGGTCGATTCAAAAAAATCAATCGCCGCGCCCCCGACATGGAATGCCTTGTCCTGGCCGCCATGCGTCGGACCATTGTCTGACGTAAACACAATCATCGTGTTTTCCAACAGTCCCAGCTTCTCCAGCCTCGCAACGATGGTCCCGACGTGTTCATCCAGATCGGAGATCATGGCGGCGTAGGCCGCACGCGGACGGGGATGAGGCAGGTATCGGTTTTGCCCGCGATACGGGCCATGCTCCTGGTCCCATTCTGCCGGGTACCGTTCGATCCATTCCTGGGGTGGCTGCATGGCGACATGCGGTTCGACAAATGGCAAGTAAAGAAAAAACGGGACCGTCTGGTTTGCGTCGATGAACCTGAGTGCTTCCTCCAGAATTTTGTCGGGGGCATAAATCGCGGCCCGATAATCGTCGGCAAGAACTTCCCCTTCGGGCTGTTTCCGGTTTCCCGGAACGGGATTCGCATTGATCGTCAGCTGACCAGCATCGTCATCCAGAAAGGGCGGATAGTAGCTGTGGGCATTGCGCTGGCAGTTGTAGCCGAAAAACCGGTCAAAGCCTTGCCGCATGGGGGAGCCTTCTGAATCGGTTGGCCCCAGGCCCCATTTGCCAAAACCGCCAGTCCGGTATCCGGCCTGCTGCAACACTTCTGCAATCGTTACGATTCTGTCCGTGATCGGCCATTGGCCGGGAAACGGCTTTCCGTTCCCCGAGTCGCGATTGCCGCGAATTTCTGCGTGAGCCAGATTCTGGCCGGTCATCAACACACAACGGGCCGGCGCACAGACTGGCGCACCCGAATAATGCTGTGTAAACCGCAGGCCTTCCCTGGCCAGCCGGTCGATGTTGGGAGTCAAGATTTTTTGTTGGCCGTAACAGCCCAGTTCACCGTAACCCAGATCATCAGCCATGATGAAAACGATATTGGGCCGTTGGGCTTCCTGGCCAGCCAACATCCCGCAAACCGGAAAAATCAGACAGGCAAAAATCAAACAGCGCTGCGTCATCAAATGAAACGCCTTCAACAGAAATCCCCCAACCCGAAACAGCATTTACAGTCTGGCTACCCGTGGGCGTCGTGCGCGCCGGGCCTTTTCAGGAACCATGTCGCGCATCGAATCCAGTTTGCCAAAACACAACAGCCGGTCCCCCGGCAACAGTTCGCGGGTTACTTTGGGGTTTGGAATCACCGTCGTGCCCCGGTTGAGTGTCAAAATGTTGATGTCTTTCTCGTGCAACCCGGATTCGGCAATCGTTTTGCCAACATACTCCGATCCTTCGGGAACATGCAGTTCGGCAACACCGTATCCCCGGCTGACCGTCAGTCGCTGGCGCACGTCCAGTTCCGGGAAACTGACTTGTGCCGACATGTAATCGACTATCGCACCGGCCACATCCAGCCCCGTCGCACCCTCGATCCCTTCGAGGCCCGGCGACGAATTGACTTCAATAATCTGTGGCCCTTTCTTTCCTTCCAGCATGTCCACGCCCGCGACCCGCAAGCCCATGATCTGGGCTGCGCGAACCGCCGTATCGCAATAGGTCTCGTCCAGTATCACCGGTTCAGTCGTGCCTCCCCGGTGCACATTGCTTCGAAACTCGTTCCCCTGGGCCACCCGCCGCATCGCAGCGACAACCTGATCACCAACGACGAACGCGCGAATGTCGCGACCCCGGCTTTCGCTGACAAATTTTTGGACCAGCACGTTTTGCCGGGCACTCTGCAGCGTTTCGATAATCGCTTCCGCGACCTTCGTCGAGTCGGCCAGGATCACACCAACCCCCTGGGTCCCCTCCAGCAGTTTGATAATGACCGGTGCACCACCCACCCGCTCAATGGCTGGCAAGACGTCATTCCGGTCACGAACGAAAGTAGTTTGCGGAATGCCCAGTTTGTGGCGACTGAGAAACTGCAGCGCCCGCAACTTGTCCCGCGAGTTCATAATCCCGTTGGACGAGTTCGCGCAGAACACATCCATCTGTTCGAACTGGCGAACAACAGCCGTGCCAAAATAGGAGATCGATGAGCCAATTCTCGGCAGCACGGCATCAAAATGCTGTAGCCTTTTCCCGAGGTAATACAAATCGGGGTGTCCCTGCACCAGGTCGATGGAAAACCGGAGCGTATCGAGCACCTGCACCTTGTGCTTCCGTTTTTTGGCCGCTTCGACCAACCGGCGCGTGCTGTAGCAACTGGCACTGCACGAAAGAATTCCCAGCTTCACAAAATACCTCTCAGGGCAACCGGACACAGGCCAGCCTGAACGACAGACCAACCGGGGGCAGCGGACATCCGGACCGGATCAGCCGCTGCGGGACGTTTCTTCAACATTCTGAATATACTGTCTTAACCGCTCGTTTTCGTCCTTGACGTTTTTCAGTGCCAGCAGGTTTTCCACCCGGACCAGCAGTTCCAGCTTGTTCACCGGCTTGGACAGAAAGTCGTTCGTCCCCGAATCGACCGCCCGCTGGATATCGCCGATCTCATTCAGAGCCGTAACCATCAGGACCATGATGTTGCTGGTGACCGGGTCATTCTTCAACTGCTGGCAGACTTCGAAGCCACTCAGCTTGGGCATCATCACATCCAGCAGAATCAGGTCCGGCTGAAAGGAACGCGCCTGCTCGAGCGTCTGCTTTCCATCGGCTGCAAAACGGATTTCGCAGTTGATCGAAACCAGAAACGCTTCCAGCAATTCACAGTTTGCCTGGTTATCGTCAGCGATCAGGATTTTGTGCGTCGCAAGTTCATTCATGGAATTTCAAAACAACAATTCTGGTTTTCAGTCCGGTTCTTTTTGCAAACCGCCGTGCCTTGGCGAGTATACCAGCCCGTCGCCCAAATGTGACAGGGACGCCAAATCAAAACCGGCCCCGCCCAACCAATCTGATTCCGCGGTGTCAGTACCCGGCATCCGGGTTGAACGTACGCAATAGCCGGCGGCCGAGCTCGATCGTCCAGATGAATTCCGGATCGATCGCGCCGGATTCGGGGTCGGGGTACCAGTGCGGTTGTGGGCCGTCCGGGACGACCGTGCCGGGTTGCCCTTTTCGCCGGGCTGTGGCAACCGGAATCCATTCGCCAAACAGGCTGCCGGCAACTTGCAACGTGATGTTTTCAAAACCTGCCAGCTCCATCTGCTCAAAAAGCTCGTCCAGCAAACGGGTGTGACTGGCGGCAAATTCGGAAGCCGGGACGGTGAACAGGTCGGGATGTTCTGCTTGCCATCCGGCAAATGCTGCAAACAGCTCGCTGGGAGTCATCCAGGATGTATCGACGGAAAACGCATGCACACACGGGCCGACAATTCCCGTCGATACGAATTGCGTACCGTACTCAAACCGAAACAAAAAACAGTCAACCGGGTTGTCGAAGCCTGGCCAGAACATTTCCCGGCGGTCTGTCAGCTCCATTTTCGAAGGAGCCATGCCAACCTGCGTGGGCTCGGCCAGCCAGATGGCCAGCTGGCTTTCGGCCCGCGCCTGTTCCGATTGCTGGTTTTCGGGAATCTGTTCCAGCAGTCCCATCTCTTCGGCGTAGGCCAATACGCGCAGCCTCGCCACCGGTTCCGCCGCCAGTTTCACCATCGCCTGCTGCCCGAATGCAATTCCCAAACGGGCCAGCGCCGCACTGGCCTCGGTCTGGATACGGCGATGCTTCAGCTCCATCGATTTTCGCAACGGTCCCTCGGCTTCTTCGTAGTGACACAAACCCAGCGTGTCACATAACGACACTATCATCGTGACCGAGTTGTTGATGTGCTGGCTGATCTCAACTGGTGAATCACCGGGTGGCAATTCCCCTTCTTCGATCCGCATCATCCGCTGAACCATCGAACCCAACAGATTGGCCAGCCGGGCCGCCGACGATAGCGCGACGTGCGGTCGCGAAAGTCCTTTGCGAAACCGGTAATTGAAAAGGTCCAGCACAGCCGGCGCGATGACCGGATCGGAAATCGCCTGGCCGACCAGCTTTTGTTCAACCTCTGCCGGCAGTTCGCTCCGGTCCAGCACTGGCATAAATACCCATTGCAATGCAGCCACCGACGCCGGTGGTTGCTGGACCAGCGCATCCGCCCAAAGACCCAAAGCATGATCCGTTCCCAGCGAACCGAGCCACATCAGCCAGCCACAGGCCAGCGGCAAATCCGGTGGCGTTAACCGGTATATTTCGTCGAGGATTTCGGCTATCTGGCGATTCGTTTCAGGGTCGTCGCAGGGTAACGACGCCAAGCGGGTAATAACCCCGGACATTTGGGTCTGGAACCCAGGTTGCAGCAGTTTTTCTGGCTGGCGGGAAAGCTGGCGGACCAATGGAAGCAGATCCCCGGGCTGAATTTCCCGGACCAACTGTGCCAGCGGGCGGGCCCCCAGGGAAACCGGGCTGGATGAAAACAACCGCTGAAGCAGATCATTTGCGGGTGACGATAACAATAAACGGGCCCCGATGTGCATTTCTCATTGACGGTTTGTGGCCAAATGGCTACCCTAAACATAAATAGAACAGGGTTTGGCGAAAGGCCACAGGCAGGCAAACAGGGATTTGCCATTGCTTTCAGGCAAAAGGCTCGCGGCCAAAAACCGTATAGGTGCCGCAGTACAGAAAAACCCTGCCATTATTTGTAGTTCCGTCGGCTCGCGCAGAAACAGGAAAAGCCGGCGGGTTTTCAGGGGATTTTACCCCCTTAACGAACGGGCCTGGAATCGACCAGAAACAGGGTCGCCAATGCCAGCCAGCAAATCCGCCAGCAAAATCGGCGGGAATCTGGCAGGGACTTCCACGCCCCGGAAGAATTTTGAAAAACGAAGGACACGGAACCAAACATGGCTTCAACAGCCGAACGCCCCGCCCCAAGAAAACTGAAACAACAACTCGACTTTTCTTCTCTCGGCATCACGCAGGATTTGCAGAACACGATTGCGAAGATGGGCTACGAAAAGCCCACCCCGATCCAGGCTGCTATCATTCCGCTCGCCCTTCAGCGATTGGACCTCGTTGGTCAGGCACGGACCGGCACCGGAAAAACGGCCGCTTTCGCCATTCCAATTTTGCAGAATCTGGATCTTGCCCAGACCAAACGGCCCCAGGCCCTGATTCTGGCACCAACCCGGGAACTGGCTGTCCAGGTCGCTGGCGAGTTCGAACGAATCGCAGCCGGAACTCCGATCGTAGTCCTGTCGCTGTACGGCGGCAAACCGATGAAGCCGCAAATCAGCCGGCTCCAGCGCGGAACTTCCGTGATCGTTGGAACGCCAGGCCGTGTACTGGACCATTTGAAACGGGGCACTTTCGATCCATCGTCGCTGCGATGCGTCGTGCTGGACGAAGCCGACCGGATGCTCGATATCGGATTCCGCCCGGACATTGAACGGATTCTGCGGATGTGCCCGGCCCGCCGGCAAACCCTGATGTTCAGCGCCACGTTGCCGGGCCCGATCAAACAGATCGCCAAGTTGCATATGTTCCAGCCCAAACTGCTGAACTTTTCGGGCACCGACATCGCGCCGGACACGATCGACCAGTACTACCTGCGCGTGCATCACGAGATGAAGTTCGATGCGCTGCTGAAACTGATCGAGCGGGAAGAACCCAGCCAGGCGATCATCTTCTGCCGCACCCGTTTGCGGACCGAATGGCTCTATCGAAAACTGCTGAAGGCCGGGGTCCTGCAGGGAGTCGGTACGATCCATGGCGACCTGTCGCAGAACGCCCGTGACGATGCGATGGGACAGTTCCGCGCCGGAACCATCAATTTTCTGGTTGCGACCGATGTGGTTGGCCGGGGAATCGACGTCAGTAACATCTCGCACATTATCAACTTTGACGTCCCGGAGATGAGTGACGACTACGTCCACCGGGTCGGTCGAACCGGCAGGGCGGGACGGAGTGGAGTCGCATTCTCATTTTTCGAACCGGTTCAGTCGAGTGACCTGGCCAACATCGAGCGGCTGATCAACAGCACTCTCGAGAATGATCCGTTGCAAGCCTGGATTGACGAACTAACGGAGCAGGAACTCGGCATCAGCCCATCCGATCCGTCGACTTCATCCGGCCGGGGTCGCGGTCGCGGCCGGCGGCATCGCAAGGCCCTATAAGCCCCTCCGAAACAGGTATTGGCTGGCAGGATTGCAAGTCCCTCGTGTATGGCATATATCCGACAGGTTGAAACGGAAGATGCGACAGGCCGGTTGAAACAGGTCTACGATTCGGCCATCCGTCGCGCCGGGTCAGTGGCCAACATCATTCGTGTGATGAGCCTGGACGGGGAGATCGCCGCGGCTTCGATGCAGTTCTATGTTTCCCTGATGCATGCGACCGGTTCGCTGGAGCGAAAGACTCGGGAAATGCTGGCGACCGTCGTCAGCAACGTCAATGGCTGTTACTACTGAACGCTTTCCCACGCCAGGGACTTCGGTCTGGAGTCCGGGAACCTGCCGCTGGCGGAGCAGCTGGTTTACGATTATCGCCTGGCTGGGCTGACGTTGCACGACCGCGGATTATGCGACTTCGCCGTCCGGCTGACCCTGTCGCCCGGCAGAATATCGATCGCTGAAATCGATGATTTGCGACGGGTCAACTGGTCAGACGAACAAATCCACCATGCCACCCAGGTCATTGGCTATTTCAATTACATCAACCGGGTCGCCGAAGGATTGCATGTCGATCCCGAAGACTGGATGACTCCACCACCTGACGAGTGGCGACGAAGGAAGGGCCGGTTCGGGGAATTCCAGGGGGATGACTTTGCTTTCTGAGACCGTTTGGGATCGGGATGTTGGGGCTGGCATGGATGGCAAGCAGCGGAATTGAGTCGAATTCCGCAACCGGGTGGTCATTTGATTGATTGGCATCGATTACAATCGGTCTGGCCTGCAGTAATTCCAGTCTGGAACTGCCCGGACGCGATTCGCTTCCCCCCGGTTGTCATCAATTCTCCTACCCGTACGGAAACACGATGATCAGGAAACTGGTTCGAACGTCGGCGATGCTTGCCGGTGCCGCTTTGTTTTTCGGAACATTGCCTGATTCATCTGATTGCGTTGCGCAACAACGGGAGTCCGGTGTATTCACTTTTGAATCATCGGACGATCATGTCGCGACGCCATACTTTCGCGACGTCCATCCCGGCCAGCCCGAACGGACTGAGCCTTTTGATTTTTCGGCTCTGCTCAAAATGGTGGGGCGGGTTACGAAAGACCTGTCGCCAGAATCAAACCCCGACTGGTCCAAAGGCCTCTGGACCGGATGGTTTGTCTATGGTGACTCCAATTCCCGATCCGTTTTCATGGCTGTCATTCAGCCGCCCGATTTGTCGCAACCCCAACTGTACGTCGATTTTAATCGCGACCTGATTCTGGAACCATCGGAACTGGTCCCGGCCACCGATGAAGACCCGGAATTGTGGGCGTGCAAACTGGATGCAGAATTTGTCTTGGGACCTGACAAATTTGAACATGTGCCCTGTCAGGTTTTGATCCGACGAAAACCGGACAGCGACGCATGTGAACTGGCAACGGTCGGAGTGATGCGGGGAACGGTCCAAATCGGAGACAAAGAAATCGCGGCGATGCGAATCGATCGCGACTCCAGTGGAAGCTGGTTTGACCCGGAAGACCGGATCATGCTGGACCTCGACGGCGACGGCCAGTTTCACGCGGTCCGCGAACGGTTCGGCTGCCAGCCGATTTGCAATCTTTGGGGCAAGCGTTATGTGATTGCCAGTGACAAATCCGGACGGTTGCTCGGCTTCAGCGAACTGAACGGAATGGGAACGGTCGCCCTGACGCTGAAATATCAGAACGCCGATGCGAAGGTTTCCAAAATCAATGGAACCCTTGCCTCGTCGTCGGGTATTCGAGTCGGCATTGATGCCACTGATACACCCATCGACTGTCCGCCGGGAGATTACCGGATCGAATCCCTGATAATTGAATTGCAACAGGATGGTGTGAATTGGGAATTCCGCTTCGCCGATATGTCGCCGTCAACACATGGAATTCACGTTGCACTAAATGAACCAGCCACTTTTGAATTGCTGGGGGATCTGGAACTGAAAGTTTCGAAGACAGTCCTGAATGGTGGAAACGGAACGACGCTTCAGCTGATCCCATTACTGAAAACGGCGAGCGGCATGTACCTGACACTCAGCCGCAACGGTCGGGGGTTTGGATGGACGGAAAACCGGCTGTTGGCAAATTCGATTGCACAGGGGAAACCGGTCGGAACGGCCTCATCCGGTTTTTCGTGAGGCACGTTCTGTCCGGTCTCGGTTCGAGTACCGCCTGATGTTGCCGTCTCCCAAGTCCAGACCTTTGTTACCTTCGACAGCGGCCCGCTGGCCGGAATGATTTCGACGATGGTTTCGGGAGACGCCAAATGATGCGGGATCTGCCACGGCAGTTTGGTGCTGCGGGTTTGGTTCTCCTTTCCAGCCTGATGGTATCCCTGTTAATCAGTGAGCCATGCTTTTCCCGCAACTCGACTGCGGCTTGTCAAAGTCCATCGTCCCGGCCTGCGGCCCAACAGTCTGTTCTTTCGCGACTCGGATTGTCGGGGAGCGTGAGCGGGCCAATGGACGAACCGCTCGAGGGAGCAGAGGTCAGCCTGGTTCCCTCCGACGGAATTACGCATTTCTTTCACCAGCAGCTTTCCCCCGACATGGTGACTGCCCGGACGGTGACCGGTTCGGACGGTCTGTTTCACCTGGAATTCAGCGAAGACGAAAGCAGCCGGATTGGCCGGCACGATTTGATTCTGGTCGTTCGGTCCGAAGGGCACGCCATTCACGTTTCCAGTATCAAGCCCAACCGGTTGTTGTCCGATGCACCGCTGGAGCCGGTTCGACTGGACAAGTCTGCGGCGACAACACTCAACCTGCTGGATGCAGGAGGTCAGCCGGTCTCCCACGCGGAAATTCGCGTCGCAATTGTTGGTGACCAACGGATTCCATGGACCGTTGCGAAACGCTGGCCAGTGACAACTACCGGCTCGCAGGGCGAGGCGGAGTTGCACGGTGCAAAGGCTGGCGCAGTTCAGGGAGTATTCGTGACGCATCCGGAATTTGGCCAGCTGCGGGTGCCGGCTGCGTTTGATGGATCGGGAAATATTGCAGCCCGGTTGCCCCAAATCTATTCCGTCCAGGCCGACCTTCAGCGGCATCCCTCGATCGCTGCCGGCCAGTTGAAGAACGCCCGCTTCCGGATTGTTTGCAACGGCATTGATTCCAGCAGAGGATCAATTCCCAGTGCCGCGTGGGCCGATGTCCAAGTCGATGACGACGGCAATTTGATTCTTCCCAGGCTTCCCGCAGGGAGGCTGATGATCGCCCTCCTCGAACCGGAACCGGAAGATTGGGGTTTGACGATTGACTTCAACAATCTCCTGCAGGTCGGTCCCTCGTCGGAAGAACAAACCGTTCAGGTTCACATTAATCCACAAGCACAGTGGCAGGTCCAGGTGGTAGATCGGGAATCGGGGGAACCTGTTCCCGGAATCCTGGTGGAAGTCTATATCGAGGGACTGAAAAAACACGTGAGCAATTCGCGTGGGGCCGCTTCGGGTCGAGTCTGGCACGCCGGAACAGAGTGGTTTGTCTCCGATTCAAGAGGCGAATGGTTTTCGACAAATACGTCGATGACCAGCATCAATGGCCCAGCCGAAGACGGTGTTTTCAATTTGAAACCGTTTGGAATGACCCGGGCTTCGGCGGCGCGGGGAATGGTTATCGATGCCGGCGGTCTGCCGGTTTCAGGAGCCACGGTTGAATTCACCAGTTCCGGCGAACGGCAAAACCAGATCGGGACCGTCTGGTCCAATCGTGATGGAAGTTTTCGACTGCCTGGTGTTCGCGACGGAACGGTTGTAGTCCTCCGCGCCCGCAATGGTTTTGAGCTGTCCGGCCAAATCAACTGCGAGTGGAATGTCAGCCAACCGGTTACCCTGGAGCTGAAACCGTATCCAACGACCCGGCCCGCCGGACGGATTGTTGATGGATCCGGCCGGCCTGTGGCCGGGCTTCCCATCAGGCTGGTCAGGGGTGACGTAGTCACAGTGGAAGGGTACGAACGGGAAGAACTGCGAGCACGGCCGTTATACGAAGATGATCCCGAAATTTTCACCGGCGCGAACGGGGAATTCGAAGGACCGCCCACACTGGAAATCGGCCAGCGGATTGCAGTCCAGATCGGGGACCCCCGCTGTTTCGAGTTTCAGTCCCCTTACCTCCAACTGGCAGAACCGTTGGCCGGATCCGACAGTACCGACCTGGGCCAGTTTCGGGTCGCCTTGCATCCGGCAATCACAAGCTACGAAGTCACGGTCCAGGATTCCGCCGGCAGTCCGGTTGCCGGAGCCCAGGTGATCCTGCTGGGAGCGCTCAGCGGAAAATCGCGTGGCGAATCGAATGCAGCCGGAATACTGGACGTCAGGATGCCCGGCGGAGTCTCGCTGATTGCCGTCCGCGCGCGTGGCCACCATGTTTTCTTTGGCAAGGTCGAAGCGGACCAGCAAAAAATTCCGGTCCAGCTTGTACCAAACACGATGCCAGTACCGGCCCGCAAGTCATTCCGGAGTCTGGCGGCCAGTGATTTTGAATCCGCCGCGCGCAAACTTTTTTTGAAAATCGAAAAGCCTGTGGCGGGCCAATCCAGTTACATCCGCCAATTCCTGTACCTGATGGCGCTGGCCAGAATCAACCCGATGGAAGTGACCAGGCAGGCTGTCGAGAGCCTCGATCCGGTTGCGAAAGATGCTGCCCAGTCCGCACTGTTTTCCATGGAGATTACCGATCCCGGCACGCTTGAATCGGCGGAATTCCGGAAGCTTTCCGCCCGGCAAAGGGTCTCGCTGTTGATTTCCTCGGCGATCGCCACGAACGATACCCGGCTGCGGGATGAATGGCTGGGGGAAGCACTGGTTGTTGCCCGAAGTCAAAGTGGATACGAGTTTCGTTCGCTGATGGCTTTCCTGGCGGGAACACTGGCCAGAATGGGCGAAACCGGGCTGGCCCAGGATGTCGTTGCGGAAATGTGGAGCACGTGCGACGACCTGCAACGGCAATTGGAATCGGGTGAATCCAAAACCAGCCTTGGTGAATCGCGGACGGTGGCAATTGCGCTGGCCCTGACCGATTTGAAAAAGAGCCTCCGGTTGATCGAACTGACTGCCGATAACGACGAGGCGGGCTGGCTCAAAACCCAGGCGTTGATGGGCGCTGCCCAGATCGATTTGCCCAAAGCAATGAATGTTCTGAAGGAAGACCTGGGTGGCAAACTCCCGGGCCCGAATGTCGGGATGTGGGTCAGAGACTTTGATTTTTCCAGCAGCAATTTCCACGTCGCACCGGAACTGGCTGACGCATTGGGACCATACATTGAGGATCCCATGGGTCAAATCGGGTTTTATCTGTTGAATGCCCGGTTATCGGAGGGCGAGTCACAGCTCCGCCATGTTCGCCAGGCAAGTGCGGCGATATCACGCTATCAGGTTCGCGCACTCGACGACTTCTACCATTTTCATGCCGTCAAATTCATTTTTGAAGGAACAAAGTACATTCAATCTTTGCCCGCTGAAGAACTGAACATCCTTGTGTTCGAATCGCTCGGCAGCTTGCCACCGGATTTCTCGACCGGTCGCTGGAAATCGGTGCTGGCGGGTGCGGCGAGGATCCTGGCGCTGGTCGATACGGAGCTGGCGCGTGGGCTGCTGGAACCGTGCATGCAGGATACCGGGTGGTGGGCTGTCGGCAGACAGGCAGGGTTCTCCCGCCATCCTACTTTTCAGTCGGTGGCATGGATCGATCCCGAATGGGCGGTCGAATTTTGCGAAGAGGCAGTCGCAGGCGAGTTGCGGCATTCGCCGTTCGATCAAATGGAGCTTCGGGTGGCGATCGTGACGGAGCTGATGAAAGCGGCCGGAACTTTGCGAAACCAGGGCACTGACAGGTGAGTTGCCCCTTTCACGCGGACATTCCGGCATGCTTCCGTTACAATTTCGCAAGTGTCAGGAACAGGCCCCAGTCCAGGCTCGATCAATGCAGACGGAATCCGCGCCCGATTCAAACCGGTTCCTTTCCGACGAAGGATCGCTTCGCCGCTGGCTGCTGGATTGCCATATCCGGGATTTGCCGCGGGGGGTGAAGAATGTGCAGAATCTGCTTCAGGCCCGGGTCCCGGCTGATTTGATGGAGGTCGTCCTGGGGCAGCTGCACGAATCGCTGATCACGGCCAGCGACCCGGACATGGCCCTCAATTTTTTCGAGCGGTTTTTTCTGGAGGCGCGCAGCCGCCTTTCGTTGGCGGCGCTGATCGAGCGGGACCCGACCGTGGTTCCGGTCCTGATCAGGATTTTCTCGACCAGCAATTATCTCGGCGAACTTCTGGTTCGGGACAACGAAGCGTTTGATGCGCTGCGAATGAGCGAAGGCCAGCCGCAACTGCTGAAAACGCTGGTCGCCGATATTTGCAGTTTGCTGGAAAGTGTGAACGATCCGCGAATTGCCATGCGGATTCTGCGACGGTTCAAGCATCGGGAGACGCTGCGGATTGCCTACGGTGACCTGATTGTCCAGCACCGGATGGGGATGGTGACCGAGCAGATCTCGTGGCTTGCGCAGGCACTGTCTCAAGGAGGCCTGGAGTTCTGCCAGCGCCTGTTGCAGAAAAAGTGGGGAACGCCCCGGGACGAGTCGGGCAACGTCGTCCCCTTTGTAATTCTCGCGATGGGCAAACTGGGAGGCCGGGAACTGAACTATTCCAGTGACATTGACCTGGTGATGGTATACGGATCGCAGGGCGAATGTGATGGAACGCGATCCCGTTCCTGCCAGGAATATTTTGACGAGCTGACCCGCGACTTTTCCAAAATCATGAGCGAGAACACGGCCGACGGATTTGCCTGTCGGGTCGATCTTCGTTTGCGGCCCGAAGGTCAAAAAGGCCGGCTGAGCAATCATGCTGCCGGTTTTCTGCGGTACTACGAACAGAAAGGTCGGGTCTGGGAACGCCAGGCCCTGATCAAGGCCCGACCCGTGGCCGGAGACATGGAATTCGGAGACCAGATCCTGGTTCAATTGGAGCCGTGGATCTGGAGGCGATTGAGCCACTACGACATCACGGCCGTCCGCTCCCTGAAACGGCAGATCGAACATCGCGCGATTGTCGATGGTGTGGACGGGCTGGATGTCAAAACCGGGCGTGGCGGAATTCGCGACATCGAATTCACCACCCAGTTTCTGCAATTGCTGTACGGCCGAAGGCTAAAAAAAATCCGCCAGTTCAATACGCTGCGGGCACTGGAACAGCTGCAGATCACCGGGTGCCTGACGATGGAAGAAGAGTCCCTGTTGACCAGAAACTATGTCTGGTTGCGAAAGCTGGAACACCGGTTGCAGATCATGTCGGATTTGCAGACCCACTGTTTGCCCGAGGACCCGAAGGAACTGCGCCGGATCGCCTTGCGGATGGACTATGCCGACTCGCACGACGACTTGCCACTGGCGCAGTTCCGGGCTGAATTGGCCCGGGTCACTTCCGTCAACCGGCGGATCCTGGACCATCAGCTTCACGGCGCGTTTGCAGACGAGACGGACGGGGACGTCCCCGAGTCGGTGGACCTGATCTTCGTGCCGGAAATCAAGGCGCCGCTGGCCGAGCGGGCACTGGCCGGGTACGCCTTTTCCGATCCACTCGACGCGGCGCGGCGCATTCAGGGACTCTCGACTGAACAGACTCCGTTTTTGTCACTCAGCCGCTGCCGCCATTTTTTGGCAGCCGTGTTGCCCAAACTGCTGCGGGAAATCTCCAACTCGCCGGGTCCCGACCGGACACTGGCAGCGCTGCAAAGTGTTACCGACCAGCTGGGTGGCAAAGGCGTATTGTGGGAGATGTTCAATGCCCAGCCCGAGGCGATGCGGCTGTTTGTCCGGATGTGTGCCTTTGCCGGCTACCTGACAGGAATTCTGTACAGCCACCCCGGGATGCTCGACGAACTGGTCGATGCACTGCTGATCGGACATTTGCCTACCCGAAAGTGGCTGCAACAGAGTCTGGCCGAACTGAACAAGGGTGCCAGCGATCCGACGCTGATTATCCAGAGCTTCAAGCAGGCCCAGCATCTGCGCACGGGTGTCGTGGACCTGATTGGGCGAAGTGACATTGAGCAGGTCAACCGCACGCTTTCCGAAATCGCCGACGTGTGCCTCCAGGAAGTTGCAACGTTTCACCTGCACCAGTTGCAGCAGTCGATGGGTAACCCGGTCATTCTGGATGCCGACGGAAACAGCCGGCCCTGCAGTTGCGCGATTATTGCCTGCGGGAAACTGGGTGGGCAGGAACTGAACTACCAGAGTGACCTGGACCTGATGTTTGTGTTTGAAGAAGATGGCCAGACCGAGCACCACGATACCACCCAACAGTCGAGCAACCAGCACTTCTTCAGCCGCTGGGCCAGTGACGTCACGCGATTCGTAACCACGCGAACCGCCGCCGGTTTGCTGTACGAGATCGACAGCCGCCTGCGGCCGACCGGAAAAAGTGGCAGCCTGGCGACGTCGGTTCCAGAAATGATCCGCTACTTCCAGTCGGGCCAGGGACAATCGTGGGAACGGTTGGCCATG
>Ga0163150_10002275_pt1 | contig 30068 bp, 21 predicted proteins | sample OliLakLV19P2IB_FD_148628 | JGI IMG/M metagenome (GOLD analysis project Ga0163150, IMG submission 148628) | Freshwater microbial mat bacterial communities from Lake Vanda, McMurdo Dry Valleys, Antarctica - Oligotrophic Lake LV.19.P2.IB | ecosystem: Environmental > Aquatic > Freshwater > Lake >...
ACGCAATGGCCGCGACCTGCTGCTGGCCACGGCCATTGCGTATACCGTCAACGGACGATTGGCAGCGCAACTCGATCGCTTGCAGGCTCTGGGCTATATGCCATCAGCCGTGGTTGGCGCGGCCGGATCGGCCGCAGCCACGGCCAAGCTACTGAAACTCGACAGCCCGCGAATCTTGTCGGCCTTGGGCTTGGGCATCGCAGCCGGCGGCGGCCTGTTCCAATACTATTTTGATCAAACCGAAGACAAGAAGTTGCACGTCGCCCGCGCCGCGCGCAGCGGCGTCGAAGTGGCGCTGCTCGCCGCCAGCGGTTGGAAAGGGCCCGCGCATGCCGTCGAAGGACCGGCGGGCTTGTTGCCCAGCTACCTGCGCGGCACCGGTCGTAAGCCGGACTACGAGGGCTTGAAGCGAGACTTCGCTCAGCTCGAGGGACCGCTCTACGTCTATCCCAAGTTCACATCCTGTTCGGCCTCAATCGGGCCGTTTCTGGACGCACTCGATCCGATCTACAAGCGCGAAAAGCTGAAGGCCTCGGATGTAGAAAAGTTCGTCATCGTCAGGGCATGGCCGCCGGAAAGTTCCTGGGGGCAGAAGATTCTGCACTTCGAGCCACCCCAGACGATCGTCGGCGCGCAGTTGAACATGAACTACGCGATTGCGCTTTATTTGCACCGTGGCTCGGCATCGGTCTACGACTTCACCGAAGAGGCCCTGCACGACAAAGCCGTGCTCGATCTGGCCACGCGTGCCGGCTTGGAAGTCGTGCCCGAAACGGCCGATTTTTCCATTCGACTCGTACTCCGCGACGGTAGAACGCTACAAGCCCCGTTCCATTACAGCCGTGGCGAAAAACCAGAACCGGAATTGCTCGAATTGCGCATGCGAAAATTCGCCGCGTTGACGCGCGATCGACTGACCGACAAATCGCGTCAAAAGGTGATCGCAATGGTCGATGCGCTCGATACCGTGCCGGATGTCGCCGAGTGGACCGCGTCGATTCACAAACTGCTGAAGCCCATCGACCCCGCTGCGGGCATCAACTGAAGAGCCGGACGATCGATTTGCTCGCCATTGAACTTTTTCATCCATCAAGGAAGAAGTTCGGCCCTGGGGATCTTTCCTGGCTTGCCAAATTTGCCCCGCAAGCGTCCCAGCATGCCTGTGCTTGCGCTGGTTTCGATGAATATGACGATTGTATGGATATTCCGGCGCCATTTCGCCGATGGGTTCGATAATTGAAGGTTTTGCTAAAGGATTGTTTCGAGTCGCGGGAGCGAAGGAGTGCCAGCATGAAACTCTGTGGCAGATCGATACTCTGCATGGCGGCGCTATTCATGATGGCGTCGAGCTTGGCGCGGGCGGCCGATTCCGATTCGATTGCTCCGGACGAGCAAGAAGAGATCCCGACCGAGACCTGTTGTGCTTGTGATGGCGCTCCATCATGCGCAGGCGCTCCTCTTTCCATCTTTGTTCCCGACCTGACACCTGGCTTTAAATTCAACGCCGGCTTCCTGCTTCTTCGACCCGGCGCCGACAACCTGGGCTGGTCTACAATCACCACTTTTCTTCCTCTGGAAAACCCGCAATGGGCCGTTCAGTCGCTGAGCCCGAGCAATCAGCCCGGCTTCAGCGTGGGCACGACGTACACCGCTCCCTGTACCGGAAAAGATATTCAGCTCAACTGGGAGCATCTGCGTACCCACGACTCGGCCTCCGTGGCGGTCAGCGATCCAACAACGCAATGGATTTCGCCGTTCAACCAGACAGGGCCCTCCACTTCCGAACAGGCCAACGAGGTTGGCATCTTCCACCTGAAATCGGCGCAGGCGCACGTGGGCTTTTTCTATGACATGGTGAACATCGATATGGGCCAGACGGTGAACATCGGATCGAAGACGCAGGTTCGCCTGTTTGCTGGTTTAAGCTGGGTCCGACTGAAGGAGCAACTGATCTCGACGTTCTACAATGACCCAAACATCGACCCTGTGCCTCCGGTCGTTGGCCCTGCCAACACGGCGCTTAGGTCCATATCGCTGAACAACACGTCGACCTTTAACGGCTTGGGACCACGCCTCGGTCTTTCCACGACACACAACCTGTCTCGTGGATTCACGTTCGTGGGCCAACTGAGCGGCGCGGTCCTGGCGGGCTGGATGCAGCCGGCCCAATATACGTTCGTGGCGGATTTGGCCAACGGGGTGAATCCCGAGCAGATCAGCAGTCAAAGCGTTTCCCAGGTCGTGTACGCCAGCGACGCGAAACTCGGTGGCGGTTACTCTCGCCAAATGCGCAACGGTTCTCTCTTGAATATCGAATGCGGCTTCAAGGCGGCGATCTTCGTCAACCCGTTCGCCACGTATGAAACCAGCACCAATGTTTTGCCTCTCGACATTGGCTCGCTGTCGACCAACAGCATGCGGCACACCCCGAGCAACTTCACGCTCAACGGGTTTTACGCGACCGGCAGCTTTCAGTGGTGACCAGCGACGGCACGATTTCCGTCCCGCGCTCATTCCGTCTCCGCGAGGCCGAACACAAGGATGACGTCGCGGCGCCGCAAATGGTTGATTCTTTTGCTCGTCTCATAAACCGTAAACGTTTAGTAGTTTATCCGACGTGCCGGTCGAACCGACTGCAACGGCTCACGCTGCGCGCGGCACATCGGATAAACTACTAAACGTTGGCATTCCTCGCGGCCCGACTCGCCGTCTCGAGTTTTGCGGCCGGCGCCATCTGTCAACTTATCTCGCTAATCAAAGACCCGTGAAGTCGCCAAAAACAAAGTTCTTGCGACCCCCTCTGGGCCGCCCTGAAATTGGATTCGAACTGGATCTGATCGACGGTTGGTTTGTCGGCATTCGCCGGCATAAGCCCCGTCGATAACAGCCCGCCGAAAACTTATGCCGTCCGTCGGCATGGCCCATCAGGTCAAGAATTCCGTTGACGATTGCCAACGGGTGCGGCGGACAGCCGGCAACGTAGAGTTGCGGGGCGAACTTGCCGAGGAACGAACGGTCCAGTGCGGGCGAGGCTTCGAACACGCCGCCGGAAATCGCGCACGTGCCGACGCCGATCACGAACTTTGGGTAGGGCGTGCCTTGATAGCAAAGCTCTACGCGCTTCCCCGAGATCCGCGCGGCTGCGAGTTCGCGACGATGGGCAGCCTTAAGCGACTTGGCGCCTTCGGCGATGCAAACAAGCCCCGAGGATTGCCGCGAGACCCGTCGCCAGCAGGGCGACAGACGACGGCTCGGGAACGAACATCACTTCGGAGAGCCCGACTCCGACGAAATTAGCACTACTCCGCGTCCGCAGCAGACGGATGACACTCCGAGCGTATCGGCGACATCAATGTACCACCGCTTAGGTGGGTCAGTGCCAGAGGAGCCAATCGAGAAATCGTATGACAACAACTCAGCTCCAGTCGTGCTGGGGCCGGAAAACAATTTCACCGTCCATAAGTTCGGTGTGTGTCCGTAATAGTCCCAGATCGAGAACTCCGTGATCGCGGAAGTGGCTGCGAGGTTAAAGGTAAGATTGACGGGCGTGGTGCCGTCGGCATTTGTGTGCCAAGACGTGCCACCGCCGCCGCTCCCCGCGGCAGTCGTCACATACTCGTAGTTCAGAGCATTGGCAATGAGGACCGCCGGCGTGTTAATGTTGTTGGCAACATTGGCCGTTACGGTGGCCACGGGAATGATGGGAGTGGCCAGTACCAATGGCGACTGTAGCGCCAAGCATGCCAAGGCCAATGCGCACAAGCTTTGTCGAATCGGTTTCATCGAACTTCCGAGAAAGGAATTTTCGGCGCGATCTCGCATATTTTAATTGGCCAATTCAGCGTGTCAATTCCCGCACTTCCAAGCCTCGCAGGTCAGACGATTGATCGACCGTCAGGAGGAAAATAAATCCAAGTACTGACCTACGTTGACTTTACGTGCGCAAGATAGTGGGACGATTTCCACAATCCCCCACTTCACCGCGGGTCTGCATGCCAGGCCGTGGGCTGGCGGCGCCGGATCCAGCCTCGTGCGAGCCGCACTCGGGTGCGTCGGAGTGTGCCACCCGAAAACTACCGCCGTCCGTCGGCGTGGCCCATCAGTTCGAGAATTCCGTTGACGATTGCCAACGGGTGCGGCGGGCATCCGGCAACGTAAAATTGAGGTGCGCACTTGCCCAGGAACGAAAGGTCCAGGGCGGGCGAGGCTTCGAACACGCCGCCATCGCCTCGCTCCTGCGCAGGTCCGTCCCGTATAGGACTGGATGGCGTACTATGAGTGGTTCTGGGACGAACACCTAGAGCGACTTGAGAAACATTTCAGAAAAAGGAATGAATGATGACGGAGAGCATGTCGAAGGCCAAGGGCACGTCGCGCGCAAGCAAACCACGCAAGTCGACCAAGACTCGACTGCCTTCGTCCCAAGCTCAGGCCGAGGGGAGCTCGCCGAAGTCCAAGTCCCCGCCGAAGGCAGGCGCGAAGGCCAAGCCAGGTGCGGAAGCGAAGCGCGACCTCAGGGGATGGCGCGGGGAGCTCCTGGTCCGCATGCGGGCACTGATCCTGGAAGCCGACCCCGAGATGACCGAGGAACGGAAATGGAGGAAGCCGTCGAATGCGATGGCGGGGATTCCGGTCTGGTCGCACAACGGGATCGTCTGCACCGGGGAGACTTACACGAAAGTCGTGAAGCTCACGTTCGCCCGAGGGGCCAGCATCCCAGACCCATCGCGTCTCTTCAATTCCAGCCTCGAGGGAAACACGCGTCGCGCCATCGACATCCGCGAAGGAGAGGTGCTCGATGCGAAGGCGTTCAAGGCCTTGATCCAGGCCGCGGTCGCGGAGAATCTCCGGTCCCGCGCTCCGAAGTCTAAGTCTCCAGCGAAGCCAGTTGCGTCCCCGCCGAAGGCAGGCGCGAAGCCCAAGCCGATCAAGCCGCGAAAAGGCGAGAAGGTCGTCCTCCTCTCGGGTGGCAACCCGCAGATCGCCAAGGCGGACGGCGACGCTCCGGTGCAGGCCTACATCGCGGCGATGCCAGGTTGGAAGCGCGACGTCGGCAAGCGCCTCGACGCGCTCATCGTGGGCATAGTGCCCAACGTGCGCAAGGCCGTGAAGTGGAACTCGCCATTTTACGGCATCGAGGGCCAGGGCTGGTTCCTGTCGTTCCACGTCTTCACCCGCTACGTCAAGGTGACCTTCTTCCGAGGCACGTCGCTGCGACCCGTTCCACCCGGAGGCACGAGCAAGGACGCGCGCTGGATCGACATCCACGAAGGCGACCAACTCAGCGAGGCGCAGATGGCGAAGTGGGTGAAGCAGGCCGCGGCGTTGCCCGGTTGGGCACCTTAGCTTAGCTCGCATCATCTTAGATCGGCCTGCCCGACTCGCGCGCGATTAAACCGGGCGAGTATGCGCATCGGCCTAACAGCCTGTTGATTTATTCGACAGGTTGCGACATCGCATGGATGCGATGACAAAATAGCGACGTAAGTCGTTATTTTGCAAGCCGTGCGGAGCTTTGCTCTGCACTTGGCGAGGTTGAAAAATGCCACGACGGCATTTTTCAACAGACAGCTAAGCCGCTGTAGCTCTCGAGTGTCGCCATTACACTCCGCGCCACCGGCGGGAAGGAAACGAAAAATGGCAACCTCTGCCCCGACGACACAATTCTTACTTCTGAAATCAGAAAGCCCTCCGACACGAACGTCGATGAGAGCATGTCGAAGGCCAAAGGCACGTGCCCCCAAGCAGGGCGCAGCAAAAATGCCCGCTCGAATTGAAGCGGGCTTTTGAATTGAGGCGAATCGATGCTACTTAAACCGCTTTCTTAGCACCCACATCAACCCACAGGCGATGACTGTGAGCACTGCTGTACTTGGCTCAGGGACGATGGTTGCCACACGGAACCCGACGTCGGAGCTCTCGGACCCCGGGCTGAGGTTGCTCTGGCGAGCGGACTGCGAGTCGAAAGTAAAGCCGGAGTTCCACGCACCACCACGCTTTCCCCGAAACTGGAGGCTAAACAGAGACTCATTCCACTCCCAGACGTTGCCCCCTTGATCAAACGTGCCGTACGGGCTTGTTGAAAGCGTGTACGCGCCTGCGTCCGTCAGGTAGTTTTGACTACTGCTGTAACTCGTCGATCCCGTGACCGCGTAACCGTCGTTATAGCCGTTGGCGAGACTGTCGTTGTTGTATAAGTTTCCGACCTGCGTGTTGTTGGGTGTCGCGCCGGGCGGTTGATCGGAATACGGCACGCTGTTGGCGCGCATGGGATATGACCAATAGTCATCCGCGTCGCCCCCTTGCGCCGCGGGCTGGTGGTAGGCCGCTTTGTACCACTCGTTTTCGCTGGGAATGAACCATGTGGCGCCTGAGTTGCGCGAGACGGCGTTGAGCTGATTCGCGATGGCTCCATTCAGTGTGTAGGCGCCGGTCTCCGTAGTTCCCGGGCCTTGGGCACCGGTCGGCTGGTTGTTGTGGAGCCAGTTGGAAAACCGGGCCGAGTCCCCCCAACTCACGTAGGTGACCGGATGGTTCGGCGAACCAATCACGCTGTAGCTGTAGCTGCCCGAAGCGCCCACGCGCGCGATGCCAGCGATATTGAGGAACGTGGCCATCGACGTGTTGTAGAGCGCGTAGGTGTCGGTGGCAGCAACCGCATTGAGAAACGCGGTGTATTGGCCGACAGTCACCTCGGTCGTGCCAATGCGGTAGGCGTAGTTGACGCCGCCGTAGAGGCTGCCCGTTAACGGGTCGTTCGCATTGCCCAGGTTGCCGACAGGCACAGTGGGAATCGTGATGGCCCGTGCATCGATTGCTAACGCGGCGACTGCCGCGAAAAGAAGAACAGATATCGATTTCCGCATTAGCGTTTCTCCCTAGGCAAGATCGACAGGCTATCCACGCAAGGTTGGGGATAAGTCTGACCTGTAGTGGGTGGAATACCGACGAGTGCAAGCGAAGAAGGCTCGCGCACGGCGGTCAGATGTAAGTGTTGGGTGGGAATTCGCATTAGAAGTTTCCCCGCGCTATCAATGCATCGCGCAAGTCACGCGACTCTCTCGAACAATTGCCCCGCCGCAGTGAAATAAGCGCGATCGCGCTCCCGCCAATGCCGGCCAAAGCAAGTGCGGAAGGCTCGGGCACGGTGGCAATCCAAGCCTCTCGAACGCCCGAAGGATTAACTCCGTATCCAACGATTGTTTTTCCGTCGGCAGAGATTCCTGTGGCCGATTCGAGCCTCCAACCGCTCATCGCGGATCCTTGACCCAACGAGGTCAATAGGTCTTGGAGACTTTGCATCCCATTCGCCTGAGTCCATAGAAAGGCGTTCGTTCCCGAAGTGCTGCTGCTGCTCCCGACGACAACCCTTCCGTCGGTTGACACGGCGAATGCGTTACTTGTGACTGATCCGCCAGGAAGGTCGCCGAGACTAATCATGCCTCCAGCTGAAGTCCATTCGTATGCGAACCTGCCTGCCGCCAATTCAACTTGTCCCACGATGAAGTTACCGTCCGCCGATACAGCATTTGCTGTACTACCAAAGCTGGATGGATGCCCTGAGAGATGAATAAGCCCGGTTGCCGCTGTCCAGCTAAATGAAAATCCTCCCGCGAAATCAGAACCAGTTCCGGCCACGACTGAGCCGTCCCCGGAGACTCCAAAGGCGCGGCCAAAATCGCTTCCTCCTGGGTGGTCGCCGAGATTCGAGAACACACCGGCCGTTGTCCCGCGAAACGCAAAGCTGCTGCTCACACCATAGCGGCCTTCACCAACGACGAAATTGCCATCTGTGGATACGCCGCTGGCGCGACTATCGCCAGTCAGACCAAGCGAACGGAGGCCGACCATGCCACCAGGGGCCGTCCATTGAAATCCTTGAAAATCGGAGAATTGAAGGTTATTGACGGTGCCGACGATGACTGAACCATCAAAGGAAACCCCGTTCGCATTACTGCTATACGCGCCCAGCGTCCCGAGAGCCTGCATGCCACCCGACGCTGACCAGCGGAACGCGCGGTCGCCCGTGGTTGCTTTGCTAGTCCCCACGACGACCGAACCATCGCCCGAGACGCCGGAAGCGAAACTTGAAAAGGCACCGCCCGGCAGATCTCCCAAGCCGGTGAACGAAGTCGCCGTCACTGGGGCAGTGACGGCGCAAGCAACCAATAAAACAGCAAAAAATGCGCAGGTCCGATTCATTAGCCGACTCCCTAGTTATCCCAAGCGCTGCCTTTTAGAAGTTCCTGGACGCGGAATGCGCAGACTCTTCCCTCACCCCTAAAAGCGACGGCCACCGATCAATGCGAACGGAATATCTTCAAGAATTACCGAATTTCGGAAATTGCCGGCAAAGTTTGCGAGTAAGTGCCTTCTCACGTATCCTGATCGGCTAAGCCACTCGAATTCCCCTCGTCATGTTGAGCTGATTGCCTTGACGGCGGATTACGCCAAACTCATTCCATCGTCCAAACGAATCCCATGCTTGTTACACGAGGCCCGCATCGGCGTCGCAGGCACCACAGGCCAACCGCGCTACCGCCCGCAGCCAGCAACAGCCAACTGGTCGGCTCGGGGACCGGGTTAACTGTCATGGCGTACGTCGGCGTGTTCGCATACGCGAAACTTCCCGGGAAATCGGTAAAAAGCCCCTTCACAACTTTTACCCCCATGGCTCCGGGCGTGCTGGTTTGAAAAATGTAGATGTAAGGTGCTCCCGAGTTTACGAACACGGACATCTCCAGCATGTAAATCCGTGAGGGGTCTAGCACAATGTTGAAAGCGTTAAGATCAAAATCAGCCCGCCAGACTTGCTTGCCACTGGGCGACAGGAAGGCTCGACTCGGAATCCCGCCGACGGGATTGACAATCAGGTTGTAATCACCCCTGAAGTCCGTCCAAATACGTTGACCCTGCCAGTACTCATTGACGATAGCTGGCACGATGCCGTCGTTTAATGTGGCCACAGGAGGAGCATTTGCGGGCACGCTCCAAATCTGAAGACGCCACAAATCATGCAGCCCTGCCCAATGTGCTTCGCTTGGTTGGATAGCCGTGCTTGTCAATCCGCCCAGCATCGCCACGCTCAGATGATCGATCGACTCAGCTTGGTTAGGCTGATACGCAATTCCGTACTTCCCAAATTCATTGTTGGAGCCAATCGTTACCGAGACCCAACTTTGCACATACGGAGATGAGTCGGCACCGATGTAGTCGAAGGCGACCTGGCTGGCCGTTGCAGTGCCCGCAGTGCATGCCAGAACTGCAAGGCTGAGGAGTAGGCGGCGAACCATTAGCGACCTCTTGGCTAGGTTTGGTAGAAGGTCGGCTATGGACGATCCGAGAACCCTCCCCACTCAGACAAGCGACGGCCGGACAGCAAACCGAACGAAAAATTTTGAGATTGCGAAGAATAAGCCAGATATCCCAATCCGTGCTCCGCTGCCTGCTCGAAAACGTTGCGAAACGCAACGCCGTTCTCTATGCTTGGCTCGATCTAAGCCATGCCAGGTACATGGTTTCTGGCGGCAAATCCCCGGGGCGACACTTGTGACCAGGCAATACGACAAGCTCGTGCCAACCTCAAGCCAGATCCGCCCCTTGCTGCGCGAAGCCCGCGTCGGATCGCCCGATGCTTTGGGCCAGGTGCTCGCGGCCTATCGGCCGTTTTTATTCGCGATCGCCCGCGATGAAATCGATTCGGATCTAAAGGCCAAGGCCGGCCCATCCGATCTCGTTCAGGAATCGTTTCTCGAAGCGCAGCGTGATTTTGCGAACTTCACCTCGGATAGGGAATCGCACTTTCGCGGCTGGTTGTACACGATTCTGATGAACAATCTAGCCGACCTTCGTAAACGCTATCTAAAGACCGCCAAGCGGCAGGTCCGTCGCGAGCGTCCGCTGGGAGTGCGAGATTCGAAACACCTGCTACGAGACATTGGCGAACTCGATGGTCAGTCGGCCAGTCGCACAGCAATCTCCAGAGAGGAAGCCGAGAAGATTAATGCCGCACTCGATCGATTGAGGCCCGCGTTCCGCGAAGTGATTATTCTGCGCAGCCAGCAGCGAAAAACGTTTGTCGAAATCGGCGAGTCGATCGGCAAGTCCGCGGACGCGGTCCGCATGCTGTGGCAACGGGCAATGCTAAAACTGCGGAGTGAATTGAAGGGCAGCGACCATGACGGCCAGTAACTCCAACGGCTCCGCCGATCGTGCAAGTATGCACGACGCCAGTTGGCTGCGGCGAGAAATGGCCCGAGCGGCAGAAGAAGTGCCGAGCGTCGGCGTGGAACAAGCGTCTGTGCATGAGGCCGTAGATCAATGTGCCGAACTGCTGAGCCGGTTCTGGCCCGCCGACGGCGAGACCGCACACAGCAGTTGTCATGCTATACCCTTGCTGCCAATCGGACCGGATTTGGTGGCGGGCACGCGATTGGGCCGATTCGAGATCCTGCGATGCCTGGGGCATGGCGGCTTCGGCATTGTGTTTCTGGTGTTTGATTCGCGACTGAACCGCGAAGCGGCTCTGAAGATTCCGCGGCCAGAAGTCTTGCTGTCACGAGCGCTACGCGACCTGTTCCTGCGAGAGGCACAAGCGGTCGCGGCACTCGACCATCCCGGCATCGTGCCGATTTTCGAGATCGGCGAAATTGGCCCAGTCGGCTATATCCTGAGCGCCTACTGCAAGGGTCCTACCCTGGCCAGATGGCTGCGGGATCAATCAGCCCCCGTAGCACCTCGGGCGGCGGCCCGAATTGTTGAGCAATTGGCGGAAGCAGTGCAGCACGCACATGCGCGGGCGATCTTGCATCGGGATATCAAGCCCGCGAACGTGTTGCTGGAGCCGCAAGATGAAACGCCCAATGTGCCACAGTCGTTTGTGCCGCGGCTGAGCGACTTTGGATTAGCCAAACGATTGGATCGATCGCTCGATTCTAGTCAGCCTCGGACTGTATTGGGAACACCTTGGTACATGGCTCCAGAGCAGGCTGCGGGCAACGAAGGTGAAGTTGGCGTCCATTCCGACGTGTACGCCTTGGGTGTGATTCTTTTCGAGTTGCTCACGCTGAAAGCGTCGAATGACGCATTGCGCGGAGAGGTCGGCAATCTGTTGGAAGCCGAAGGTGTTCGACAAGAACTTCGTGGGCGGCACATACCACGGGATTTGGCGTCCATCTGCACCAAGTGCTTGAGCTATCGGCCCGCGGACCGTTACGGCACTGCACGAGAATTGGCCAACGACCTGCGGCGTTTTGTCGCTGGCGAACCGGTGACCGCCAGGCCGTTGCGGCGAGATCAACGGATTCTCAGCTGGTCTCGGCGCCGTCCCCTGGTTTCGGCGCTATGTCTGGGGCTGATCGTGGCTGTCGTTACCGGCATTGTTGTGGCCGGTTGGCAGTGGATGCGCGCCGAGGACCATCTGCGCGAATCCATTGCTGCCGCTGCGCAAGCGAGACAAGGCCAGTCCGAGGCCGAACAAGCCTTGACGGATCTCGCGTGGCTGGTGGAAGAAAGCAGCCTATGGGATCAGGAAGCCAGCCAGGTCCGTGACGCCGTGCATGAGAAACTACAGCGCTACGAGAAGGCAATTCTTGATGGTGATGGCCGACATTCGACGCCGATTACCGCGGCGGCCTTTTCATTCGCCGCTCGCAACGCAGCCCAGGCCGACGATTTCGTGACGGCCGATGCGAATTACCGCTTGGCGCTCGATGCTTGGCGCAGCGCTGCCGAGCAACATCCAAACAAAGCGGAATATCAGAGAGCCTTAGCCCTGTGTTTGCTGCGATATAGCCAATTGCTACGCGGCCACGCCTTGCAACGCGGAGAGACTGATTCCGCCGCAGTGCTGCGAGCATTTTACGCCAACGTGGCCGCCGACCATCGCTACGGACTGGAATATCTTTATGGATACGCGACGCTGCTCAGGGATTATGGCGCGCAACTGCTTCAACAACGCAATCGGGAGCAGGCACTCGCCGTACTTGAAACCGCGATCTGTGCGACCGGTGTGCTGGTTCAAGAAGCGCCGGACACGACGCATTACCGATTCATCGACGGTCAATTATGGTGCCTGCTTGCCGAGGTGCAGCAGGAAAGAAGGGACTCATCTGCCTCGCATCAAGCGAGAGACCACGCGAGTGAAATCCTTGAACGACTTCTTGTGGACGAACCAAGCAACGCCAAGTACCTAGCCGCACTTGCCGAGGTCAATCACCAGCGCGGGCTTATGTATGACCGAACTGGCGAACGCCAAAAGGCAATCGACTCTCTGATATCGTCCATCGGATTGTGTAATCGATTGGCGTCGACGAAAGATGCCAATTACGGAAATCGACTCCGGCTCGCAATTTCGCTGCGGTATTTGGGGCATTCGTTATTTGAGCTCGGCAAGTTGGATGAATCGATGGCCGCGTATGCGCAGCACGCCGACGTCCTAGAAGACTTGAAGCGGCGTCACGAGTTGATTCCCGTCGATGAATGGCGCGGTGTCGCCCGGGCTCACTATAATTTCGGAGTTCACGCGAATGGCAATAATAATTTTGAGGCCGCAACCGTGCTTTTTGCCAAGGCGGCCGAAATGTTCACCACAGTGAGCGATTCGGGTGCCGAAATGGGCGGCGCCGACACTCGTCACTGGGCCGAATGCTATTACTTCACCGCGCGCTATTGGGAGTCTGCAGGCAATTCGGCCGAAGCTATCCGGAATCACGAGAAGGTGGTGAAACTTTTGCAGGACCAGGCAACCCGCCGCGCGCCTCCTCGACCAATTCTTGATCGCTACCGAAAGAGCACGGCGGCAATCGAGAAACTAAAAAAAGAATTGGATGATGACTAACGCGCCGGCGCTCGGGTCGACTGCATTTGATCTCGGTTTCGAAAAATGCTTCGTTCGATGACACTCGTCACGGATGGCCTTGTCGTCGCGAATCCTGCTGAATTCGACCCGATCCTACCGACCGTTGGCTGGCCGGCATAAATCCCGTCGATGGCCGGCATAAAACCTAATGCCGCCCGTCGGCATGGCCCAGCAGGTCGAGAATTCCGTTGACGATGGCCAACGGGTGCGGCGGGCATCCGGCAACGTAGAGCTGCGGGGCAAACTTGCCGAGGAACGAACGGTCTAGCGCCGGCGAGGCTTCGAACACGCCGCCGGAAATCGGCGAAGCCGTCAATGCCCTGGCCGCTTGAATGACGAAAGCCTGATCCTGCGAGCGGGCGGGAAAGTGGCTTTGCATTACCGCAGCGAACCCTTGCGAAAATGCACGGCAACGATGGCTCTCTGATAGTCAAAGAGCGTGCGGAAAAAGCTTGTTTGAGCTTCCGCGCGACGCCGCTGGGCTTCCAAGAGCTGATCGATCGTCACGGTCTCGGCTTCGAACGCTGCCTGTACGGCATCCACCTGCTTGTCGGCCGCCAGAGAACGGTTGAAGTTAGTTTTCGTCAACTCGTAGTTCATCGCCAACTGCCGCACTGCATCGGCCAACTGGTGACAAACCTCCAGCTCCTCGTCTTGCAGCTTGGCCCGCTCCTTGGCAAGGGTTAACTGGCAAGAGCGGACCGCAGACAGCTCCTTGCGAAGGCCCAGGGGCATCGTCATCTGGGTTCCCAAGGCAAATTCCTGCGATTGCCCGCTGTCCAAAGTTTCGGCCGTAATGCCCAGCGACCGATACGCACCGTTCAAATCCAAGTGAGTTTGCAGTAGGTTCTTAGCGGCAACCAATTGCAGTTCCTGCTGCTTGATGCGCCATTTCCGCCGCCGCAAATCAAGACTGCGCGCCATGGCCTCTTCTTTGACTTCTCGCCAGTCGAATTCGATCTTAGCCACGGTCGGCTTATCAATTGGGCAGATCAATCGTCCGTCCCCCGGCCAGATTCCCATCACGTAACGCAGGCGAATCTCGGCCCGGAGTAGTTCGTTAGGCAACGTTTGCGTCGTGGTCTTGAACTGAAAGTACTGCTCGCGAGCCTGGGCTTCTTCCTTGGCTTCGCCATCCTTCGTGCCCGCCAAACGTAGCTGGTGAATCTTTTTCCAGGTCTGTTTCGCGCTAGCAAGAGCCGCGTTCGAAGTTTCCAAGTTACGCCAGGCAAACGACAGTTCCCAATAAGCGTTTTCGGTGTCGCTGACGAGGTTTCGAACACTCATCTCGAACTCGGCCAGGCTCAAATCGCCGTTGATTTGCTGGGCTTCGCCAGTTTGCGGGCAACTGTTGCAGGCGGGGTTCACCTGATTTCCGCGCATCGAACGCATGACCTTGGAATTGGCCTTCGCGGTCTGGACCGCCTCTTCGAGGCTCAAATTCCAGTTACTCGTGAACTCTAGTTTCGAAATCTGAGTCACTTCGTCGAGCAGAGTACTTTGTTCGATCGAATCAGTGGGCAACGTGGTTTTATCCGCTACTGACACGCTTCTGTGCTCAGATTTTGAAACGATTCCCTCCCCGTCTGCATTCGAAGTCCGAGACTGCCATTGCGGAGGCAACCCAAAGACAGCAATCCACACGAGTGATGTCAGCGTTGCGCCGACTAATGCACAACTTGGCCCAAAGAGTCGACCGCGCCGACTGGGCATCATCCCCAGGACGTTGCGAATTCTGTCCGAGAGCACCATTTTCTTGCCTCCTATTCCGGCCGCCAGCAAGAACTCAACCGGTGAGCTTTGCCGATGTGCCAAATAAGCCAAAGCCTTGGCATAGACCACGCGATTGCCGACCGCCGCTTGCGCCAGATCGTCGCAGCACATCTCGCGCTCGATGCGTAGCCGCCGCGAACACCACCACACGGCCGGATGAAAAAACAACACGGTCTCAACCAAGCGCTGAAGCAGGTTGATCACCAAGTCCCAGCGCCGCAAATGAGCCAGCTCGTGCGCGATGACCGCCTCCAGAACGTCGCTCGGTAGCTCGCTAATCCACGACGCGGGCAACAGCACCATCGACTTGAAGATTCCCATTGCCATTGCTTGCGAGATTCGCTCGACGACGTGCACCGCCGGGCGCACGCGAAACGCCATTTGCAGCGACAATCGATCGACCACGTGCGCTACGTCCGGCGGTATCGGTTGCCGTCGCCGCGCAAGCGTCCACACGCCGATCGCCCCCAGGATCAGCCTCGTGGCCATGAGGCACATTCCTGTCAGCCACGCGGTCACGATCAACCAGCGCTGTCCGTCGAGCCAGGCTCTGGCAACGTGCAGACGCGAATCGGAAGGCTGATTGATCGATTGCACAACGTTCGATCGCACAATATTCGAGTCCGTGGCGCGGTCTTCCGCATCGGCGAGAGCAGCGACTCCGCCGACTTCGTTGGCCGAATTTGCCTGAACCACGATTGCTGCCGCCGGTCCAGCAGAGATACCAAGCCAGGTGACGAGCGGACAAAAGGCCAATAACGTGAGCAGCCCGCAGTAAAATGCATAACGGGCGGATGCCGTGTGAATCGGCAAGACTTGAAGAAGGGACGCGGCCGAGAACCCCAGCAACGCGCCTTGCCAAAGAAAATGAAGTATCACCTGCGTCAGCACGCTAACGGTTGATTCGGATAGAAGAAATTGCGGCGACATCATCGGTTCTCCTGATGCTTTTCATATTCCGCCAGCGTTCGACGAATGATCGCCAGCTCTTCGGTATCCGGACTTGCTTCTTCCAGCAGATGCGCGACAAGCAGGCTGGCGGATCCTTCGAAGGCCCGCCCTAGCAAATCACCAAGCATGCGGCGCATCGTTTTCGTCCGACCCGCTTTGGGCACATAAACGAAGGCTCTGCCCGAGGGCTTGCGAACCAGTAGGCCTTTCTCCGTCATGACGTTGAGCAGGCTCATCACCGACGTATAGGCCCGCGGCCGCCGCCGATTGAGAACCTCGCGCACCTCGCGCACGGTCAGCGGGCTGCGCTCCCAGAGGATGCTCAGGATTTCCAATTCTCCGGGCGTCGGATTCTGATGTTTGGGGCGTCCCATAATAGTGCGTCACTCATAAACTGCGGATTCTTCGAGCCACGAATGGGGAGTCTACTGCTTAAGCAGTATATCTGCAACGGCAAAAACAGTAGATCGCCACGTGATGCCGGCGAATGCGGAGGGGGCGCGTGCATTCGTCCCGACGATGGCCGCTCGAAAGCTAATGCCGGCCGTCGGAGTGGCCCATCAGGTCGAGAATTCCGTTGACAATTGCCAACGGGTGCGGCGGGCAGCCGGCAACGTAGAGTTGCGGTGCGAACTTGCCGAGGAACGAACGGTCTAGCGCCGGCGAGGCTTCGAACACTCCGCCGGAAATCGCGCACGTGCCGACGGCGATTACGAATTTTGGGTCGGGCATGCCGTGATAGCAAAGCTCTAGCGCCTCGGCCATGTTCGCCGTAATCGGGCCGCTGAGAATCAATCCATCGGCGTGGCGGGGAGACGCCACGATATCGATGCCGTAACGGACGCAGTCGAAATTCACGTTGGTCATCGCGTTGATTTCCAATTCGCAGCCATTGCACCCGCCGGCCGACACCGACCGCAGCTTGAGCGACCGGCCGAATATCTTGCGAATCGCCTCGCTGGCTTCGACCGGGCCCAGCGAGCTATTGCCTTCGCGCACCACCAAGCCGTCGCGCTCTCGCGAAGCCATCCGATAGCCGGCGGTGAATTGAATCTTCTGCTCCGGACAGACGCGTGCACATTCGTCGCAAAACACGCATCGACCCAAATCCAACCTCAGCGGTTGCAAATGAATCGCCGTGGTGGGACAGCTATCGGCGCACTCGGTGCATCCTTGCGGGCACGGGGCGTTGGAAATCACCGGCAGCCCGCGAAACCCCACGGGATTTGCCGCGCGCACGTCCGGCACGAATTGCTGGCCTTGCGAGATTCTGACTTCGATCGCGTCAACCAGTGGAATCATGTTTCAACCTTCAACCCGTGTTAGCCGTGGTTTCTTGCGAAACCAACCGCACTACAAATCGTTGCCGCAATACGACAGATCAAAACTCTTGTTGCAAATCGGGAAGTCATAGATCGCATTGTTACGCACGGCTTGCGCCAGACCGAACCAGTTTCGCAGCGACGGATCCTGCAGCTTGTAATGCGCGATCTTGCCGCTCTCGTCGGTTTCGATGTAGTGCATCACCTCGCCTCGCCAACCTTCCTCGAACGAAAGGACACCGTGCTTGGGCAGCGGAACGTACTTCGCCGGCGGTTCGGCTTGGACTTCGCCAACGTTGTCCATCAACTGCAAAATCCAATTCAGCGAACGGTCGATCTCGTGAATGCGAATCAACGCGCGGGCCCAGCAATCTCCCGCAGATTCAACCACAATCGGCATCGGGTGCAGGCCATATTCGCCGCCCCGCAGCTCATCGCGCAGGTCGCAATCGAGCCCCGACGCGCGACCCGACATTCCAACCAACCCAATCTCCTGGGCTAACGGCGTGGGCACCGCTCCGGTCGTGCAGAGACGATGGCTGACCGTTGTGGATTTCTGGAACAGCGTGTTGATGATGGCGATATCGTGCTGAACCTGCTTGACCGTTTTGCGAACGTCCGCTTTGTGCGACTCGAGAAACGAGAATCGCAATTCGCCGGGTCGAAACCAACTGCGGCCAAAGCGGCTGCCACACAGGCGCATCGATAGGTTGATCATCGACGTCCGCAGTCGCCCGTACGTCGAACTTCCGGGTAGAAACGCGACGTCGGTCGCCAATCCACCCAAGCCCACCAGGTGCATCGCCACCCGCTCCAGTTCCAAGGCCAGGGCACGAATCGCTTCGACCTCGGAGCGGACACTCAAATTGCACAGGGCTTCCCAGGCGCGGCAGTATCCCAGCACATATCCGACCGCGGTGTCACCAGCAACGCTCTCCACCAGCGGCGTTAGCTTGCGCGGAGAAGTTTGCCGCAGCAGTTGCTCCGCGCCCCGGTGCTGATAGCCCAGATGGATCTCCAGGTGATAGACGGTCTCACCGTAGCACATGAAGCGGAAGTGGCCGGGCTCAATGACGCCGGCGTGAATCGGCCCGACCCCCACTTCGTGAACTTCCTTGCCTTTCAATTTGTAAAAGGGGTAGTCATTCATCCTTTTCAAATTGGCGCCTTCGAAGCGAATGGGCTTCAGCCACGGATGGTCGACGATCCGCAGCCCGTACTGTTCGTGAACTTCGCGCTCGAAACAGTGGAAGGCGGGAAACCGGCTGGTCAGTGAGTGGTATTTCTGGGTTCCCTGGCCATGTCCGCGAAAATGAACCAACTTGTGCCGCTCTCGATCGATGAAGACCGCATGTAGCACGGGTGTGTCGCTGGTCGAGTCGTATGAAGGAGTGCCAAACAGGCTCAACAGCCGATCGCCCCGCGTCACGTGGTCGATGGCGCGCTGGCCGAATCCGGGGAAATCCAGCGTCTCCACTTCCGCCAACGGCTGCAGTAGTACGCGAGGCTCGGACATCACGACCATCCTTTGCTCAAGCGGTTTCGAGGGCTCCGCCAATTGCGTCGTTGCTTGCTTTTCATCGCCCCCCCAAACTCGCAGCCACTTCGTTCATGAGGTTGGTCACCGAAGCCGGCGTGTAAATGCCGAGCGATACGAGAATCAGAATGAACAACAGGCTCGACACATTCGACCAGATCGGTTCGTGCGGCTGCGCCGTTTCGTCCGGCGCCTCGCCCCAGATCATCGGGAACAACGAACGGCCGGTGGCCACCAGAATCACCGTGAGAACAATACAGATAAAGAAGAAGATGGCCAGATAGCGTCCCTCGACCATATTGCTCAACATAATCACTTCGCCCAGAAAGCTGCCGAACGGCGCGAACCCGAGCAGCGCGAAGATTCCCAGCATGAAGGTGAGCGCGCTAAACGGCATGACTCGAATCATGCCTCGCAAGGCCGAAATCTGGTTGGTGCCGAAATGGGCCGTAATGTTGCCGCAGGTCAAGAACAGCACCGCCTTGACGAACGCATTGCTGACAACATACAGCACGACGCCATAGGCCGCGTTTTTTCCCACGCCCAACCCCAGCGCGATCGTGCCGGCATGATTGATCGAAGCATAGGCGATCAAGCGCTTGTAGTTGTTGGATTTGATAATGTGCAGCGCCGCCACCGAAATCGACAGCAGTCCCATCGCGATCAACTCGTTGCTGATTAACTCGGGATCGAACGAACGCAACAAGCCCACCGCGCGGAACAGCGCCAGGATCACGCAATTGAACTGCACGGCAGAAAGCATGGCCGCGATCGACGGCGGCGCTTCGTCGTAGGCGTCGGGCAGCCAGGAATACATCGGGGCGAGCCCCAATTTCGTTCCCAGCCCAAACACCATCAACGTCAAACCCAGCTTCCACCACATCGGTTCGCCCAGCGTCGGGATCTGCTGAAGACCATCGAGAAAGAATGTCAGCTCGTGCTCGCCGTGCGCGCCCCCCATGCCACGCGCCAGACACAGCAGGCCGACGAAGTTGAAGCCCAGCCCGATGACGGAGAATTGCAAATACTTCCAAGAGGCCTTTAGCGCGCTGGTCCCGCGCGCGTAGAAGATCAACGGCGCGATGGCCAGCGTTCCCAATTCAAGAAAGACCCACATCGCCTGCAAATGATTGCATAGCACGGCCATGACGCAGGTCGCAAAAAACAGCAAGGACCGCGCGACGAAGCTTTCAATCGGGCCGGGCATCAGCCGGGTCGAGAGCCGATGGCAGACGTAAACCGTAATCCCAAAGAACACAATCGATATTAGTCCCAGGAACAGCACCGAGCTGGCGTCGACAACGAAGTAGCGGTCCAACAGATACTCGGAAGAACCCGGAGTCCACGACCAGGCAACGGTTCCCGCCAGCACGGTCTCAACGAACGAGGAGCCGATCAGGACCGCGGCCGAGGCGCGCCCGCGACATTGAGGAATCAGCAGCAACAGAGCCCCGAGGATCGGGACGATCGCACACAGCGCTGGAATCATGGGACGATTTTTTCCTCGGCGACCGAACCTGAAATCGCGAGCAGTCGGCGGAGGTATTGTCCGCAAGTGAGCACGAAAATCACGACCGCCAAGGACGTCCCGATCGCCACGGGAAACGGCATGATGTGAGGCGAGAGCAACTCCACCAGCGTGAAGCCTCCTTCCACCATGAACAGCCCGACGATCTGGCCCAGCGGATGCGTCTGATTGGCCAGCACCAGCATTCCAATCAGGACGCTGCCCGCCGCCGTGCCAACTTGCAATGCCTCGTGGGGATCGCCTGGCGACATCTCGGCCCCAAACACGAACGCCTCGACCAGCAGCAGAAAGGCAATCATCCACTGGATCAAGTTCTTCGCGATCAGCGAAAAATCCGGCGGCAACTCGTGCCCCTTCATCCAGCGAAACAAACACCAGGGTATGAACACGGCACGAATCAGGAACAAGCTCGCATATTCAAACATCAACTGCGGCGACATGGGCTGGTCGTGTGCCGCCAGAATCAGCCCGAGAAGCAACCCTTGCGCTCCCAGGCCCAATACGGCCACGCGCCACGAATGGAACAGTAGTGGCAAGAAGAATGCGGCGACGTAGGCAATAAAAAGATTCGTCACGGGGATACCTGCTGGTTCGCGGCCGTTATCACCAGCGCCACGACAACCGCCATGAAAGCCGACAAAGTGAACAATGGGATGGCACGGAACCGCAACCGAGCCGTCAACGATTCGATCAGCCCCACGGAAACCGCGATTAGCGCGATCAGCGCCAGCGAGACAATCTCCGCCAGCGCGGTCGATGGGAGACTCACGCCGGCGGAAAAAGGATTGAGAATCGAGGCGATGATGCCGGCCAGCAAGGTCATTTTCATCGCCGACGCATATTGCACCATCGCCAGTTCGGGGCCGCTGTGATCGAGGATCATCACTTCATGCACCATCGTTAGCTCGAGGTGCGTGGTCGGATCGTCCGCTGGAACGCGCGACGACTCGATCAACAACACGACAAACAGCGCTCCGGCAATCGTCATGCGCAACGTCATGTCGAGCGGCAACGAACCATGCGTCACCACCAGATCTTCAAACGATTGCGAGCCGCTGGCCCAAGAGAGCGTTCCCAGTCCCAGCAGCAAGGTCGGCTCGGCCAGGGCCGAATAGGTGGCCTCGCGACTGGCGCCCATGCCTTCGAAGGCGCTGCCGGTATCGAGCGCGCTGAGCATCAGAAACAGCTTGCCGAGACCGAGAATGTAAGCGAATGCCACGAAGTCGCCCGGAAAACCCAGCGGTGCGAACCCCGGCACGATCGGACAAAACAAGCTCGCCATCAGCGTCGTCGACAGAATGATCAACGGAGCGATTCTGAAGATCCAGCTCGTCACGACGCTATAGACCGGGGTTTTCCGCAGCAGCCGGACTAGGTCGAAGAAAACCTGGTTCAAGCGCGGGCCGCGCCGACCCGCCCATAGCGACTTCACGCGATTGATGATGCCCAATAGATAAATCGGGGCAATCATCACGACAGCCAGGTGAAACGCTAGTAGGCAATAAAACATCATGCAAGGATTCGAGGTCAGGCGTTACGTCAGTGAGAACAATGTGATCAGCAACACAAGCGCCGCCAAACCCAGCCAATAGGAAAACCGTGTGCCTTCCGGAATATGACGCATGACTTGAGTCACGACTTCCTCTCCGTCGCCCAGCAGCTTGAACATGGATCGTTCGACGGAATCGACGCAGTGCGTGTTGTAGTGTCCGTCCTTGGGAAATACGCTTTTCGGCAAGTCCTCGCGAGTCAGATACTTGAGAATGTCTCGAAACACGGTCACCATCGGATGTGAAAACGAAGAGCCCGTGTACTGCATCCGCACATTTGGCGCCGTGTAACCGCAGCCCCAGGTGACATGACTCCGGTTGGACTTTGGCAATAAAGAAAATCGAAGCATGACCAGCACCGACGTGATGCCGATGAACAACGCCGCGACTAACGTCAATGAATTGGTCAGTGAGACAGGAACATACGCCGACAGCGGCTCGACGGGAGCCGACGACAGTTCGAGCATCATCTGGGTGGGGGCCTCGACCAATTTCACACCGACCGCCGGCACCAATCCGATCACCGCGATTCCAATCAGGTGAATCACCATCGGTGCGGTCATGAAGGGGTTCTCTCGAGCCTTCGGATCGATATGATTCGGATCGCGGGGCACTCCGAGAAACATCAGGCCAAACGCGCGCGTGATCGACAGCGCCGACAACCCGCCCACCAAGGCCAACAGCGCAACGACCAGCAGCAGCGGCACCCTTGCCGAACCCAACTGGGGATCCGGCTGCACCAGCCCCAGGTACAAGAGAAACTCGCTCACGAACCCGTTGAATGGCGGCAACGCGGCGCTCGCCAGGCTGCCCACCAAAAACAGCGGTCCCGTCCAGCGCATGGTTTTTAAGAGTCCGCCCATTTCTTCCAAATCGATCGTGTGCGTAAAGCGATAGATCGCACCCGCTCCGTAGAACAGCAGGCACTTGAACAAGGCGTGGTTGAGAACGTGCAGGATCCCGCCACCGAAACCGAGCGCAGCCATGATCGGTCGGCCAGTGGTTAATCCCAGACAGCCCATGCCGAAGCCGATCCCCGCAATGCCGACATTTTCGGTCGAGGAGTATCCCAAGAGCCGTTTGATGTCGCGCTGCGTGATCGTGTAGAGCACTCCCACGAACGCCGACATCGCCGAGACGCCGATCAGATACCAGCCGATCCACAGATCCGGCATGCCGACCATCAGAATGAACTTCAGCATTCCGAACAGCCCCGCCTTGTGGATCACGCCCGACATGAGCGCCGACACATGCGCGGGCGCCGCCGAGTGTGCCCGCGGCAGCCACGTGTGAAAGGGAAAAAATGCGGACTTCAGCCCGAACGACGTCATCAGCAGGACAAAAGCAATGTTTCGTCGCGCGCTCGGGTGGCCAAGAAAATCTTGAAAACTCTGAAACTGAAAGCTGTTGGTCTCTCCATGCATAATCGCGATGGCCGCGACCAGAAATAGCAGACTCAAGTGGGTCGAAATCAGATAGTTGAAGCCCGCGAAGCGAATCTTCTGGTTGCGATAATCCCAGATCACAAGCAGCCAGGCCGACAGTGCCGCAAGTTCCCAGCCGACAAGAAACGCGAAGGCGTTTTGCACCGTATAGATAATGACATAGGAAATCTGCACCGTTGATAGCAGCGCGAAGTGCGTGCCGACGTGCCGACGCCCGCGAATATCGCGAGCCAGATAGCCGACGGCATACAGCGATCCCAAAAGCGTCATCGGCAAGGAGAATGTCAGAAAGAACGCCCCTACGGCGTCCACTCGCAAGTCGATCCGCTCGATCGGATAGGACCAATCCAATACGCCGTTCAGCGTTGGTCCGCCGAAAAGGACGGGTATCGTTTTGGCCAAGATCAGGACGCAAGCGATCGCCTGCGAAGCCAAATTGACACCGACGCGAACTCGGTTGTTTGGCAAGACAATCGCCAGGAAGACACCCACTACCAACGACAGGGTGCCCAAAAACAGAAAGTCCATGCAAGCCCCGTCAGTTTCTCGCCGCCCAGTTTGGTTGGCTGGAAACGAATGCGGCGCATAGGCTGAGCACTCGAAGCTACGGGGGCGACCATTCGAAGTTAGCCCACTTGGCCAAAACGGTCAACCGAAGGAAAGATTACAAGTTCGTAATATGATTGGAATTACGACGTATGTGGCCCGCGCCGGGCACGCCTCGCTCAATTTCAGGCCAGCAATTCGCGCACGATGCGGCAGGGCCGGTTGTCAGTCAGCTTCTGTTCCTGCCCGTTGAATTGATACGCGAGCTTATCGTGGTCCATTCCGAACAAGTGCAGTAGCGTCGCCTGGTAGTCGTTCGGGCTCACCGGATCGACCGCCGCCTTGTGACCGAATTCATCGGTTTGGCCATAGGTGATTCCCCCCTTGATGCCGCCGCCGGCCAGCCACATGCTGAATCCCTGACCATTGTGATCTCGGCCGCATTTGTCCCCCTCGCCTTCGGTCACTGGCAAACGGCCAATCTCGCCCCCCCAGTGAACGAGCGTCGTATCCAACAAGCCCCGTTCCTTGAGGTCCTTAACCAATCCGGCGCTAGGCTTGTCCGTGCGGCGGCAAATGGCTGGCAGCGTGCCGCGAATATCGGTGTGGTTGTCCCAGGGCTGCCCGCCCAAGAACAACTGCACGAAGCGCACGCCGCGCTCCACCAGGCGACGCGCAATCAAACACCGCGTGCCATATTCGGCCGTCGCGGGGTCATCCAATCCATAGAGATTCTTCGAGGCTTCGCTCTCGCTCGAGATATCGAGCGCTTCTTTGGCCGCCGTTTGCATGCGCGCCGCCAACTCGTAGCTGGCAATCCGCGCCTCGAGATCGGCTTCGCCCGGATGCCGCTCCAAATGATTCCGATTCAAATCGGCCAACAGCGCCAGGTTTTCTTGCTGGCGTCTGCCGCGCAAATGCTCGGGCGGATCCAAATTCAAAATCCGCGGCTCGCGCGGCCGGATTACCGTCCCTTGATAAAGTGGCGGCAACCAGCCGTTCGACCAGTTGCGCACGCCATCAACCGGGTGCCCGCCGGGATCGCTCAACACAACGTAAGACGGCAGGTCCTGGCTTTCCGACCCCAGACCATACGTGAGCCACGAACCGAGCGCGGGCCGGCCGGGCTGCGACTTGCCCGTGTTAATATACCAGATCGAAGACTCGTGTCCGTTGAAGCCGGTGTGCATCGAGCGAATCACCGCCACGTCGTCGACGATCTGGCTGAAGTGCGGAAGCAATTCCGAGACTTCGGTGCCGCACTGGCCCTGCTTGCTGAACTTCCAGGGACTTCCCAACAGCTTCTTGCTGGCACGATTCGCAAAGCTGTAGACGATGTCTCCCTGAAAATCGCTGCCGCTGCGCTTGGTCAACTCGGGCTTCGGATCGAACAAGTCCACGTGGCTCGGGCCGCCGTGCATGAACAACGAAATCATGGCGCGGGCCTTGGGGGGCGCATGCGGCGGCTTGGCCGCCATGTCGAATTTCAGGTTCTCCCGAGGCATGTGCCCAGCCGCCAGCAGATTCTCTTGACGCAAGAGCGATGCCAACGCCACGCCGCCGATCCCCAGGGCATTCTGCGTCAGAAACTGTCTTCGCGAGCGTAAATCGAACGGCGACATGCGTCTCTCCCCTTCTTCAACTATTCGACGTACAGGAACTCGTTGGCACTCAGCAGAATCTGGCACAGACTGGCGAGCGCATCCACGCTCGCTTCGGCCGGAGTTGCCGCGGGCGCAGCAGCCGCGCCTGCGCCGGCCGCGGGAGCCGCCGCTTGAGCCACCGCCGGCACCGACGGCGAAGCCAAAAACGCCAGCGCGCGTTCCAACTCTCGAGGCTCGGGCGAACGCATCAGCGCCAACTGCCAGGCGGCCTGAACTTGTCGAGTCGGGTCCCCCGCCGCCTCTTTGCGAATGCGCGCCGCGAAGTATCCGGCCTGCTGCAGCACGAATTCGCTGTTCATCAACATCAGCGATTGCGTGGCGACGGTCGACACCGTGCGCCGCTCGCAGTTGGTTTCCATCACCGGTTGATCGAAGACGTGCAACATGGCCAGCGGTTGGCTGCGGCGCACTTGGATGTAAACGCTGCGCCTAAAGGCCTCGTGTCCGACGGGCGGTTCGGGCGTTGCCGGCGCATCGACGCCCACCACCACCTGGCCAACCGTGTCTTCTTTGACCGGCACGGGTGGACCAAACATTTTTCGGTTCAGCACGCCCGTCGTGGCCAGAATGCGGTCGCGCATCGATTCGGCATCCAGCCGGCGCACCGGCATCCGCCAATAATAGCGATCCTCGGGATCGATTTCGGCCTTGCGCGGATCGCGTTCGGAACTCTGACGGTAAGCCGTCGACGTCATGATCAGCTTGTGAAGCCGCTTGAGCTTCCAACCGCTGGCGATAAAGTCTCGCGCCAGCCAATCGAGCAGCTCGCCATGCGAGGGCTTTTCGCCCAGGCTGCCGAAGTCGGCCGGCGTGTTGACCAGGCCACGGCCAAAATGATGGAGCCAGACGCGGTTGACCAGTACCCGAGCGGTCAGCGGGTTGTGCTCGCCCGTGATCCATTGCGCGAGCGCCAAGCGCCGGCCGGAGGTCGCTCGCTGAGAGTCGGCGGGCGGAATTTGCAATCGCTCGCCCGACAACGCGCAAACCGTCAAACCACCCGGCGCGATCTCGCCTTTCGGCTGCCGGTGATCGCCACGATGAACCAAGAACGTGGGCGGTCGCTGACCCGCGATTTCGTTGAGCACCGGAATGAAATCTTGAAAAGGCCTCTTCGCATAGATCGCCGCGATCGCCGCGTCCATCTTCTTCAGGTCTTCGGCCGCGGCTGGAATGTATTGATAAAGCACGCCGGGCGAGAGCGTGCCGATGCGCGGGTTTTCGTCGAGCAGCTTTTTCTGCTCGGGCAGGCGCGCGGCGGCCGGCGTGTCATAGGCCAGGCGCAACACGCCTTGCAGCTCGTCGTCGAACTGGGCTAGCTCCTTTTCCAAGGCCTCGTCCATATAAGCGGTCTGCTTGGCATTTCGCTGCGCCGCGACGGGAGCCGCCTCGGCATCGACCTCGGCCGACTTGGCCCGATCGGCATCGGTCCACAGCGAAATCAATCGCTGGTCCGGCACGCGCCAGTTTTTCCAATCGTAGGCCGGCTCGAACACCGCGCGCAAGCGATAGTAGTCTGCCTGCGGGATCGGATCGTATCGATGGTCGTGGCACTGCGCGCATCCGACACTCAGGCCCAACAGTGACGTCGACACGATCTTGATCGTATCGGCCATCACCTGGTTGCGCGCCACGTCCTGGTCGATTCCGCCAGTCGCGGTGCCATCGGCCGCCATCCGCAAGAACCCGGTGGCCGAGAGTCGCTCGATATCGGCCGGCGATAGATTCTTGGGGTCGCCGCTGGCCAACTCATCGCCGGCCAGTTGATCGGTAATGAACTGGTCGAGCGGCTTGTCGGCGTTGAACGCGGCAATCACATAGTCGCGAAACTTATAGGCGAACGGTCGCACGGTGTCAGCGGCCGTGTAGCCATCCGAGTCGGCATAGCCGGCCACGTCGAGCCAGTAGCGGCCCCAGCGTTCGCCGTAGTGCGGCGAGTCGAGCAACCGGTCGATGGCGTTCTCATAGGCACTCTCGTCGTTGTCGGCCAAAAAGTGAGCCAGCTCTTCCCGAGTGGGTGGCAGCCCGATCAAATCGAAATAGGCCCGCGACAAGAGCGCGGCTTTCGGCGCATCGGCCGAGAACGAAAGCTTTCTGGCTTTTAGCGCCTGGGCTACGAACGCATCGATCGGAGTCCGCACCCGATCGGTCGAGCCAAACGCCGGAATCGGCATCGCTTGGGGAATCGGTTGGAACGACCAGAAGGCTCGCTCCTCGGGCGTAATTTCGAGCCCGGCATCGAGCTTGTCCGGTTCGGTCCTGGTCGTTAGCGCGCCGGAGTCGAGCCACTTGCCAATGATTTCAACATCGGCCGGAGTCAGTTTGCGTTCCGTGGGCGGCATCTCGCCGCTTTGGATACGGTGGAAAAGCAGGCTGTCGGCGCGATTGCCCGGCACAATGGCCGCGCCTGAATCACCCCCGGCCAGCATCAGCCGGCGCAACCGCAGGTCGAGGCCCCCTTTGAATTCTTCTTCTCCTCCGTGACAGCGGAAGCAGTTGGCCTTCAGAATGGGTCGAACGTGCTGCTCGTATGTCACCTGGCCGGCGTCGACCGTCGGCTCCGCCGAGAGTGTGCGGGAACCCAGGCTGGCACAGACGATCAGGCTCAGCAACCACGTGCGTTTGGCTAGCATGAGGGTCCTGGCGGTTTCGAGGGCGGGGCAAGGAGCGTTGGCAGGATCCGCGGTAGGCGCCGCTCATTGTAACTTCCGCTCACCAGCCACGCTACTGTTTTTGGGACCCTCGCTGGCCGGCCCAAAAGCGACATTCCGCTGGGTGGCCGGCTGGATAAGACTAAAGGTTACGGCCGCCGCGGCTAGAACGGGCAAGCTTCCTCGGGATCGGATACACTTCGCGAAGACAGCGTTTGGGGAAACCTCATCAATCAGCCCCTGACGCTCACCTCTTGCTCTCAGTCAACATCATGAGTTTCGATCACGACCGGTCAAAGAGTGCGTCGCCGAGCGACGGAGCATCGCAGGGGATTACCAACCTGGCGACGCGGCTGGCGTTTCTGGAAATATCGGAGCTCGATCGGCAGCGGTTGCGCGAGCTTTCGCCGCGACTCCAGTCTTTTGCGGCCGACTTCGTCGAAACCTTCTACCGCCACCTGTTCTCGTTTCCCGAGACGGCCCGGTTTCTGCAAGATCCGACACTAGTAGCCCGCTTGAAAGAGGCGCAGCAACTTCATTTGGAGTCGATGCTCGAGGCGAACTGGGACGAGGCTTATGTCCGCCGGCGCTATCGAGTGGGCGACGTACACGCACAGGTCGGCATTAGTCCACAAATATTCCTGGGCGCTTACAACCAGTATTTGCAATTCTGTTTACGGCAGCTGTCCGCCGAGTTCGAGTCGCCGTTGCGTGAGGTTGCCGATCAAATGCTCTCGCTGCAGAAGGCCGTGTTTTTAGACATCGGCCTGACGCTCGAAGCTTACTTCGAGCAATCCACGCAAAGCCTGCGGCGCGCGCTCGACCTGGTCTATCAGGCGAATGCCGAGTTACGGCAGTTCGCTCAACTGACTTCGCACGATCTGAAAACCCCGTTGGCGACGATGGCCAATCTGTGCGACGAGGCGCTCGATGAGTTTCGCGATCAAATGCCCGCCGAAGCGGCCAAGTTGATCGAACTGGCCCGTAATCGCGCCTTTCGCATGAGCACGACGATCGACGAACTGCTGAGCTCGACGATCTCGCTCGATTCGCCGCCCGATGAACTAGAAGCGTTTTCGAGCGAACAGGCGATGGCCGAAGCCATCGATCAGGTCCGTCCTTTGCTAGACCAGAAGAAGATCGAACTGATCGTGGCCAAAGGCATGCCCCGCATTCGAGGCGACCGAGTGCGCGTTCGCGAAGTGTTTTACAATTTGCTGTCGAATGCCGTCAAATTCAGCGACAAGCGCAAAGGGCGGATCAAAATCGGCTGCACGCTGCGCGACGACGAGGCCATCTTTTCGATCGCCGACAATGGCACCGGAATTCCCAGCGAAGAAGTGTCGCGTGTGTTTGTCCCTTTTCACCGCTTGCCGGCCCACCGGCAGATTCCTGGCTCGGGCTTAGGGCTCTACTTTGCCAAGACCATGGTCGAGCAGCAAAACGGCCGCATCTGGGTCGAGTCCGAGCTCGGCACCGGCAGTTGCTTTTACGTGCTGCTCAAGCGGGCTCCCGACGCGCCGCCAAATAGCGAATAGCAAATCGTGAAGAGCCGATAGTCGCGTCACGTCGTGGCCAACACGACCACGAGCGTGATGATGCTCAATAGCATGCCGGCGGTGATCAACGAGCCCAGCACCAGCGGAACGTATTTGCCTGCCGCCAGATCTTCTTCGACCATTTCATTCTGCTGGTCGGCGCCGAAGGAGTCCCACACCGTGTGCGTGCAGTGACCCAAATACCAAGAGAGCTTTTCAAGATTCGGACGGTTCGTGGATTCAACCGTGGTCATCGATGATCTCCCAGACGAAGGTTAAAAATCGCGCCGCGTCAGCCAAGGCCGACCGACACGCCCTTCATCTATTGCATCCACCGTGCCACTCAAGAAACCGCCCACAACCCCCGCTGGAATCCAACCAGAAACCCGTTGACTCCCATAAAGTTGCAGCCCGCCAGCCACAATTCTCGCAAGAGTGTCAAATGTGCCAACACGACACACAACTGAGCCACCCCTGCGCCGTCTCGCACGCCCTCTCTCCCTACTAACCACTAACCACTAGCCACTAACCCCTACTCCCTCCCCCACCTCGGGCTGCGACGCTCCAAAAACGCCTTCATTCCCTCAATGGCGTCAGGCGCCCGGGCATTCTCTACCATCGCTTGTTGCATCAACTGATAGGCCTGCTCGACGCTCAGCCCAAGCTGCTCGTAAAACGCGCGCTTGCCCAGGCCCAACGTGTAGGGG
>Ga0163150_10002277_pt1 | contig 30046 bp, 18 predicted proteins | sample OliLakLV19P2IB_FD_148628 | JGI IMG/M metagenome (GOLD analysis project Ga0163150, IMG submission 148628) | Freshwater microbial mat bacterial communities from Lake Vanda, McMurdo Dry Valleys, Antarctica - Oligotrophic Lake LV.19.P2.IB | ecosystem: Environmental > Aquatic > Freshwater > Lake >...
GGTCGGGCGCGGGCCGAACGCCTCTTCGACGCCCATGCGCTTGAACTGCGTGGGCCCGGCTGGACCGGGGCCGGGACCGCCGGGTGCGCCGGGGACATAATCGGTGCGCGATTCGACGTAGCGTGCGTTGTAGCTGTTAATAAAGATGCGGCGACGGTTGGCGCGGGGGATGCGCTTGTGCTTCTCGTAGTCGGCCTCGCCCAGGTCGGGCTGGGCCCCGAGCGAGGCGGCGGCGAGGCTCACGTCCTCCATCAGCTTCGGCCAGACGTCGCGGTAATCGAGCACGCGCTGAAGGTTCTCAATCCGCATGCGCGGGTCGGCGGCGGCGGTCTTGAGGTTGCCCTTGTAGGTGTTCGCTTCCTCGATGATCTTGTTCGCCACGCCGTCGCTCTCGCTGCGCAGGGCCTGGTAGCTGCTGCGCTCGCTGCTGACCTTGAACCAGGCCCCGCCGACCGCCAGCAGCACGATGGCCGCGGCCGCGCCGATCCAGGGCTGCTTGGCTTTCCAGACCCGGGCCCGCAGGACGTGCTCGGGCAGGATGTTGGCGGACACCTGCTCCATGCCCAGCCCTTGGAGCGCGCAGCCGTAGGCCGTCGCCATGTTCAGGGCGTTCTCGGAGAAGTCGGCGGCCTGCTTGCCATCGACCTTGATCTTCTTGAACCCATCGGGACGGATGATGTCGATCTGAAGCTGCTGCTTGAGGAACTTCTGGAGGCCGGGCAGGCGGAAGGTGGAGCCGACGCCGATGAGCTGGTGCAACTCGGCGTCGCGGTTGGAGCTCTGGTAGAAGCCGAGGGACTTCTGGATTTCCTGAACGAGGTCGGCGAACACCGGGCGCATCGCCTGAAAAATCTGGCGGGCATATTTGCTGGTGCCGGCCTCGCGCTTGAGCTTCTCGGCCTTGGGGAAGGAAAGCTTGAAGGCCTTCACCAGCGCCTCGGTGAAGTTGTTGCCGCCGATGGCCATCGTGCGGAGCCACACGCGCCCGCCTTCACAGACGATGAGGTCGGTCGAGGTCGTGCCGATGTCGATGATGATCGTGCCTTTGCCGGACGTGAACAGGTCCATGTCGTACGCCATCGCGTTGAGCACCGCGACGGGCGACAGCGTGAGGGCGTCGATCTTGATGTTCATCCGCTGATAGTTGCTCAGGAACGTCGCCACCCGGTCCTTCACGATCGCGAAGATGCCGACCTCCACATCGGGCGAGTCGCTCTGGCTGAACACCTGATAGTCCCACTCGACCTGCTCGATGGGGAAGGGGATCTGCTGCATCGCCTCGTACTTCACGATCTCGGCGATCTTCTTCGGCTCCACCGGCGGCAGCTTGGCGAAGCGGGCGAACGCCATGTTGCCCGGCACCGAGACCACCACCGAGCTCTTGCTCAGGTCGTGGCGGGCGAGGAACTGGTCGAGGTTCACCTGGATCGCCTCATCGACGTTCAGGTCGGGCGTGGTGAGCACCTTCTTGAAGGGGATCACGTCGTAGGCCGCGACCTCGACGTCGTTGCCGTCGCGGACCAGGCGCATGGCCTTGATGGCGTTGGCGCCGACTTCGATGCCCCAACTGTCGTTCTTTTTCGCCATGATGTGCTCCTTGTGGCCGACGATCGAACGGAACGGATGAAAGCCTGATCGACTGTGTCACCGCCGCGTGCGCCACCCATTCGATCGGCGCAACCACCGATCGCGGGCACCCCGGGGTTCTCTCTTCCCGGCGCCGTATCACGAACGTAAGTTTTCTCGGTGGACGCCGATGAGCTGGCAGGCAAACAGGCTCATCACGGGTGGGTGGGGAGGCAACAACTGCATTCGCCTGTGATTAAATCGGAATGGCTATGGTTCGTCAAGTGATGGTTACAGGAGAAGATGAAAGAATGTGAGATTTTTCACGTGAAGCGGCCGGGTGGTACGCAGGCACACGAAGAGGCGCGGCCGCCGCGCCGACGCCCACTCGCTTAGCGGTTGGGCCGAAGGCTCGGCGCAGGCCCACCCTCGATCGCATCGAGCATGTAGCGGGCACCCGCGCCATTCATTCGATCCAGCGGCGTCGCCACTTTGCTTCTGCCACGCAAACCGGGTGGGCCTGCGCAAAGCCTACGGCCCGACCGCTAAGCAGCGCTCGTCCCCTTATCATCCGCCCATGCTGCCACGCCGACCGCGACTCACCAAGCCCGGCCTCTTCATCACCGCCACCGACACCGGGGTCGGCAAGACCGTCGCGACCTGCGCGATCGCCGCCGCGCTCCGCCGTCAGATCACCGGCAAAGTCGGCGTGTGCAAGCCTTTCGCCACCGGCTGCCGGCGTGACCGTGAAGGCCTCGTCAGCGAGGACGCCGAGGCGCTGGCGCACTTCGCCGACTGCCGGGCGATGCTCGATGTGATCAACCCCGTGCGTTACGCGAGGCCGCTGGCGCCGAGCGTCGCGGCGGAAGCGGCGGGGCAGCCGCCGGACCTTCATGAACTGCTGCGCTGCATCGAAATGCTCGACGCGGATCACGATGTCATGCTCATCGAAGGCGTCGGCGGGCTGCTGGTGCCGCTGATACCCGACAAGCCGAAGGTGACGGTGCTCGACCTGATCGTTGAGATTGGCTACCCCGTCGCGGTAGTTTGCCGGGCGGGGCTGGGCACGCTGAACCACACGGCCATGACCGTTCGCCTGCTGCGCGACGCCGGCTGCGACGTCGCCGGCCTCATCTTGAACGGCTACATCCCCGACCCGGGTGACCCCATGGCGACGGCGGTGAAGGCGACGGAGAAGCCCAAGCCGCGCGGCAAAAAACCTTCGACCGCCGGTCGCCCCGCGGAGTCAATGCGCATCGATGCGGCCGACGAATCGATGATCACCAACCGCATCTGGCTTCAGCGGATGAACGGCGTCCCAATCCTCGCCACGCTGCCGCTGTGCCCACCGGAATCGGTCGCGGCGCAGAAGGGGGCGCTGCCCGACGCGATCATCGAGGCGGCGGCGCTGACGTATTGGATGGATGTGGCGGGCGAAGCCACAGATTAAATCGACGAAACGTTGCCCCGTTTGCATGGGTGCCACGGACAGCGGAGCGAGGTCCGCCGAGCGCAGTCGTCCGTGTTCAGATGTTCAGTGGCGTCACGGCACGGACGACTCCGCTCCCCGAGCGTCGCTGCGCTGTCCGTGGCACCCGTTCACTGGCGCCCCGATCGTGTACGCCATCACGCCAGCACATCGCGCACCACATGCCCGTGCACATCCGTCAGCCGGTAGTCCCGGCCGGCGTAGCGATAGGTCAACCTCGTATGGTCGATGCCCAGCAGGTGCAGGATCGTCGCGTGGAAGTCGTGGACATGGACGCGGTTCTCGGCGACGGTGGCGCCGATGTCGTCGGTCTCGCCGTAGGAGATGCCGCCCTTGACGCCGGCGCCGGCGAGCCAGGAGGAGAAGCACGCGGAGTGATGGCCGCGGCCCTTGGCGCCGTCGACGCCGGGCGTTCGGCCGAACTCGGTGGTCCACACGATGAGCGTGTCCTCGAACATGCCGCGGCGCTTGAGGTCGCGGAGCAGGCCGGCGATGGGCTGGTCGATGCCCTTGGCGTGCTTGGCGTGCTCGGCCATGTCCCCGTGCTGGTCCCAGTTGTGGCTGGAGGAGCCATCGGTGATCTCGATGAAGCGCACGCCGCGCTCGGCAAGCCTTCGGGCCACCAGGCACTGCCAGCCGAAGCCATCCGTCTGCCCGCGCTTCATGCCGTACAGCGCGTGCGTCTCGTCGGTCTCTTTCGCGAGGTCGAACACCTCGCGAGCCTCGGTCTGCATGTGGTACGCCGTCTCGAAGGTGCGGATGCGGGCCGCCAGGTCGCTGTCGTCGGCCCGGCTCTTGAGGTGCTTGCGATTGAACTGCGCGGCGAGATCGAGCTCCATTTCCTGCACGCCGCGCTGCGTCGTCCGGCGATCGAGGTTGGCGATCGGCTCCTTGCCGGGGATCACGCGCACGCCCTGGTGATAAGCGGGCAGGAAGTCGTTGTTGAAGATCTGCGTCCCCGCGTAGGGCATGGTCGGCGCCAGCGCGATGAACGACGGCAGGTTCTGGTTCATCGTGCCCAGCCCGTAGCTGACCCACGAGCCGATCGAGGGGCGCGAGAAAAAGAACGAGCCGGTGTGAATGGCGAGCGTGGCCTGGTAGTGCTCGTTGTCATCGGATTTCATCGACTTGATGAGGCAGATGTCGTCCATGCAGTCGCGCAGGTGCGGGAAGAGGTCGCTGACGAGCGTGCCGCACTTTCCGCCGGGCTTGAACTGCCAGAGCGGCTTGAGGAGCACGCGCTGCTGATTGGAGAGCCCGCCGCCGATGCCCATGGTCTTGCCGTCGGCGGCGAAGAGTTTCGGTTTGTAATCGAACGTGTCCATGTGGGACACGCCACCGTTGGAGAAGATGAAGATGACGCGCTTGGCCTTGGGCGCGTGGTGCGAAGGTCGTGGGGCCAGCGGGTTGTTCGGCTCGCTTGAGGCGCGAAATGGCGCGGTCTCGCCGAGGAGCTGCGACACGATGCCGGGCAGCAGCACGGACCCGCCGACGAGGCTGCGGAGCAGTTCGCGACGCGGGATAGCGGAGGGTTTGTTCGTCATGGGAGGATCGCAAATCAATCGACGTACACAAACTCATTCAGTCGCACCATGACCCGAATCATCGCGTGCCAGGCCTGGGCGTCGATGGCGTCGCCAGCGACGCCGCTTTCCTTTAGCTTCGCGCGCACGCTTTGCAGGAATTGTAAGCCCGCTTCCGCTTCGTCCGGCTGCGGCGGGCGCGAGAGCGCCAGCTCGTAAGCGAGCGTCAGGCGGTCGCCATCATTGGGCTTCTCCGCAATGAGCCGGGCGGCGAACCGGCGTGACTGCTCGTGCACCAGCGGGTCGTTGAGCAGAAAGAGCGCCTGCACCGGTGTGGTGGTGGTCAGGCGCGACGGTGTGCTCGTCGCGGGGTCGGCGCCGTCGAAGATGGCGAGCATCGGGTGCCGCTGGATGCGCTGCGTCATCAGGTAGACGCTGCGGCGGTTGGTTTCGTACACGGCCTTGAACGGATTGTGCTGCGTGAACTTCCAGTCTCGCGGCGATGGAAACGGATGCGCAGCAGGCGTCGACAAGTCGAGCGTGCCGCCGAGCATCAGCAGCGTGTCGCGGAGAGTCTCGGCGTCGAGGCGCCGGCGGGGAAAGGGCGAAAACGATTCGTGATTAGAGAATAGCGAATCATGAGTGGTGATTGTCGTGACGTTGTTTCCTGTCTCCTGTCCCACGTCTCCTGTCCCCGTCACCAGCGAGCCCGCCTGCCGATACGTCCTGCTAAGCATGATCTCCCGGTGCATCGTTTTAATCGACCAGCCGCTGGCGATGAAGCGCGAGGCGAGATGATCGAGCAACTGCGGATGCGTCGGCGGCCGGCCCTGCCTGCCGAAGTCGTTGGGGGTGGGCACGATGCCCCGGCCGAAGTGGTGCTGCCAGATGCGGTTGACCATCACGCGGGCGGCGAGCGGGTTCTGCTTGTCGGTGAGCCAGCCCGCCAGTTGCAGGCGGCCGGAGCCCTTTTCGGAAGGGGGGAGTTCCGCGCCGCCGAGCACCGTGAGGAAGCGGCGCTTGACGACGGGGCCCGGCTTCGCGGGGTCGCCCTTCATCTGCACCATCGCGTCTTCGATCTTCTTTCCCTCGGCAACCGCGTAAGCCATTTCATACGGCGGCGGCGCGCTGCGCTTCGCGTCGGCGGCTTTCTTCGCTTCGTCGAGTGACTTCTCAAGCTTCTTCTTCTCATCCCCCTGCGCGGCTTTCACCGCGGCGTCGAGTCGCTTCACTTCCGCATCGAGCGTCGACTGCCGCTGCTGCTTCGCCTTCTGCCAGGATTCGACTTCTTCCTTCGAGGCGAGCGGCACGAGGTCGCGTTGCTTCTGCTCGAGCTCGATGCCCGGCCATGGGTAGCGCGTGCTGCTGAAGATGCCGTACAGCGCGTAGTAGTCAGTGGCAGTGATCGGGTCGAACTTGTGGTCGTGGCAACGGGCGCAGTTGATGGTCAGCCCGAGGAAGGCGCGGCCGACGTTGTCGATCGTGTCCTCGATGGTCAGGTGCCACGGATAGTCATCGACGCGTGAGCCGAAGCGGCGGGCGCTGGCGAGGTAGCCGGTGGCGAGGAGAGGGTTCCGAGTTCGGAGTTCCGTGTTCCGAGTTGCGGATTCCGATGTTGTCGCATTGCCTTTCAACTCGGAACTCGGAACCCCGAACTCGGAACCTCCGATCAGGTCGCCGGCGATCTGCTGTTTCACGAACTCGTCATACGGCAGGTCGCGGTTGAAGGCGTCGATGACCCAGTCGCGGTAGCGATGGATCTGCGGGATTGGGAAGTCGCTGTTGTCGCCGGCGGTGTCGGCGTAGCGCACCACGTCGAGCCAGTGCCGGCCCCAGCGCTCGCCGTAACGCGGCGAGGCGAGCAGGCGGTCGATGACCTTCGCAAACGCCTGCGGAGATTCGTCGGCGAGGAAGGCGACGACTTCGGCGGGAGTGGGCGGCAGGCCGTGAAGATCGAACGTCGCCCGGCGGATCAGCGTGCGCTTGTCGGCGTCGCGCGGTGGCGCAAGCGATGACTGTTCGAGCTTGGCGAGGATGAAGCGGTCGATGTCACTCGCGGGCCACGCCGCATTCTTCACGGCGGGAGGCATCGGCGCGGCGAGCGGGCGGAACGACCACCACTGCTTCGCCTTGTCCCAATCGATGGCGCTCTTCGCGGTGACGGCCGCCACCGTGTCGTCCGTCCGCGGATCAGGCGCGCCCTGTTTCACCCACGCCTCGAGACCTGCAATCTCCTCGGTCGGCAACTTCTTCCGGGGCATCTTCAGGTCGGCATCGCTGTGACGGATCGCGGTGATGAGCAGGCTCTTGTCCGGGTCGCCCGGCACGATGGCCGCGCCGCTGTCGCCGCCTTTGATGATGCCCGCGCGCGAGTCGAGCAGCAGCCCGCCCTTGAGCGATTTCGCCTGCGTGCTGTGGCATTCGTAACACTGCTCGGCGAACACCGGCCGCACCCGCCGCTCGAAGAACTCGATCTGCTGCGGCGTGGGCTTGTCGATGAACTGCGTCGCCGGCGCGCCGGGCACGATGCCTTCGCCTTTCCACACCTCAATGCCCGACAGGTTCGCCGCGCCGCCCCGGGCCGAGAGGGTCAGCTTGCCGTCCACGCTCTCGCCTTGAAACGGCCCGAGCTTCTTCCAGGTGCCCGCGCCGCCGCTGTCGTAGCGATTGAGGACGCTCCGCCCGTTGAGGAGCAGGCCGAAGCGTTCGCTGTCGTTGTCTTCCCAGACATAAACGAACACCTGGTATTTGCCCACCGGCACGTTCGTCAGCGTCACATCCACGCTGCCGCCCCAGCGGCTGCTGCGGATCATTTTCGCGCGGTCGGCAGCGGTGGGTGGGATGAGCGTGACGCCCTGGTTCTCGACCGTCTTGCCGTTGCAGGTGAAGTCCTTCGCGTCGTTGCCGTCCCATTTCTGACCATCGATGGTGACCGGTGGGCCGTTGAGGTTGATGCCGCGATAGAACGCCGCATCCGCCGCATCCGCCGCCGCAGCGCGCCCGACCTGTGCGACGCAGACCAGCGAGACAAGCGCGAGCAGGGCGGGGCGGACCATGGTTCCATGATACCGATCATCGCTAACACTTCGATGCGTCGGCCCGCCCGGCTTCTCTTGTTGGGTGCCACGGGTCGGACTTTGCGACCCGTGTTCCGCGGCATGTCGTCAACACGGGTCGCCGAGCCGACCCGTGGCACCATCGGCAGTCGTCACTCGATGCCGGCTGATCTACTAAAGACTTTTCTCAAACACCACCTTCTGGTGTGCCGTGACCACCCGGATCACTTCGTAGGACACCTCGCCGCCGAACTTCTCGAACACCGGCTTAAGCCGCTGCTCCTCGCCGATCGCGCCGACGACCCGCCGGTACGTGGCGTCGTCGACCCACGGCCCGATGCTCGCGGGCTTCGATGCCTGCACGAACTCTTCGAGGTACTGCCACGTCGTGCTCGTTGCCCGTGCGATGACGGCACCGACCTCCGCGACGCTCGCGCCCTGCCGGAACATCGCGAACGCCTTGTCTTTTGCGGGGTTCGCCTTGGAGACGACCGGCACGATCACCTGCAAGTCCGCGAGCACATCGGAGTCGAGTTGATGCTGCCCGCAGAACGTGCGGACCTCGTGCAGAATCATGTCGCCAAGATCGGCCATTCGCTTGTCGCCGATGCCCGGCACCTGGCGCAGATTCTGCGTCTTCGTCGGCCGGACGCGGGCCAGTTCCATCAGGGTGGTGTCCGCGAAGACCACATACGGAGGCACCCCGCGTTCCTCCGCCACGCCGCGCCGCCATTGCCGAAGGTGCTCGAACAGCTCCTTGCTGACACCCTCCCACGACGCCTCGCCCTTGCGCGTCCGGCCGACCTTTTTCGCCTTCGGCCGCAGCAGCCGGACCTCGTACTGCCCCTTCATCACCTGCCACGACATCGCGTTCAGTTGCAGCACCGGCCGGTCGCCCGGGGTGCGCACCAGCATGCCTTGATCCACGAGTTGATACACCATGTTCTGCACGACTTCCTTGGCGCTGTCCTTCAGGATGCCGTAGGTGGTCAGCTTGTCGTGCCCGCAGCTTCGGATGCGATCCGTGTTCGCGCCCAGCAGCACATCAACGACGTGCCCGACGCCGAACGACTGCTGCACGCGGGCGACGCAGGAGAGAATCTTCTGCGCCGTGACCGTGCCGTCTTCGTAGCCCTCGACGTCTTCCAGGCAGACATCGCACGCCCCGCAGTTCGCCTTCTCATAGTTCTGCCCGAAATATTCGGTGAGGGCCCGATGCCTGCATTTCGGCGTGCTGGCGAACTTCGCCATGCCGTCGAGCAGTTCCTTCTGGGCGCGGGTGATCTCGGCGGGGTTCTCGCCGTTGAGCGCGCTCTTGCTGATCAGCCGGTCCCACATGCCCACATCGGCGTACGAGTAGAGCATCACACACTCGGCCTCGAGCCCGTCGCGCCCCGCCCGGCCGGTTTCCTGCTGATACCCCTCGATCGACTTCGGCAGCGACGCATGAATTACGCAGCGCACATCGCTGCGGTCGATGCCCATGCCGAACGCCACCGTCGCGACGACGACGTCGAGCTTTTCCTGCGTGAATTCCTCCTGCGTCTCCCGTCGAAGCCCCGGGTCCATCCCCGCGTGGTAGTGCGCCGCCTTGATGCCGTTCGCCTTGAGCACCGCCGCCATTGCCTCGGTGTCCTTACGGCTGATGCAGTAAACGATCACCGCTTCATTGGGGTGCCGGCGAACGAACTCCATCACTTGCCGGGCCTCATCCATCTTGGGCAGCACGCGGTAGATCAGGTTCGGCCGGTCGAAGCGGCCGACGAGCTTCAGCGGGTCGCGGAGCTTGAGCTGGGCGACGATGTCGTCCTGCACGCGCGGTGTCGCGGTGGCCGTGAAGGCGTGCAGGCTGGCGCCGGGGAAGCGGTCGCGCAGCGTGGCGAGCTGGCGGTACTCGGGGCGGAAATCGTGGCCCCACTGGCTGATGCAATGCGCCTCATCGATGGCGATCGACGAGACGTTCATCGCCTGCATCACATTCATGAACCACGGCTGCAGCGCCCGTTCCGGCGCGGCAAAGATCAGGCGGTACTCCCCGCGCCGCATGCCGATCTCGATCTCGCGGTTCTGCTGCGGCGACAGACTGCTGTTGAGCGCGGCCGCTGGGTAACCCACCTCGCGCAGACCGTCGACTTGGTCCTTCATCAGCGAGATCAGCGGCGAGATCACCACGTCCGTCCGCTGGGCGACCTCCGGCGGCACCTGGTAGCACAGCGACTTGCCGCCGCCGGTCGGCAACACCACCAGTGAGTCACGGCGGTCGACCGATGCCGCGATGGCCTGCTCCTGGAGCGGGCGCAGCGTTTCGTGGCCCCAGTAATGCCGCACGACCTCGGCGATGCGCAGCGCGAGCGATTCGGGTTGATCCGCAGAGGACATGCGGCGAGTTTAGCAGAGCGCGTGTTCGGAAGAAGGTCGGGCAGCGGTCTGGTGCCACGGGTCGGCTCGGCGACCCGTGCGCGAGGACACGGGTCGCCAAGCCGACCCGTGGCACCGGCACCAGTGATTATCTGGGTCGAGTACCCTTGGCGTTTGACCTTTCCGCCCCACCTCGTCATAATGCTCGGCTCGTTTATCCGACTCCCGCCTCCAGACTCGCGAGATACCCATGGCCACCATCAAGCCCGGCTCCAGCGTCCTCGTCAAGGTCGTCAAGGCTCCGACCAACGCCGCCGCCACCAAGACCATCGTCCGCCTCCTCTCGAAGGACAAGACGGTGATGAAAGAGAACAAGCGTCAGCGGCAGATCCGCAAGCGGCTGTACGCCCCCCAGCCGCGCGGCGGGCGGACCTACGGCGGCTACATCGTCAAACAGCACCCGGTCAAGGGCGTCATCGGCGAGCAGGGCACCATCACCGCGTCGCTGGATGTGCTCCAGGACCTCAAGAGCGTGGAGCGCTTCGTCGAAGTCAGCGCGGCCTGAAGCCAACTTTTCTTTTTAATCGAAAGCCCACGGACTCCCGTCCGTGGGCTTTTTCAATTCCGGGGCAGTCGTCGCGGCGCGACCGCATGATCGATCCCTTCGGGTATCCTGTCTAGACTGCATCATCGGGGCGTGGTCCTATTGATCGAGGGTGAACGCCGATGGCATTGATCCATGTGTTTCGAGGCGGCTGCATTGTTGCGATCGCGGCGGCGGTGATCGCGGGCTGCCAGGTGAAGCCGCCGGTGCCGGCGGCGGCGATGGCGCCGGAGCCGCCGCGCCCGGTGAATCCCGCGCAGATTCCCGCTGACAGTCCCGCCCATCTCTGCTCGGCCGACGCCCGGCTGTATCTCCAGTTCGACGACCTCGCGAAGTGGCGCTCCGCCCGGCAGAACGACCCGCTGGTCGAATATCTCTGGCAGGGGATCGCCGACATCCGGCCCAAGGGGATGTGGGACGAGGCGGGCAGGACGCTGGGCATGAACGAGGATGCCCTGACCGATCTTTACTTCGGGCAGTGCCTGGCGATCATCGGCGAGTCGAGCAGCACGAACACGCCTTACGTGATTGTGTCGCGCGCGGAGCCGAGTGATTTGAAGCGGCTGCCGGGCGTGATGCCGCTTAAGAGCGCAGCGCTGGTCGAGCGGGATGGGGCGAAGCCGTTCGCGACGTTCACGTCGCAGGACGACAAGCTCCTGTTCGCGATCCACGACCGCTGGCTGATCGTCGCGCCGGTGAAGAACAAGGAGCATTTTAAGCGGGCGGTGGCGTACGCGGCGGGGAGGGTCACGGGGCCGGAGGTGTCGAAGATCCCGTGGTTGTCGTGGTTGGTGGTGGGGAGCGCGAAGCCGCAAGCGGCGGGCGGTGCGAAGCCGCAGGCGGCTGCCGCAATTCCGACGTTGGTGGATGACGAGGACTTTCAGACGCTGGTGACGAAGCTCCCGCGCGAGCGGACGCTGCTGCTTTACACGCGCGACCGCAACCGCAAGTCGAGTCACGCGGCGGCGGTTTCCATGGATGGCCCGAAACTCGTCGCCCAGTACGCCGGCCATATCGACAAGCTCGATGAGCTCTACGAGCAGTTCGACCACGGCAACGGCGTCGACTTCGGCTTCATGCCCGCCTCGGCAATCACCGCGGCCAGCCTCAATCTCGTGAAGAAGGACGCGAAGGGCCTTGGGGCGCTCAACCTGTTCCTCTTTCCCAAGAATGTCAAGGAGCATGTGCTGCCGAAGCTGGCGGCGCCCATGGTCGTGTTCCTCGGCAGGATCGACGGCGACAAGATCAAGCCAAACCCCGGCGTCGGCGTGCCGGCCTTCGGGGTCGCCATCCGCATGAGCGACCCGTCGGTGCTCGGCGACCTCAACCGCATCGTCGGCGGCGTCCACCTGATGGCCAACGTCGGCCAACTCAATATTCTCGAGGGCGTCTTCGGCGGCAAGACCATCAAGGCCGACGGCCTGGAGTACCGCATCGCCAACTTCGGCAGCGCGCTGACCAAGCAGATCAAGGACCCCGAGACGAAGAAGATGTTCGATTTGCCCGACACCGCCGGGCTGACGAGCCTCACGTACGGCCGGATCGGGCAGTGGTTCGTGGTGTGCTCGCAGGAGGCGCTTTATAAGGAATGCGCCGCGGCCCACGCGAGCCGGGAGATGCAACTGGCGAGCACGCAGGTTTACCGCTCGTTTCCGTTTGAGATGAAAGAAGGACTGGTGATGTCGGCGTTGACGCGGGCGCCGGAGCTGGCGGCGCTGACGCGGGAATTGAGCGCTTATTGGGCGAAGGTGGAGTCGCGGGCGAAGAAGGAAGTGGCGGGGGGCAAGCCGAAGCCGGCGGCGCCGAGCGGGCAGGGGCTTCCCGGGGAGGAGGTCGAAGCCGACGGCGGCGGCAAGCGGATCCGTCAGCCGATGGAATGGATCGCCAATGCGATCAAGCACCGCGACTCGTTTTACATCCAGATCTGGCGCGACGGCGATGGTCATCTTCGCGGCACGCTCGGCACGGTGCCGAGCCCGGCGGCACCGGCGGCGTCAACGACCGAGTGATGGCGGCGTCCACATTGCGCGGTTCGCCGTTTCTTCTGCCACCGCCACTGCCGCTACCACTGCAACTTTTTCCTCAGAATCCCGGGCCGCCCATCATCATCATCGGGAACATCATTGCCCCGAGCATCGACTCGAAGCTGCCTTCCATCGAGCCGGTGAGCGTCGCGCTGTTGCCGGTGGATTCGAGCTTGAGGCTCTGGATGAACTCGACCATGGGCTTGGGAACGAACCCGCCGGCCGCGCCGCCGGCCTTGAACTGTTCGCGGAGCATCTCCAGGTTCTTGTTCAGGTCGGCAACCGCCGCCGCCACCTTCTCGGCGTCCTTGCCCTTGCCGGTCGCCTTGATCGTGGTCTTGCCCTTCTCGCTGATGCGCTCGGCGACGATGGTGTCGTAACCGGCGAGCCAGGGGCCGGCCGACTTGTACGTGTCCGTCATCTGGGCGACGGCCCAGCCGCCGGTCTTGCGATTGGCGGACTTGATCAGGGCCGCGACCTCTTCATCCTCGGCGATGGCGCCCTTGCCGGTCTTGATCGCGGTGAGCAGTTCCTTCATCGGGTAGTTGCCGCCGGGCGGACCGCCGGTGATGACCAGCAGTTCATCGGACGCGAGGATCAACTTCATGCCGGCGTTGGGCGGCGTCGCCACCGTCATGCCTTCCTCCTCGCCCATCTGCACGTTCATCTTCGCCAGCGCCGCCTTGACCTTGTCGCGGTTGTAATAGCCGCGGACGAACACGGCCATGAACCCGCTTTGCTGCCCAGGGTCGCCCGAGACGCCCATGGTCAGGCCGTCGATGCGGACGTTGCCCACGCTGTTAAGCGCGGTGAAAACGCCTTGCTGCATCTGGGCGTGCATCTGCTCTTTGGTGACGCCGGCCCCGACCGGCCCGACCGCGAGGTTATCGAGCGCCTTCACCCAATCAAGCGGCCCGCCGCCGGGCATCGTGAGCTGGGCCACCAGCTTCACGCCTTTGGGCAGCATCCACACGTCCTTGTCCCACTGCTGGGCCGACAGCCCGACCGGTTGAAACGGCTTGCCTTCAATGAGGGCGATCGACCGCTGTGCGTAGGTTGAAACGAAGGGTTCCGTCGAGGCGACGAGCGGCCGCAGCGCGGGCAGGGCGGCCTTGTCTTTCAGCTCGCCGAGCGTGCGGATGATCATCAGCTTGTGTACGGCCGGGTCGGTGTCGCCGCCGGAGAGCTCGGTGATGAGCCGGCCGGCGCGCTCGGCGATCTCGGCGTCGGTTGACTTCGTCGCTACTTTGAGCTGCGGGATGACGCCGACGCCTTTCTTGGCGATCGCTTCGCTGGCCGCCTCACGCTGGTCGAACTCCTCGTGCCCGAGCTGCTTGATGAGCGCGGAGATATCGTCGGCCTTGGGCGCGGCGTCGATCATCAGCACGAGGTCGCGCACCGTCGGCTCGGTGCTCTTGGCTTTCCAGTAGGCCTGCGTATCGACGTAATCGAGCAACTCGCTCGCGCCGCCGAGCCCGCCGCCCAGCAGCAGAATGGGCAGAAGCATGAACATCCCCATGGCAGGTCCTTTCGTTGAACGTCTGTCCGAGCCGCGAAGCGGAAGCGAGCGGAGGGTGAAACAGGAGTGGCCCGCGGCGAGCCGCTCCCGGTTCAGTATATCGGGAAGCTCTGAAGAACCTGATATCGAACGCAGAGGCGCAAAGGACGCGGAGGTCGCAGAGTGAAACATCCCAAAGACAAAGCTGTTTTTCTCCGCGGGCTTGGTCTGAGAGCGTGTATGAGAAGAGGTCAGAAGTCAGCTGTCAGAAGTCAGCTTCGGAGCCGAACGCGGCGATGTGGCCGGTCTTGCTGACCTCTGATCTCTGACTTCTCATACACGCTCTGACCAAACTTCCGGGTTACGTCACGACCGTTTTTCCTAGCCCGTCAGGGCGTTTGTGGGTAGCCACGGGCGCCAGCCCGTGGACCCCTGATCGTTGTGGATGGCGAGCCCCGTCAGGGGCGATTGAACGGGGACGCGAACTCGGTCGCCCCTGACGGGGCTCGATCATTGTCGGCGCCTGCTTCCACGGGCTGGCGCCCGTGGCTACCACCAGACGCCCTGACGGGCTAAGAATCGCGCATCATCGCCCCCGGAAGATTGGGCACACCCCCGCCGGCTTTGCGGCCTTTGCGCCTTTGCGTTGCCTGCTGGAGTTGATCAGACGTTCCTGCCGGGTACCGCCGGCTAATGAAAATACTTGAAGTAGATGGTCAGCGCCGCCCCGAGCACAATGCCCAAGAGCAGCATCCACCACCGCCATTTGCCGCCAACGCGCACCCCGGCGAGCTTGCGGAGCTGCGCTTCGGAAACGGCGCACGCTTCCTTGAAGCCGGCCCGGTCGTCGATGTGATCGGCGCCCTCATCGTGCACGATGCGGTTGCGCACCGTGGCGATGAAGCGCAGCTTGCGGACCAGCGCCTCGGGCAGCCGGCGCTCGACGCTGGACACCTTCTCGTGCAGCCCCCGGCCGGTGGCGGCGAAGTGCCTTTCGAGCAGGCCCTCGAGTTTCTTGGAGCTGCGGATGACCAGTTCGATGTCGCTCATGCGCACAGAAGTAGTGCGGCGGCGGCAGCCGTGCAAGGCGGAAGAGCGCTCCGCAGAACCTTTCGCGGAGGCACGGCCGGAAATGCGGAAGCAATCACCGCATGTTTCTGGACGATTATTTGAATGCTTTTTGCCAAAAGGGCGAACCGTTTTGGGCGTTATGCCAACCAATTTTGATTTTCCGTTCAGTTTGTGCGTTGCATAAGGCAATTGCGAGTGTAACTTGATAGCGTTATTGCTTGATAGCGTTATTGCTTGCGGAACTGTGCCCGCGTCAGCCGTTGCCCTCAGGGTGAGAAAGGAACACATCATGTTTCGCCCTATTTTCGGGTCCATCGCGTTGGTTGCATCGTTCGGCTTGGCTGATGCGGCGCAGGCCGTGCTCATCAGCGGCGACTTCATCCGTACTCAAGCTGGCGTCACCTCAGCGCCCGTCTCAGGCGACACCACCCCTGCCGGAATCGTCCAGAACAACTCTGGCACGATCTTCACCGGCCAAGTCGGCGCCTGGAACGGCGTGAACATCGCCCCTTCAAACGCCGCCAGCTACCCCGGCGGTTTCTTTGGCGGATTCCTCAACGACGGCAATGGCGCCCCCACCACCGTCCGATTCAACATTCTCCCGCACCCGCCGGGAACCCTCGGCCCGAACGGACTTAACCAAGCCGCCGCTTACCGCGGCGGCCTCAGCGCTATCGCCGGCTTCAATACGTCACCCAACCTCCGTTTTGAGTTCGCCTCCATTAATAACGTGGTTGCGACGAACACCTTGTCGTTCATGAACTGGCAATTCACCGGCCTCGACATCAACGCCGGCTACGAATTGATCCTCTTCGGCGGCGTCAAGGAAGCCCCCAACGACAACCCGCTCGTCACCATGATCGGTAACGGCGTCGCCGGCGTCCGTGACGCCGAAGGCGACTTCAACTGGACCGGCCTCTCGAACGCCTCCGGCCAGATCAACATCAACATCGCGCTCCCGCAGCCCATCACCGGCTCGCTGCAGTCGCGCTACTTCGGCTTCCAGCTCCAGTCCGCCGCCGCCGCCGCCGTGCTCCCCGAACCCGCGACGCTCACCCTCGGCGCTCTCGGCCTCGCCGCGCTGCTCCGCCGGCAGCGGCGCACGGCATAAGCCAGCCTTCTCAGGCTGCATTCCAAATCTGAACTCACCGGAAGGCCAGGCTGAAACGCCTGGCCTTTTTCTTTACGCCTTGAGCATCCCCGCCTGCTTGGCGTACTCGAACACGCCGCCGGCATCGATGATCGGCTTGGCGTCGCCCAAGGGCTTGAGGCGGTAGGTCTTGCCCGTGGTCTTGTTGATCAACTTGCCGCCGTCGATATCGACCTCGCAGATGTCATCGGTCCTGATCTCCTCGACCAGCCGGCCGACCGACTCGCACGGCAGCAGGTAGCCGCCGTTGACGCAGTTGCGGAAGAAGATGCGGGCGTAAAACTCGGCGACGACGACGGTGGCGCCGGCCTCGGCGATGGCCAGCGGGGCGTGCTCGCGCGACGAGCCGCAGCCGAAGTTCCGGCCGCCGATGACGATCTTGTAATCCGTCTTGAACTGCCCCTCGGGCACGAACCGCATGCCCCCGGAAGGCAGCCCGCAGGTCTTGGGCGGGACGCCGGCCATCGCGTACATGCCGAAATACTTCCGCTCCGCGGGGTCGGACGGATTGAAGGACAGGTACTCCGCTGGGATGATCTGGTCGGTGTCGATATCGTCGCCCATGACGAACGCTTTGCCGGTGATGATCGTGCTCATAGTGCCGGGAGTTTAGGGGCGGCGGCGGGGTAAGTCGAACGGCTTAGCCGAGCCGCAACGCGTCGGGTCTACCCAAACTTCCGGGGTTACGTCAGGGCGGTATGTTTTAGCCCGTCAGGGCGTTTGCGGGTAGCCTCGGGCGCCAGCCCGTGGACCTTCGATGGTTGTGGATGGCGAGCCCCGTCAGGGGCGATTGACGGGTCCGTGAACTCAGTCGCCCCTGTCGGGGCTCGTTCATTGTGCCGCGCCTGCTTCCACGGGCTGGCGCCCGTGGCTACCACCAAACGCCCTGACGGGCTAAGAATCGTGCGTCATCGCCCCCGGCAGATTGGGCACACCCCAACGCGTCAGCTTGCGGGACTTGCGGAAGCCCCCGCGTCGCCCCACGCCTGCTCGGGTGAGCTGCACGGCAAACGGTCATCGGCATTGTGGATTCCCATCAATTTGTCACCCGCCGCACTTTTTGCTTCTCTATTCTGTGAGACGGCGACGTTTTGATCGCCGTGAACACCGAGCACTATTTCTTAAGAAAGGTGGACCCCATGCTTCGACTGATCGCTTCGCTCATCATCATCGTCGCCGGCTTTGCCGCACCGCTCAACGCCGAGGACGCCAAAGACAAGGCCCCCGCGAAAGCCCCGGACAAGCCCGTCGCCGACAAGCCCGCGTTTCACCTCTCGCCGATGATCCTGAAGAGCACCGACGCCGTCGAGCACTTCATCTATGGCGAGATGGAGACGGACCAGGCGGGCATGATGGACGCCCTGCAGAAGACCTTCTTCCCGCTGATGGAAAAGGAGGGCAAGGACGGCCTCATCCTCGATGCGCCGCCCACCTTCGTCTACCAAGGCGCCACACAGGACCCCAAGCAGAAGTTCAAGCTCGCCACGGGCTTCCCGACCCGCGAAGGCGCCAAGGCGGCCGGCGAGTTCAAGGTCAAGAAGCTCGACGGCATCCGCTGCGCCTCGATTTATTTCACCGGCTCGCTCGAACACTTCGGCAAGGCCTACGAGTCAATCTTCACGCAGCTCATCAAGGCCGGCCACAAGCCCACCGGCGAGACCCGCGAGCTCTACCTCTTCTGGGCCGGCGAGGCGTCGCCGAACACGGTGGTCGAAATCCAGGTGGCGATCGCGCCGCAAGAGAAGAAGTAGGGGGAGGAGGCAGGAGGCAGGAGGCAGGAGAAAAGGAAGGATACACCCAAAGCCGACCCACTCCCGTGGGTGGGTTTTTCGTTTTGTGTTGCTCCACACCCACCCACAGGGGTGGGTGGGCTTTCGGCTGTCCCCTGTCCCCTGTCCCCTGTTCCTTCCTCCTGCCTACTGCCGTCTGCCTCCTGCCGTCTTCCTCCACCCCCTCCCCTATAATCCCCGCATGTTTTGCCGGACGCAGTACGACATCATCGTGATCGGCGGCGGGCACGCCGGCGCGGAAGCGGCGTGGGCGGCGTGCAACATGCTGCTGCCGGCGTTCGAGGGATTGCGCGGAGGCGCAAGCGATACCGGCCGCGTCGCGCTGATCACGATGGACCCGTCGAAGACCGGGGCCATGTCGTGCAACCCGTGCATCGGCGGGCTCGCCAAGGGGCAGATGGTGCGCGAGATCGACGCCCTCGGCGGGCTGATGGGCCTCGCCGCCGACGCCACCGGCATCCAGTTCCGCATGCTCAATGCGAGCAAGGGGCCGGCCGTGCGGGGGCCGCGCTGCCAGAGCGACAAGTACGCCTACGCGAAAGAAGTGCAGCGGCTGCTTTCGACGCGGCCGAACCTCACCGTCATCGCCGGCACCGTCGAGCGCTTCGTCGTCGAGCACGGCCGCATCGCCGGGCTGATCTATCGCGGCGACGCCGACTTCGACGCCCCGCGCCAGACCGGCGACTGCTGCGGCGAGTTCGGCGCCATTTCGTTGGCGGAGAAGCCCATCGAGCTGCGCTGCGCCGCTGTCGTGCTCACCACCGGCACCTTCATGCGGGCCCTGATGCACACCGGCGAGAAGAAAACCGAGGGCGGCCGGGTCGGCGAAGGCACGGCGGTGGGCATCAGCGGCGCGCTGCGGGCGATGGGGTTTGATCTCGGCCGCCTGAAGACCGGCACGCCGCCGCGCCTCGCCGCCGAGACGATCGACTTCGCATCGCTCCAGGAGCAGCCGGGCGATGAGGAGCCGGTGCCGTTCAGCGATTTGAGTGGAACTATTGAGTGGCACGGGCAGGCCGCCGCTTTGGGCGGTTTGCCCGTGACGGACATCGGTGATTCACCGCCACGGGCAAACCGCTCCGAGCAGCGGCCTGCCCGTGCCACACAGCTCGTGTCGCCGGTGTTGGAAAAGTTCCCCGTCCTCGCGCAAATTTCCTGCCACATCACGCACACCAATGCGAGGGTCCACGACGCGATCCGCGCCAATCTTCACCGCGCCCCGATGTACAACGGCCAGATCGAGACGCAGGGCCCGCGCTACTGCCCGAGCATCGAGGACAAGGTCGTGCGCTTCGCCGACAAGGCGTCGCATCATGTTTTTCTGGAGCCCGAATCGCTGAGCACCAACGAGATCTACTGCAACGGCATCAGCACCTCACTGCCCGCCGATGTGCAGGAGATCATCGTCCGCAACCTGCCCGGCTGCGAGCACGCAAAAATCCTCCGCCACGGCTACGCCGTCGAGTACGACATGATCTGGCCGCACCAGATCGACGCCACCGGCATGACCAAGCTTATTGACGGCCTGTTCCTCGCCGGGCAGATCAACGGCACCAGCGGCTACGAAGAAGCGGCGGCGCAGGGCCTCATCGCCGGCATCAATGCGGTGCGCTTCGCGCGCGGCGAGACGCTCATCAAGCTGCGCCGCGACCAGGCGTATATCGGCGTGTTGATGGACGACTTGGTGACCAAGACGCCGCGCGAGCCGTACCGCATGTTCACCAGCCGCGCGGAACACCGGCTGCTGTTGCGCGGCGACACCGCCGACGAGCGCCTCACCCCACTGGGGCGCGAGCTCGGCACCGTCGATGATCTCCGCTGGTCGCTCCACGAAGAGCGCACGCACGCCATCGCCTCGCTCAAGCAATACCTCGCGCGCACGAAGGTCGATGGTCACCGGCTGATCGACTGGGCTCGCCGTACGGAGGTCGATGCCGGCGTCCTGCTCGCGGCGATGAGCGGCGAGCCGCTGCCGGCATTGGCCCGCGACAAGCGCATCGTCGCCCGCGTTCTTGCCGACATCCAGTACGCCGGCTACATCGAGCGCGAGGCGAAGGTCGTTCAGCGGCTCGCCGCGCAGGAGCAGGTGGCGCTGCCCTCATCGTTCGACTATGCCCGCGTCACCGGGCTTCGCAAGGAGGCGAAGAGCGTGCTCATCCACTTCAAGCCCACGACCATGGGCCAGGCTTCGCGCCTCGCCGGCGTCACCCCGGCGGACATCATGCTGCTGAGCGTGGCCATCGGGCGGTGATGACCCGGGTGTGATTGCTCCTGATGCCAGTCATCCGCGGGCACCGGCCGGTCCTGGCCGTTGCGGGTATGCTCTGGCACCTCGGTCTGGAGCGCCAATCATGTCGAGAGCAATGCGGGTCGTCGGCTTCATTCTGTTGCCCGGCGCGGTCTTTCTTTCCGGCTGTGAAGCATCGCCGTTTGACGAGGGATGGTCGGCCGAGGTCGTCGCTCGTAGTTTGGCGTCGGAGGTGCGCGCGTACCGGCCGGGGCGCGAGCCGGGGGAGATCGTCGCGGGAACGGAGTCACAGGCGGCGCTGGCGGAGCCGACCGGCGAGATCACCCTGCGGCAGGCCTGGTCGCTGGCGCTGATGCACCACCCGGGGCTTGAGGCCGATGCGTGGGAGGTGCGTGCATCCGAGGCGCGGGCGATGCAGGCCGGGGCGTCGCCAAACCCCGAGATTCAACTGCGGCTCGATGACTTCGGCGGCAACGGCGACAGCAGCGACCTCGAGGCGGCCGAACTGCGGCTGCGGGTTACGCAGGTGATCGAGCTGGGCGGCAAGCGAGCCAAGCGCATCGCGGTCGCCAACGCGGAGAAGGCGGTCATGGCGTGGGACTATGAGGCGCGGCGCGTGGCGTTGGCGGCGACGGTTACGGGCCGCTTTGTTGACGTGCTGGCGGCGCAGGAGACGCTGGCGCTGGCGGCCGAGGGCATCGCCTTCGCCGAGGAGATGGGCAGAATCGTCGACGAGCGCGTGCAGGCCAAGGCCCTGCTGCCGGTGGAGAAGGACCGCTCGGCGGTGCGGCTGGGGCAGGCGCGGATCGCGCACCGTGAGGCCCAGCTCGGCCTCGACGCGGCCCGGCGGCAACTGGCGGCGACGTGGGACAGCGAGAGGCCGATGTTCGATCGCGTGGCCGGCAAATTGGAAACCAACGCCGAGCGGGCCGTGCCCGTCGATGAACTGCTCGCGCTGCTCAACGAGCACCCCGAAGTCGCCCGCTGGGCCAGCGAGGTCGCCCACCGCAAGGCGGACATCGAACTCGCCAAGGCCGAAGGCGTCGGCGACATTCAGGTCGGCGGCGGCGCGAAGTATTTCCGGGGCGATAGCGAGCACGCCCTGCTGGTCGAATTGTCGATACCGCTGCCGCTGTTCGACCGCAATGAGGGCGAAATCCTGGAGAAGCGCTTCGCCCTGGCGAAGGCCAACGCCGAAGGGAAGCTCGCCCGCAGCGAGGCCCGCGTCGAACTGCTCGACGCCCACCGCGACGCCGCGATGGCGCAGGAAAGAGCGGCGGCGCTGCGTGCGAACGTGGTCCCGAAAATGACGACCAATCTCGACACCACCCGCGGCCACTTCAAAGAAGGGCTCTCAAAACTCGACGACATGCTCGATGCCCACCGCGACCTGCTTAAGGCCCGCGCGGAGATGCTCGATTCACTGGCGGTCTATCACCGCTCCGCCGCGATCATCGAGGGCCTGATCGGCCGGCCGCTGGACGCGGTGAAGCCACCGGAGCGGAAAGAATGACGAATGCTGGGTCCAAAAGGAAAGTAGGATTTGCCCACGGATAACACGGATATCGCGGATGAATCTTGCCTATTGGTCTTCGCTCTATCCGTGTGATCCGTATGATCCGTATGCTCCGTGGTCAATCGGTTTAGAAACTGCCCAAGCCCGATGATGAGGTCTGCCGAATCATCGGGGAATGGGGTACCGCAATTGCCGAAGACCCTGACGATTCGCCGAGCCTCATCATCGGGCTTGAGATCGTTTCACCCAAACTGTCTTAATTCAGTCTTTCTTCTGCAACCCGATCATCGCGTTGCCGAACGCCTTGCCGATCCCGCACATCGTCTTCACGCTGCCGAGGTAGTGGTACGGGAAGTCGCTGCCCACGGTGTTCCATTCGGCGAGGTTCTCCCGCCAGCCCTTCTTGAACACCTTCTCCGCGTCGGTGTCCCAGTACTGATCGGTCTTCACCAGCGCGACGTTGCCATTGAACGCGCTGTTTTTCAACGTCGCCGCCTGGGCGTCCTTGAACTTCACCACGTTGCCCGTGGCGCCGCGGCCGTCGACGCCCATCTGCCCGATCACCACCGGCAGGTTCGATGCCTTCAAATCCTTCCGCACGTCGCGGATGAAATGGGCCATGTTCACCGCGTATTCAGCGGTGGCCTCGGCGCTGATCATGTCGTTCCAACCCTGGAACCACACGAGGCCCGTTAGTTCCGGCGTCTTGCCGTCGAGTTCCGGGAACAGCGTCTTCACGTTCTCCAAGGTCACGTTCACTTCTTCGATCATCGCGCGGTAGGACGCCCCGTACGGCTTCTTCACGTCCTCTACCGTCGCGTCCGGCTTCTTCGCTTTCATCCCCGCCAGCGTCTTCTCCAGCACGGCATTGTCCGGCAGCCCCGCGCTCGGCGAACGGAAGTCGCGGTAGAGGCTCCGCCCGCCCCACGCCGTCTTGATCAGCAGCACCGGCTCCTTGTAGTAATCGCCGACGACGTTGCCGAACTCGAGCTCGGGGCCGATACTTTTCGGACTCCCGTACCCGACGGTCAGCTTGCCCTTGCGATCGAGGAACTTGATGAACACGTCATCGCGCTCGACCCACTTGTCGTCCTTCTGAAGGTGCTTGAACAGCGGCCTCGTCGCCGGCTGCTGCAACTGGTACTCGAGCAACGAAACCTTCGCCTTGCCCTCCATGTTCGACTGGCCGGCGAGGATGAATACTTTTACTTTGCCGTCCTCGGCGACGGCGGCGGCAACCAAGGCGAGCGAGACGACGGCGACGATGAGTGAACGGATGTGCATGGAACCTCCGGGGGACATTGGCTACGAAGGTGAAATGGTAACGAATGCGTGGTGATCGGCGGCTTGGCGTGATGCCACTGGCAGTCCCCTGCCAGTGCTTACCGTCCCCATCAACGGAAGTCGAAAGCACTGGCAGCCGGGTGCCACGGGTCGGCTCGGCGACCCGTGCGGCTCACGGTCAACACGGGTCGCCGAGCCGACCCGTGGCACCGCGAAAAAACAAGCCCGGTGGCGCGCGCTACTGCGCCACCGGGCTTGTTCGATTTGAAGCAACTCATCCTACTGCTTCAGTCGCTTGCGCTCGTCGATCTCAAGCTCGCCGTAGAGCTTCTCGTACTGCTGGATCGTCTGGCCGAGCGCGATGGCCAGGCGCTTGGCGGCCCAGGGGTTGAGGATCAGGCGGTTCTCGACCTTCATGGTCGCCCGTCCCGGCGCAGTCTGCTTCAGCGGACCGGCCACATCCAGCGTGATCTCCTCGGCGCTGGCGCCGACGCGCACCAGCTTGCCGTAGGTGACGGGCACGCCGTCATCGTCAACCTCGACCTGGATCTGCTGCTGGGCGCTGTTGGCGACGCCGCCGAGCGTTGCGTTGGGATCATTCTTTTCAGACACGGGGAGCCTTTCGGAAAATTGGAGAGCGAGTGTGTTTTGACGGAAGATCCGATTGAAGATATCGGCTAAGGAGGTAGAGGAGGTAGAGGAGGTGTAGGAGGTGTAGGAGGTAGAGGGGGAGCGTCTCGAACCTTTCATCCTTCAATCGGACTTCGTTACCTCCTCTACCTTCTCTACCTCCTTCCCTCCTTCCCCATTAAAAATGCTGATTCTCCGGCACGAACGGGGCATCCTTCGTCTTCTCCATCAGCGGCCCGACCGTCGGGTGCTGCTTGAGATATTCGACGATGCCCTTCATGCCGACGCGGCGGTGGTACTGGCCCATTGACTCGCCGTCGCTGCAATTCGCTTTGTAGACGTCGAAGAGGGCGGCGATCACGTTCGCCACCTGCGGCCGAGGGATCTGCCGCAGATACCAGCGGTCGCCGTCGACGAGCGCGTGGCCCTGAGTCGAGGCGTCCTCGCTGCCGCCGAGCTTGATCTCGTACATGTCCGGCCCCTGGCCGACGAGACCGATGGTCTTCGTCGCCGGGCGGAAGCACTGCCGCTCGCAGCCGGTGATGCCGATCGATTCGGTCATGTCGCCGTAGCCCATCGCGTCGAGCTGATCGATCAGCTCCGGCTCGAACTCCTCGCTCTCGGTGTACGACAGCCGGCACGTGGGCAACCCAACGCACGCCCCGCTCAAGAGCCGCAGCGGCGAATAGCTCTTGCCGTTGCGCTGCCCCCAGCCGAAGCTGCGCAGGTCGGCCTCTAGCTCTTCTTTCGCCGCGGGCAGGATGTTGGTGAACATCACGTCCTGGTTCGGCGTGGTGATCAACTCGACACCCCCGGGGCCGCCATACTTTTCCATCACCGAGCGCACCATCGTCTTCAACCGGCCGTTGGGGCCGTCGATGAGCCGGCCGTTCTCGATGTAGCAGCCGAACGCGAGCAGCCCGTTGCTCGGCTGCTTCATCCAGCCATGATGCATCTCGCGGGGCCCGGGATCGAAGCCCACGATGGGCTTATCGAACTCGACGCCGTGCTCGCGCACCCGCTCCTGATACCACGGGATGCCCTGTTTCCACACGACGTACTTCATGCGGGCCCAGTGGCGATTCTGCCGGTCGCCCCAATCGCTGTGTACCTGCACGATCGCGTGCAGGCCCTTGAGCAGGTTTTCTTCGGTGAACACGCCGAACGGCTCGCCCAGCGCGGCGAAGGTCGGCTTGCCGTTCTTCTCGCCCTGGCCGCCGCCGATGTAGACCATGAAGCGCTCGACCTTGCCGGTGCGCGGGTTCCGGAACTCAATGATCGGGGCGATGCCGATCTCGTTGGTGCGCAGCTCGACGCAGTTGTCGTTGCGCCACTGGCCCGTCGTCTCATCCTGATGCACCGCCGAGAACGCGACCTTGAACTTGCGGTTGAGCAGGTTGGGCGCGTACTCGAAGCGATCTTCCGGCGTGCGGAGGTAGCTCGGGTCGACGCCGAAGATCTCGATGTACGGCTCGGCGGGCAGGCGGAAATAAAGCCCCGTCTTATGGGCCCATTCGTTGCCGTTGAACACGGTGGAGAACTTCGAGAGCGGGCAGGCCATCACGTTGCGGAAGTTGTCGCCGCAGCCGTTCATCGTCGAGTAGCCGGTCGAGGCGATCGCCTGGATCAAGGGCAGCACGCTCGGTTTCTTTACCCAGTGGAACTGAATGTTCTGCCGGGTGGTGACGCGCAGCGAGGCCTCCCCCTGCGGGTTCTTCGCGTGCTTCTCGGCCTGCTCGTCGAACACGCGGTACTGCTCGCGGGTGAACGCGCCGCCGCCGGGGATCGTGAACCGGACCATGTACATCCAGTCCTTTTCACGGCCGGTCTTCGCGCGGTTGTACTCAAGGTAGATGCCGTGCGACTTGGCGAGGGCCTCGGCCGCCTCGCCGAGGTCGTCCTTGGCGTGGTCGCGGAACTCCTCGCGCATGGTGCCGCGCACGCCGTTGCTCTCGAGCTTGAACCGCTCGACGCCGTTGAACAGCTCGGGGGGCGTCTGCAGGTTCGGCTCGGGGATTTTCTCGACTTTTTCGGTCATGGCTGCGGATCGTGTTCGTTGGGGGCAAACATGGTAGCGACAACATCGGCCGCCGACATGGGGCTTCGATCCTAGATGCAACGCCACGGAAAAGAAAGGTCAGCCACCGAGACACCGAGGGCACCGAGAAAGAGCAGAAGTTGAATGCTCGATTGAACATGGATCAGTCCGTTCTTACCACGGAGGCACGAAGACACGAAGCGGAGGAGCGAATTGAAACCTCATTATCTCTCATCCCTCTTCTTTCAACTTCGTGCCTTCGTGCCTTCGTGGTTGATTCGATTGAACCAACAGATCGTTCCATCTCGGTGTCCTCGGTGTCTCGGTGGCCTAATCCTCCGCCTGTCTGCAACAGCCGCGCCGTGAAGCTATCCTCTGATGAGTATGAACGACGTGCTGGCGGACATTGTGGCGCACAAGCGGGTCGAGGTCGCCGACGCGATGGCCCGCCGGCCGCTGGAGCGGGTGAAGGAGGCGGCCCTGGCGTCGCCGGAGCCGCGGAACTTCTTCCGCGCGCTGACCCATCCGCGTGAAGAGCTGCGGGTCATTGCCGAGGTGAAGAAGGCCAGCCCCTCGGCAGGCGTCATCCGCGCCGACTTCGACCCCGTCGCCATCGCCCGCACCTATTACGCCAACGGCGCCGCCGCGATCTCCTGCCTCACCGATGAGAAGTATTTCCAGGGTTCACTCGATTACATCGAGCTGATCAAGGACGCGGTTCCGCTGCCGGTGCTGCGGAAAGACTTCATCATCGACACGTACCAGGTTTACGAGTCGCGGGCCGCCGGTGCCGATGCGGTGCTGCTGATCGCCGAGTGTTTGGGCGAAGCGGAGCTATTGGACCTGCTCATCCTCGCCACCGAGCTTCGCCTCACGACGCTCGTCGAGGTGCACGATGTCGACAGCCTGCTCCGCGTCCGCCACCACATCGGCTTCCCGCACCCGAGCTACACGCTCTTGGGCATCAACAACCGCGACCTGCGCACGATGAAGACCGACATCAACCACACGCTCCGCATGCTCGACATGGTCGACAACCTCGACATCGTGGTGAGCGAGTCGGGCATCCGCACCGCCGACGATGTCCGCAAGCTGCGGGTGGCGGGGGTACACCGGATATTGGTCGGCGAGCACCTGATGCGGCAACCGGATATTGGGGCGGCGCTGCGGCAGCTGATGGGGTGAAGTGATGGGAGCCCCGCCCGCCGGGGCCACGCTCGCGACAGGGCAATCGCATGTGCCGACTTGACGGTGCCACGGGTCGGCTCGGCGACCCGTGCGCTACGGAACACGGGTCGCAAAGCCGACCCGTGGCACCCCGGCATTTTGCATTGGTCATTAATCATTGGTCGTTTTTGAATCGGTTCGCTCGATATTTGCCTTTCACCCTCATCCTGCCGATGATGTAACCGGAAGTGCCAGCCCACGAGCCCGCGTAAGCCCGGCTCCACCTCGGGAGCGCCCTCCACCACAACCTAATCGAACCGGCCGTATACTGGCCGCCCCTGTTTGATGCCACTGGCATTCCGCTGCCAGTGTTTCGCGTCGTCAAGCAGCGGCGGTGGTCGAAAGCACTGGCAGCAGACTGCCAGTGGCATCATCGCGCAGGAGATTCCCATGGCGGCCACGCCGCACCCCGACCAATACCGCATGAGCTTCGGCGAGCACCTCGAGGAGTTGCGCGGCCGCATGATCCGGGCCCTCGTCGGCGTGTTCGTCGCCTGCATCGCCACCTTCTATTTCGGCAAGGACATCATCGCCTGGCTCACCGAGCCGCTCAGCCGGGCGCTGCTCGCCGTGGGCCTGCCGCCGCACACCATTTCGTCCACGCCGATGTCGCCGTTCTTTCTCTACATGAAGGTGTCGCTGATCGCGGCCGTCATCGTCTCGGGGCCTTGGATCCTTTATCAGACCTGGAAGTTCGTCTCCGCCGGTCTTTACGCGCATGAGCGCAAAGTGGCGTACATCCTCGCGCCGTTCAGCACCGGCATGACGGTGCTGGCCGTGCTGTTCATGTATTACGTGATGCTGCCGGTGACGCTGGCGTTCCTCATGTTCTTCGCGGTGAGCTTCGGCCCGGCCGGCGGGCAGACCAAGGACCCGCTCGACTTCCTGAGCAAGTTCGTCAGCGGCCAGCCCGCGGCGCCGGCGCCAACCAGTGAGGGGAACCCGTCGCCGGAAACGACGCCGGAGCCGGCGATCGCGCCGCCCGCGACCAGCAGCGTGCCGCAGCTCGAGGCCGATCCGATCAACCCGAACCCGGGCCAGATGTGGGTCAATACCAGCGAGAACGCCCTGAAGGTCCGCGTCGGCGACAAGGTGCTCGTCGCCTACCTTGCCGTTTCATCATTGGTCAGCCCGCTGATCGACCTCGCCCAGTACATCGACTTCGTCCTCTTCATGACGCTGGGCATCGCGCTGGCGTTCCAGATGCCCGTCGCCATGCTCGTCGTCGGCTGGACCGGCATCCTCACCGCCGCCATGCTGGCGGGCTACCGCAAGCACATGTTCTTCGTCTGCTTCTGCCTCGGCGCGATCATCACCCCGTCGTCGGACCCCCTGAGCATGACGCTCATGGCCATGCCGCTCTACCTGCTGTTCGAGCTGGGCCTGCTGCTGATGCGCATGACGCAGCGGGAGATGGAAGACGAGGAAGAAGACGACGACGATGAGGACGACGAGGACGATGACGAAGATGAAGAGGATGATGAGGAAAAAGTCGCGACGGCGACGTGAAGATCGATGCGAATCGGTGCTTTGACATCATGCCACTGGCAGTCCGCTGCCAGTGCTTTGTATCAACCGACATCAGTACGCAAAGGCACTGGCAGCGGACTGCCAGTGGCATCAATCCCATCGACCTCACTCACCGCACCAGCGTCTGGTCCCTTCGCGGGCCGACGCTGACGATGCTGACCGGCACGCCCACGAAATCCTCGATCAGCTTCACATAAGCCTGGGCGCTGGCGGGGAGGTCGCCGTAGCCGCGGGCCTCGGTGATCGACTCGCTGAAGCCGGGCACTTCGCGGTAGACCGGCTCGACATTGGCCAGCACGTCGGCGTCGGCGGGGAAGCCGGTCAGGTCGCGGCCCTTGTACTTGTAGCCGGTGCAGACCTTGAGCTTCTCCATCCCGGCGAGCACGTCGAAGAGCATCAGGGCGATGCCGGTGACGCCGCTGATCATGGCGGTGTACTTCACGCTGACGAGGTCGAGCCAGCCGCAGCGGCGCGGGCGGCCGGTGGTGGTGCCGTACTCGCGCCCGACCTTGCGGATGCGTTCGCCGGTCTCATCGAAGAGCTCGGTAGGCATCGGCCCGCCGCCGACGCGGGTCTGGTACGCCTTCATGATGCCGATGATGTGGCTGACCTTGTTGCCCGGCACGCCGGCGCCGGGGTAGACGCCGAGGCTCGAGCAGTTGCTGCTGGTCACGTAGGGATAGGTGCCGTGGTCGATGTCGAGCAGCGCCGCGTTGGCACCCTCGAAGAGGATCTGCTTGCCCTGCGCCATCGACTCGTGCAGCAATTGCGTGGTGTCGCAGATGTGTGGCCTCAAAGTTTCGGCATATCCCAAAAACTCATCGGCCAGCTTCTTCGCATCAAACGGCGTGAACGGTTCGCCGCAGCTCTGGGCCAGGGCCCCGAGCATGACGTTCTTCACGTGGGCGATGTGGGTGAGCCGGTCGCGGAAGCGGTCGGCTTCGAGGAGTTCACCCATGCGAATGGCTGTGGTGCGCGTGGCCTTGTCGGCGTAGCACGGGCCGATGCCGCGGCCGGTGGTGCCGATCTTGCTGCCGTCGCCCCTGGCCTTGCTCATGGCGGCTTCGAGCAGGGCGTCCTGCACTTTGTGGTAGGGGAACACGACGTGGGCCCGGTCGCTGATGCGGAGGTTGCCGGCGATGGCGACGCCGCGGACGCGCAGGCCGGTGACCTCCTCAATAACTTTCGCGGGGTCGACCACGACACCGTTGCCGATGACGTTGAGCTTGTCGCCGTGGAGGATGCCGGAGGGGATCAGGTGGAGCGCGAAGCGCTGGTCACCGACCTGGACGGAGTGACCGGCGTTGGCGCCGCCGTTGTAGCGGACGATCACGTCGTATCGACGCGAGAGCAGGTCGACGATCTTGCCCTTGCCCTCATCGCCCCACTGGAGGCCCGCGACGATGGCGTGCCCGGCGAGCGGCAGCCGTTGCAGGGGGTCGGC
>Ga0163150_10002278_pt1 | contig 30044 bp, 27 predicted proteins | sample OliLakLV19P2IB_FD_148628 | JGI IMG/M metagenome (GOLD analysis project Ga0163150, IMG submission 148628) | Freshwater microbial mat bacterial communities from Lake Vanda, McMurdo Dry Valleys, Antarctica - Oligotrophic Lake LV.19.P2.IB | ecosystem: Environmental > Aquatic > Freshwater > Lake >...
GTGCTGGTCTCGGGGGCGGGCGGCTCGATCGGCGCCGAACTATGCCGGCAGGTCGCGCGTTACCGGCCGCAGCGCCTGGTGTTGCTGGAAAGCAGCGAGTTTCCGCTGTACACCATGGAGCAGGAGTTTCTGCGGCAGATTCCCGGGGTTGCAATCAGCCCGGTGATCGGCGATGTGAAAGACCCGCAACGCATGCAGCAACTGCTGTCGGCCTTCAAGCCCACGGTCATTTTTCATGCGGCAGCCTACAAACACGTGCCGCTGATGGAAAACGACAACGCCTGGCAGGCGGTGCTGAACAACGTGCTCGGCACGCGCGTACTGGCCGAGGCGGCGATCGCGAACGGCGTCGAAAAATTCGTATTGATTTCCACCGACAAGGCAGTCAATCCCACCAACGTGATGGGCGCCACCAAACGCCTGGCAGAACTGGTCTGCCAGTCGCTGCAGCAGCGCGGCGGCACCCGTTTCGTCATCGTGCGTTTCGGCAACGTGCTCGGCTCCACCGGCAGCGTGATCCCCAAATTCCGCGAACAGATTGCCGCCGGCGGCCCGGTCACGGTCACCCATCCGGAAATCACCCGCTTTTTCATGTCGATTCCGGAGGCGGTGCAACTGGTGATGCAGGCCGGACTGATGGGCGGCAGCGGCGAAATTTTTGTACTCGACATGGGTGAGCCGGTCAAAATCGCCGATCTCGCGCGCGACATGATCCGGCTCTCGGGTTTCGACGAAAAAGACATCCGGATCGTCTACACCGGTCTGCGCCCCGGCGAAAAACTCTACGAAGAAGTCCTCGCCGCGGATGAGAATTCGCTGCCGACGCCGCATCCGAAACTGCGCATTGCCCGAGCCCGTCCGGCACCGGTTGACCTGCCGGACCAGCTTGCTCCATGGCTGGCGCGCGCGGCATTGCCCGACGATGCGACGGTGCGCGCAGAACTGCAGGGCTGGATTCCGGAGTATCGGCCGCAATGACCGGCACCACGGCATTGCAGCGTTTCGGCACGGGAACCGTTACGCTGGGCCGCTGGAGCACCATCGCCATCGGCGCCTCGATTCCGGTGTCGATTGCGCTGGATAACGTGTTGCTTGCTGTTGTTCTTCTTACCTGGCTGGTGAGCGCACAGTACCGGGCCAAGCTGATGCCCGGCTGGACCAATCCGGTCTATCGCGCAGCCCTGTTGCTGTTCGTCTTGCTGCTCGCCGGCACGTTGCATGGCAACCCGGCGCCGGGGGATGCAAAACTCTATCTGCTGAAATACCTCGACCTCGCGCTGATTCCGCTGCTGGGCTGGGCCTTCATCAGCGCGTCCAGCCGCGAACAGGGCTTGCGCATGCTGGCCGGTGGCCTGGCACTGGTGCTGCTGATTTCCTGTGCGATGAAAATCGGCCTGGTTCCGTCAAATCCGTGGCTGCGCGGCACTGCGGATTCTCCGGTCGTGTTCAAGCTGCGCCTGACGCAGAATATCCTGACGGCTTTCTCCGGATTTCTTTTTGCCTGGCTGTGCTGCAGTGCCCAGAGCCGCGCCGGTAAAATCGGCTGGGGCATGCTGGGTGCGCTGGCGGTGGCTAACATCATGCTGATGGTCGAAGGCGCGACTGGTTACGTTTTGCTGATCGCGCTGGTTTTGTTGTTTGCCTGGCAGCGCGCGCGATTCCGCGGGATCGCGATTGCCATCCTCACCGCGCTGCTGATTGTCACAGCGCTCAGCGCCATCCCCGGCCCCTTCCAGACGCGGGTCAAGGAAATCATCCAGGAACTGCGCAGTGAACGCGCCGACCGCCCTGCGTCCACTTCCACCGGTTATCGCATGGAGTTTTATCGCAACACCCTGACCCTGATCCAGAAGCAGCCCGTAATGGGCTACGGTACGGGCGGATTCCCCGCGGCTTATGCAGAACTGATCAAGGACAGCGGCCAACAGTTGTCGCGCAATCCGCACAATGAATTCATGATGATCACCGTTCAGACCGGTGTCGCCGGCCTCGCGGCGCTGCTGTGGCTGCTCTGGCAGCAATGGCGTCTGGCGCCGCTGCTGCCCACGCCGATCGAACGCGGCCTCGCCCAGGGACTGGTGGTGATGATGGGCATCATCTGCATGCTCAACTCCGCGCTGCTCGACCATACCGAAGGTTTGCTCTACGCCTGGCTGACGGCGTTGCTGTATGCGGGTTTAAAATCCCGTGAATAAGTAATGGCGTGATTAGGTGATCTCCATTAGCCATCTGGTCACATAATCACCTAATCACTTAATCACCGACTTATGCACATCTCCGCCATCATCATCACCAAAAACAGCAAACGTAGCCCGTATGCAACGAAGTGAAATACGGGACTCATCCCCGTAATCCGCTGCGCTCCTTACGGGCTACGTTCTTTGTTCGAGAAGATGCCCCTCCAGCAAACCTTTGCAGGCAGCGACTACAAAAATCCCGAGGGGGTGCCGTGCAACCAATTGAATCTATTCGCGTTTTAACCGGACAGCAGTGTGGTCACATAATTACTTAATCACTTAATCACCGACTTATGCGCATCTCCGCCATCATCATCACCAAAAACAGCGAGTCGACCCTCCGCCGCTGTGTGGAATCGGTCGCCTGGGCCGATGAAATCGTCGTCGTCGATTCGGGCAGCACCGATCGCACCGAAGAAATCTGTGCTGAGTTCAGTGTGCGCTTTTACCGCACCCCTGATTTCCCCGGACATGGCCCGCAGAAAAACCGCGCGCTGGACCACGCGCGGGGCGAATGGATCGTCTCGCTCGACTCTGATGAATGGATGCCGGCGGAACTGCGTGCCGAAGTCGCCGCCGTGCTCGCCGCTCCGCGCGGGCACGCTGCCTTCGCGATCCCGCGCCGCTCCAGTTTCTGTGGCCGTTTCATGAAGCATTCCGGCTGGTGGCCGGATCATGTGGTGCGCCTGTTCCGGCGCGACGCCTCGCGTTTTTCCGAAGATCACACCCATGACCGACTGGTGATCAAGGGCAGCACCGGCAAACTGCGGCAACCGATCATGCACGAGGCCATTACCGATCTCGACCAGATGATCGGCAAGATGAACCTGTATTCCTCTTCTTCTTCGCGGATATTCCACAAGAACGGTCGCCGCGCTTCGATCTGGACCGCACTGCTGCACGGCGGCTGGGCATTTTTCCGCACCTATTTCCTGCGCCTGGGTTTCCTCGACGGCCGGGAGGGCTTCATGCTGGCCGTGGCCAACGCCGAAGGGTCTTACTACCGGTATCTCAAACTGATGCTGCTGGTAGACCCGCGCCAGTGAAGACTGCGGTCATCGTCACCACCTACAACCGGCCCGATGCCCTGCGCGCGGTGCTCGAAGCTTATCTGGTGCAGGACCGGCAGGATTTCGAGTTGCTGGTGGCGGATGACGGCTCGACCGACGAGACCCGTCAGCTGGTTGCGGAATACACCGCGCGCGCAACGTTCCCGCTGCGCCATGTCTGGCAGGAAGACCGCGGCTTCCGGCCCGGCGCGGCGCGCAACCGCGCGCTGGCCGCAACTGACGCGGATTATGTGATTTTCACCGATGGCGACTGCGTGCCATCCGCGGATTTTGTGCGCCGCCATGTCACACTGGCCGAACCCGGTCATTTTCTCGGCGGCAACCGCATCCTGCTGTCAGAACCCTTCACCTGCCGCGCGCTGAAACAACAGTTGTCACTGCACGGCTGGAGCGCTGCCGCTTGGGGACTGGCCTGGCTGCGCCGCGACATCAACCGCCTGCTGCCCTTGCTGCGCCTGCCCGACGGCGCATTCCGCCGCCGTCATCCGGCGCAATGGGAGGGCATCAAGTCCTGCAACTTTTCCGCCTGGCGCGCCGATCTGCAGCGGGTCAACGGCTTTGATGAAGCCTATTCGGGTTGGGGGCTGGAAGATTCGGATCTGGTGATCCGCCTGCTCCACGCCGGCGTCAAACACAAGAGCGCGCGCTGCGCGACACCGCTGTTTCATCTGTGGCATCGCGAAAATGACCGCAGCCTGCTGCCGGAGAACCAGCGCCGGATCGATGAGCTGCTGGCCTCGCCGCGCATCGAGGCGCAGCAGGGACTGAGCCAGTACGCATGACCGCCAACGCCGCCGCGTCGCATGCGGGCCGCGCACCGCAGCGGATTCTGGTGGTGGTCACCCGCCGCATCGGCGATGTGCTGCTGGCGACACCGTTGATCCGCTCGCTGAAACAGGCCTGGCCGGACGCGCAGATTGAAGTGCTGGTATTTGCCGGCACTGAGGGCGTGCTCGCCGCCAATCCCGATCTGCATGTCGTGCACACCGTGCCCGAACGTCCCGGTCTGATGCAACATGCGGCACTGCTGATGCGGCTGTTCAAACGTTACGACCTCGCGCTGTCGCTGGTGCCCGGCGACCGGCCGACCCTGTATGCCTGGCTCGCCGGACAGCGCAGCATCGGTTTGCTGCTGGATCAGCCCGGCCAGCGCTGGAAGCAGCGATTCCTTGATCAGTGGGTCGCGATGGATGCGGCCAACACGCATACCGTACGTTCACACCTGCAACTGGCGGCGGCGCTCGGCATACCGGCGATCCCTGAAGTCGTGGTGTCGTGGCGGCCGGAAGACAGCGCCGCCGTCGATACGCTGCTGGGCAAGCCCTGCGGCGCGCTGGCCGTGCTGCACCCCTGCCCGAAATTCCGCTACAAGATGTGGCATCAACAAGGCTGGATCGATGTCGCAAACTGGCTGATCAGCAACGGGGTGCGAGTCGCGCTGAGCGGCGGCCCTGATGCGGATGAACGCGCGTACGTCGCCGCCATTGCGCAACGATTGCCGGACAGCATCATCAACGCGGCCGGCAAACTCTCGCTCGGCGGCGTGGCCGCGTTGCTGTCCCGTGCGCAGTTTTATATCGGCCCCGACACCGCGGTCACACACATGGCGGCGGCGACCGGCGTGCCGACCATCGCACTGTTCGGCCCGACGGATCCGGTGAAATGGGGGCCATGGCCCAAAGGTCATCCTGCGGCCACCAATCCGTGGCGCCGCCTTGGCGATCAGCGCAGTGCTAATGTGCAGCTCGTCCAGGGCCGCGCCACCTGTGTACCCTGCGGCCACGAAGGCTGTGAACGGCGTATCGGCAGCGCCAGTGACTGCCTGTTGGCGATTCCCGCGACAACAATAATTAACTGTTTAAAAACAATAAGTTATGACAAATAATGCACTCCCCTACATTACCGCCTGCCCGGTGGGCTGCAGCGCGCCCATCATCGACACCACGCTGAGCGTCGCCGAAGGTGCGCTGCGCCGCTGCACCGGCTGCGGCCAGTTGCTGAGCCGCGCCAGCGAGGTGCGTTACTGGGAAACCATGGCGCAATTCGACGCCGGGGAATTCAATCTGATCGCAGGGCACGCGCTCGGACGGCGCGACGCCGTGGCGCAACGCCGCCTCGCGCGCATCGCCGCGTTGCTCGGCAAAACCCCGCGCGATATCCGGCTGTGCGACATCGGCTGCTCGCGCGGCCAGTTCGTCGCCGCCGCCATCGCTGCCGGATATCCGGCTGAAGGTGTGGAGCCGGCCCCGGGCATCGCCGAGGCGGCGCGCCGCGCCGGACGGCCGGTGCGCACCGGCCTGCTCGAAGACCAGCATTTTGCCGATGCGAGCTTTGACGCACTGACGCTGTTCGAGGTGCTTGAACATCTGCGCGAACCGCTGCCTTTGCTCGCCGAATGCCGGCGCATACTGAAACCCGGCGGCATCCTGCTGATCAGCACCGGCAATGCGGAGAGCTGGACGACCGCGGCCATGGGCGCGCGCTGGGATTATTTCGACATGGCGCACGACGGCGGCCATATCAGCTTTTTCAATCCGCGCTCGATGGCGCAACTCGCCGCCAACGCCGGATTCCGCGTCGAACGCATAACCACCGCGCGCGTCAAATTCGCCGACAAGGAAAACACGCCGCGCCTGCGTTATGTGCTGGGCAAACTGGCGGCGGAAGCGCTGAACCTGCCGGCACGGCTCATTGGCCGCGGCCACGACCTGCTCGCTTATTTGCGCAAGCCGTCCGCGGGCTGAACCGCGCAGGCACTACCGCGGCACAGCAGATACAGCTCGTTGCCGCCAAGGCGGTACTGCGCGGCAATGTTGCCCAGCTGCGGATCCGCTTCATAGGCGATGACAAACCCGTCGCGCCAGAGCGCCGGCGGAAAGGTCAGCGGCGGCTGCGGCAGCCGGGCCATGTCGATATAAGTCACCACCGAAAGGCCGCTGGCGCTGACATTGCGCGTGTATAGCGGATGTCCCGCCGTGCGCGCCATGATTACCCGCGCCGCCTCCGCATAATTCGCGCCGCGGTAGCGCTGCTGGTACTGCGGAAAGGCGATCAACACCAGCAGCAGCTTGACCACGATCAGGCCGATCACCCATTTGCGTGCCGACGCCAGCACGGCGCTGCCGCCCAGCCACAGCACACGCGCGATCACCAGCCCCGCCAGCGGATACAGCGGCACGAGATAACGCACGTGACTGTGCGGCGCCAGCCAGTACGGCAGATAACCCGCCAGCAGGATCAGCAGCGCAGTGGTCAGATGGGCATCCCGCGCGTCTGCAAGCAGGCGACGCCGGCGCAGCAGCAGCCACAGCGCAATCAAGCCGGCCGGTGCGAGGCACAGCAGCGTCTCCAGCGGATACAGCAGCAGTTTCTGCAGGTAGTCGAGCAGGCTCTCGGGTGCGAGCTTGGCGACGATCTCGCTGAACATGCGCGTGCCCTGGCCGGAACTCGACATGACGTAGCGGAACCAGAGCAGCGGAAATGCCAGCGCCGCCAGATGCAGTGCGAGACTGGGTACGGACAGCAGGAACTGCCGGTGCCCGCGCAGCAGCAGCACCAGGCCCGCGCCGGCATAAAACACATAGGCGGTCAGGGCCTTGGCGAGGAATGCCCCGGTCAGTGCCAGCAGGGCCAGCGCCAGCCATCCGCCATGACGGCGTTCACAGGCCACCCACAGACAGGCTGTCGCGGCAAACACCAGCAGGCCGAACAGCGGATCGACATAGGCCAGCCAGCCGCGATAGAAAAAGAGGTCGGCCAGCGTCAGATAGATCACCGCCGCAACTGCGCTGAAGGCACGGTTGGCATACAGCGTTTGCGCCAGTGCGGCGACCACAAGCCCGGAGCACACGGTGGCCGCGATGGTGATGCCGCGGGTCACCACCAGCATCGCATCCCAGCCGAACAGCATCGACAGCGGGATGATGAGCCAGGTGAACAGCGGGTTGTGCTGCAGATCGACACCGAACAACAGCCGCCGGATCGGCTCGTTGTGATACCACATCTCCAGCGCCGACTTCGGGAATATGGCCTCTTCACCGACGTAGAAAAAAGTCAATGCCGGCAAAAACGAAGCGGCGGCCACGGCAAACAGCAGCCACCATGCACGCGACGACCCATTGCCGGCTTCAGCAGTGTTGATGGCGGTGGCTTCGGCTGTGGTCATGGCTTGGACGGACGGGCAGCGAACAGGCGCGCCATGATTTTACGGTAGCAGACGGGCAATGCATGGTGGGCGTCGATGAATTCGGTCGCGATGCAGCCGTGCTGCTCCGCAGGCCCGGCGTCGAACAACGGCACTTGCTGTTGTGCGGCCCACGCCGTCAGCGCAGCCTTGGTGCGGCGGAGTTGTTCGCCGCTGTGCGCAGAGGCCAAAAGCCGTGCATCAAGCCCCGGCAGCAGCGGCGGCAGAAAAAACACCACGCGGATGTCCCGCGCGCGCGCCTGGCGCAGCAGCACCGCGAGATGGTGCAGCAATTCGGCATCGGGCTGCCCCGCCGTGCGCGCCAGCGCCATCGCGTACTGCGATGACGCGCTGGCCGCCTGCGCCACCACGCTTTGCGCGGTGGTCGCGGTGACGCGCTTCTGGTCGGCAAAAGTCGCGCTGCCGTCGGCGCGGAAACCCACGCACAGCCCGCGGAAAGTCAGGTCGTAATCACGCGCCATCGCAGCATCGGCACAACGGTAGGGCGCGCCGGCCGGTTCGACGAACAGGCGATGCACGGCCGCAGCACGATCCGCCGCGCCGGCAATGTCACGCAGCGCCACGCCCAGCGTGGTGATGCGCGGCAGGCTGAGGGCCTCGCGCAATTGCGCAGCCAGTGGCGGCACGACAGGCGGCGCAAGCTGCGCGACGGACAGATCGGTGGGCGGCAGTGCGCCGCCCTGATAAACAAAACCCAGCGCCCAGTCGAGCGGGATCACCAGCCAGCGCACGCGGTCGCCAAAGTGCTGCACCACAAACTGCGCCTCGCTGATGACATTGAGCAGCGAGTTGCCGCTTTGCGCAAAGTTGTAGGCGCTGAGGCCCGGCGGCAACGCATCCGCAGTCACTGACATCGCCGTCGATGAACCGAACACCAGCGTATTGATCCCGGGCAGGCGGTCTGCCAGCCGCAATGTTTTGAACGCGCGGTTGCTGCTGATCGGCGGCGCGTAGGTCACACCGCCGGATTCCTGTTGCCAGCGACTCGCCAGCCGGTTCTTGTCATGGCGATAATCATTGCCGAGCAACAGCAGGTTCAGCACCACGACCGGCGCCAGCAGCGCCAGGCATCCGCCAACCACCCAGGCCGTGTATGCGCGCGGACTCATTGCCCTAAGGGCGCCTGACAAAATGCCAAATCTCCCTCATCCCCACCCTTCTGCTCCACTCCAAGTGTGCCCTTGTCCCGTGGGGAGAAGGGCTTTTCATCCCCCTCCCTCCGCGAGAGGGGCCGAGGGTGAGGGTGGTTTTGACGTCGGTTTTCAATCATTTTGTTAGGCGTTCTAAAACTGGAAATAAAGGAATTCGGAATGCCGCCCGAGGTTGACGATCACCGCCAGCATCAGTGCCAGCGTCAGCAGCGCCCATGGCGCGCTGACCCGCCAGCGGATTCGCGACGGGGCCTCATTCGGCACACCCAGTGCCGGTTTCGCCGCCGCCATGATCTGCTGGGTGTTCGGCGCGAGCCAGACCACCAGCAGCAGGATCCAGATCCAGTGCAACACCCCCGTACGCGCCAGCGCCGGCGTCGCACCGAATTCGATGCCCAGTGCCCCCAGTGCGGCGCCCACGCCACCGGCCCTGGCCACCCAGACTTCCGGCAGCACCAGGCCATTAAAGCCAGCCATCGCGCGCAGAATCGCCGCTGCGGTTTCAATATCCGGTGCGCGGAACAGCACCCAGCCGACCACCACGGCAATAAACGTCAGCAGGCAGCCGGCGCGACGTCCCCATGGCGTCGATTGATGCAGCTTGTGGCCGAGGCGGCGGCGAAATTCGCGCCAGCCGTGATTGATCACCAGGTACACGCCGTGCAGCGCGCCCCACAGCACAAAAGTCCAGCCCGCGCCGTGCCACAACCCGCCCAGCAGCATGGTCAGCAGCAGATTGGTATAACGCCTGGTCCTGCTCTTGCGGTTGCCGCCCAGCGGCACATACAGGTAGTCGCGCAGGAAGCGCGACAGCGTTATGTGCCAGCGCCGCCAGAAATCGATCATGTTCACCGCCTTGTATGGCGAATGAAAGTTGACCGGCAGGCGTACGCCAAACAGCAGCGACAGGCCGACCGCCATGTCGGAATAACCGGAGAAGTCAAAGTACAACTGGAAGGTGTAGGCCAGCGCGCCGCACCAGGCCTCGAGCATGGTCAGCGTGACGCCCGCACCCGGCGCATCGAACACCGGAGCCACGTAGGGCGCGACGCCGTCGGCAATCAGTACTTTTTTGGCGAGCCCGAGCACGAACAGCGTCAGGCCGGCGGCGATCAGGTCGTGCTGCGGCCGGTAGATTTCGCGCTGCGCGAACTGCGGCATCATTTCGCCGTGATGCAGGATCGGTCCGGCGATCAGATGCGGAAAATAGGTCACGAACAGGCCGTAGTGCACCAGGTTGTATTCGCGCGCCTTGCCCTGATGGGCGTCGACCAGGAAGGCAATCTGGGTGAAGGTAAAAAACGAAATGCCTAATGGAAGCACAACTTCGGCAAACCCGAGACCTGCGCCGGTGGCGGCATTGAAGTTGGCGACAAAAAAATTCGCGTACTTGTAATAGGCCAGCAGTGCGAGATTGGCGACAACCGCGAGCGTCAACAGGCGATAGCTGCGACCGGCATCACCGGCAGCCTGTGCCCGCGCAATCGCGCTGCCGGCAAAAAAATTGCCGAGGATGGATACCAGCAGCAGCGCAACATAGGCCGGACTCCACCAGCCGTAAAAAAACAGCGAGGCGACCGCCAGCCAGCCCGCCGCCAGCTTTGCACTCACCCGTCCCAGTCCGAAGAACACCAGCAGCGTCAGCGGCAGGAACAGGAAGATGAAGGCGTGGGAGTTGAACAGCATTTTTAGGTGATTGGTGACTGGTAAGTGGTAAGTGGTGGTATGGCGCGCCCTTCACTAATTACCAGTCACCATTTACCGATTACCGGCTTTCAAAGAACTGTCGAACCGCCGCAGCAACCCGCCGCGCCTCGTCTTCCGCGAGGCCGTAGTACAGAGGCAAGCGCAGCAGCCGGTCGGCCCGGTCTTCCGTCACCGGCAAGGCGCCAGCAGTGCGGCCGAAGTGCCGCCCGGCCGGCGACGAATGCAGCGGCACGTAGTGGAACACTGCATGCACCCCGGCGGTTTTCAGATGCGCCAGCAGCGCCGGGCGTTCCGCAGCATTGCGGGTGAACAGGTAGAACATGTGGCCGTTGCCGGTCACGCCTTCAGGCTCGACCTGCGGCAACACGATCAGCCCTTCATCCACAAGATCCTGCAGCGCCTCGCGGTACAGCGCGCACAGGCTGCGCCGCCGCGCAATGATGGTTTCGGCGCGCTCAAGCTGCGCCCACAGGAAAGCACCGATCAGCTCGCTGGGCAGGAATGACGAGCCGATGTCGACCCAGGTGTATTTGTCGACTTCGCCGCGGAAAAACTTCGAGCGATTGGTGCCCTTCTCGCGGATGATCTCGGCGCGTTCGACCAGCGCGGCATCGTTGATCAGCAGCGCGCCGCCCTCGCCGCTGATGACGTTTTTGGTTTCATGGAACGACAGGCAGCCGAGATGGCCGATCGCGCCCGGCCGCCGGCCTTTGTATTCCGACAGCACTGCCTGCGCTGCATCCTCCACCACCAGCAACCGGTGGCGCTGCGCGATGGCCATGATCACATCCATTTCGCAGGCGACGCCGGCGTAGTGCACCGGCACGATGGCGCGGGTTTTCGGCGTGATCGCCGCCTCGATCAATTTCTCATCGAGATTCAGCGTGTCCGCCCGGATGTCGACAAATACCGGTACACCGCCGCGCAGCACGAACGCATTGGCAGTCGAGACGAAGGTGTACGAGGGCATGATGACTTCGTCACCGGGCTGGATGTCGCACAGCATCGCCGCCATTTCGAGCGCCGCGGTGCACGAATGCGTCAACAGCGCGCGGCGTGCGCCGAGCCGCTCTTCCAGCCAGCGGTGGCACAGCTTGGTGTAATGCCCGTCGCCCGACAGATGGCCACGCGCCACCGCATCGGCGATGTACTCCAGTTCGGGGCCGATGGTGAACGGCTTGTTGAAGGGGATGCTCATGCGGGGATGATCATGCCGGGCGCCGCGCCACTGCCAGCAGTGAACCGCCGCAGGGCAGTGTGATGCCGGCGCGGATCAGCAGGCGTTCCGCGTCGAGCGCGCGCTCCAGCAGCGCATTGGTCACGGCGCCGATGCGCAATTCGGCCAGCGGATCGTAATCGGGCGCCGCGGTGCGGCGGGTCAGTCGGGATAACATCATCAGTGGCAGCAGCACGGAAACAAAGGAGGTCATTTTAACGATCTCGTAGCCCGCCCGCGCGAGCTTCTGCCGCAGTTCACCGGCGGTGTAGCGGCGCACATGGTGGGCGCGCACATCATATTCACTCCACAGGAAGGGGTGCTGCGGCACGGTCAGCAGCAGGCTGCCGCCGGGGCGCAGTGCGCGGTGCATCTGCGCCAGCACGGCCTCGTCCTCGGCAATGTGTTCGATGACGTCGAATGCCCCGACGGCATCGAACTCGCGGTCGAAAGGCATCTGCCGCGCATCCATTTGCAGAAACGCCGCACGCGGCACCCGGGCTGCGGCAAACTGCAAGCCCTCGGTCTGCGCTTCGGTGGCACAAAGGTGCGCGTCCGGAAACGCCGCGGCCACGCCCTGCAGCACATAACCGGTGCCGCAGCCGACCTCGAGAAAATCCGTGAATGCCGTGACCTGGCGCTGCAGCGCCCAGACGATCAGCCGATTGCGCGCGCGGAACCAGAAATTGCGTGCCTCCAGCGCAGCCAGATCAGTGAACAGCGCCGGATCAAAACCCTCGGACTGCGCGGCCAGCGCGGGCGCGAGGGCGAGGAACCCCGCGCGTTGCTGCGGCCGGTAGCCGCAGGCGCCGCAATCCCAACCCGCTGCAGACAGCACCGTGCCGCAGCCCGGGCATAATCTCAACCCTGGCTCCCGACGATGATGCCGGCCGTAATCAGCACCAGACCGGCAATCTTCCAGGCGTTCACCGGCTCGTGGAACACCAGCGCGCTCAGCACCAGCACCAGCACAAAGGCGAGGCTCATGAACGGATAGGCGTGCGACAGTTCCAGCTTGGTCATCGCCGCCATCCACGACACCACGGCGAGCAGGCCGGCGAGCAGCGCGGAAACGACCCAGGGATTGACCAGCAGCTTGGCCAGGAACCAGAGCCGGTCCGCCGATTCGACGGGAAACGCGCCGGCCGCGACAACCTGCCACTTGATCACGATCTGGCTGTAGACCGTCAAAAAAACAGTAATAAAAACAAATAGATAGCTCATGTCGTCCACCGGTGGTAAACATCGACGGGGTGCCGGAAGCGAAAGCCCAGCGTGGCATACAGATTGGCTGCGGCCACATTGGCTGCGGAAATGGAGCTGTTCAGTTCGGCATGCCCCTGCCGGTACAAATCGGCACACACCGTGGTCCACAAATATTTGGCGATGCCGCGCCCGCGGAATTCCGCAGCCACCGCATGCAGCACCAGGCGCTGTGCATCCACCGCAATAAAACCAGCCAGTTGTCCTTCAAACATAAGACCGTAAACATGGCCCGCCGCATGCAACTGGCGCAGCCAGTTGTCATAACGCAGATCGGCCTGCGCCGGGGTCAGATGAAAATCACGATGAAACCGGCCGTGGCTGAACGCGCCGTGGCACACCGCCAGCAGCGCATCCAGTGCGGTATCGCGCGAAAACTGCGCGCGGGCATCGTGATGAGCGGTAAACCGTTCCTGCACGCAAAACGGCTCGATCAGCGAGTCGCAGTAATAAAACCCGTGCTGGTGCAGCAGTGCCTTGGACGCCAGGGCATCGACTTTGATGGCGTAATGCCCCGGCCGGCGCACGGCTTCCTGCAGCGCCGCGCCGTCCAGTCCGTCGATTTCAAAACAGTCGCGGCCGAACGCCGCGCTATCCCACTCAATGCGTCTGATCGCGGGATGCATGATTAAGAGCGCCTGACTGAATGAAACACGTGTGCGTTACAGCCAGAATCGGCACTGACGTGAAGCGCGGCGCAGCCTCATATCGCGAATATGCGCAAGCCGCGCGACAAAGGCAGGGCCGATTCTGGCTGTAACCCGCCGAATTCATCGAATATTTCGAGCACTTGCCGGGCTGGCGCGATTTTGGCCGGAGGCAGCGTCCCGGCCCTTGCGAATATTCGCGATATTCGCCGCGGACTGCTCCTTGCCTCCAGCCAAAATCGTGCCAGCGCATCACGAGTTTCATTCAGTCAGGCGCTCTAAAAGTCGCGCTCATCACGATATACAGCGGCCGCTTCTTGGCCTCGTCGAAGGTCTTGCCCAGATAAATGCCCAGCACACCGAGAATGCTGATGATGATGCCGCCGATGAAGTACACCGACACCATCAGGCTGGGCCAGCCCACCACCGGTGAGCCGTAGAGCGCCGCGCTCAGCAGAATGTAGAGACCCGCGGCAAAGGACAGCATGGACATCACAAACCCGAAACGCACGGCGAGGCGCAGCGGTTTGTCGGAGTAGGCGATGATGGTGTCCACCGCCAATTTCCATAACTTGCCGAAAGTGTAAGTGGAACGACCCTCATGGCGCTCGGCGTGGCTGACTTCGATGCTCGTCGTGGGAAATCCCATCCAGTTGACCAGCCCGCTGAAAAACCGCAGTTGTTCGCGCATGCTGCGGCAGGCCAGCACCACCTTGCGCGAGATGATGCGGAAGTTGCCGGCGGCGCTGTCGTAGTCAGTGTCCGCCAGCCAGCTCAGCAGCCGGTAAAAGCACCACGATGAAAACCGCTTCAGCAAACCATCCGTGCGACCGCCGCGACGCGCCAGCACCACGTCGTAACCCTCCTGCGCCTTCGCATACAGGCGCGGAATTTCTTCCGGACGATCCTGCAGGTCGCAATCCATCACCACCACCCAGTCGCCCCCCGCCACGTCGAGGCCCGCGGTAATGCCGTAGTGCTGGCCGAAATTGCGGCTGAACTGCAGTCCCTTGACGCGTGGGTCTGCAGCGGCCAGCGCGCGGATGATGGCCCATGAACGGTCGCCGCCGCAATCCTCGACCAGCACGATTTCAAAATCGCGGGTCACCGGCTCCATGGCGGCAACCAGCCGGCGATACAGTTCGTCCAGGCTGCCTTCGGCCTTGTACACCGGGATCACGACGGAAATCAGCGGCATGGGGATCAGATCTCCCGCGTCTGAAACTGGTTGCGATAGAGCTGCGCATACTTGCCGTTGCGCGCCAGCAACTCGGCGTGGGTACCGCTTTCCGCGATGCGCCCGGCATCGAGCACGACGATGCGGTGGGCCTTCTCGATGGTCGACAGGCGATGGGCAATGACCAGCGTGGTGCGGCCGCGCATCAGTACCTCCAGCGCGGCCTGCACATGGCGCTCGGATTCGGTGTCGAGCGCGGAAGTCGCCTCGTCAAGGATCAGCACCGGCGCATTCTTCAGCAGCGCACGCGCAATCGCCAGGCGCTGGCGCTGGCCGCCCGAGAGTTTGACGCCGTTTTCGCCGACGACAGTATCCAGCCCCTGCGGCATGGCCTTGATGAATTCCATCGCATGCGCAGCTTCGGCTGCGGCAATGATCTCGGCGCGCGTCGCCTGCTTCATCGCGCCGTAGGCGATATTGGCTGCCACGCTGTCGTTGAACAGCACCACGTCCTGGCTGACCAGCGCGATGTTGGCGCGTAGCGCAGCGAGTTTGAGACTGGAAATATCATGGCCGTCGAGCAGGATGCGTCCGCCCGTCGGCGCATAAAACCGCGGCAGCAGATTGGCCAGCGTGGTCTTGCCGCTGCCCGAGGCGCCGACCAGCGCCACGGTTTCGCCCGGCGCAATCGCCAGATCAATATTGTTCAGCGCATGGCGGCCGGCCGTGCCATAGGCAAACGACACGCTCTCGAAACGGATGTCGCCACGCGCGCGGCCCGGATCCGCGGTGCCGGTATCGGCTTCGCCGGCCTCATCAATCAACGCAAACACGCTCTCAGCGGCGGCCAGCCCGCGCTGCAGCGGTTCATTGACGCTGGTCACCCGTTTCAGCGGCGCCGTCAGCATCAGCATCGCGGTGATGAAGGATACAAAACCGCCGACGGTGATCTGCGCCGTGTTCGACTGCTGCGTGGCCAGATAAATGATCGTGGCCAGCGCCAGCGCCGCAACGAACTGCACGATGGGTACGCTGGCCGAGGCCGCAGCCACCTGTTTCATCAACTGGCGGCGCACATTATTGGCCTGCGCGTCGAAGCGTTGCTGCTCGTAATCCTGCCCGCCGAACAGCTTGACCACGCGGTGACCCTCGATGGTTTCCTGAATGACCTGGGTCATGTCACCCATCTGCTGCTGGACTTCGCGGCTGGAATTGCGCAGCTTGACGCTGATCACGCGCACCACCAGCACGATGACTGGGGCCATCACCAGCGACAGCAGCGTCAGTTTCCAGTTCAGCCACAGCATCCATCCCAGCAGGCCGATGATCACCAGCGTGTCCTTGAACACGGCGGTCAGCACACTGGTTGCGGCGGTGGTCACTTGCATTACATCAAACGTCAGCTTGGAAATCAGGTTGCCCGAGGCCTGGTCGTCGTAATAACGCGCCGGCAGCGTCAGCAGCTTGCGGAACATTACCCCGCGCAGATCCATCACCAGACGGTTGCCCACCCACGACAGCGCGAACTGCGCCACATATTCGGCCAGACCGCGCACCACGAACAGGCCAAGGATCAGCAAGGGCATCCAGCGGATCACCGCCTCGTTTTTTTCGACGAACACACCGTCGAGCAGGGGCTTCAGCAGTGCCGGCAACGCCGGCTCGGTGGCGGCGACGATGATGATGCCGAACACGCCAAGGGCGAACACCCGCCAGTACGGCCGCACATGGCGTACCAGTCGCAAATACAGTGCGGTGCCGGACATCGTTTTCACAGGGCGAAAGATAGCAAACTTTTGATAATAAAGGAAAAGCTGCGCAATACCGGATGCCGGCAGCGCACAAAAAAAACCGCGCAAAGCGCGGTTTTTTAATGAATTGCAAAGGGTTTTTTACTTGAAGGTATAACGCGCCGTCACATACAGCATGCGCTCCGGCGCCGGCAACGCCGCATAGGTCGGGAAACCGGTGAACACGCCGTACGAGAAATAATGTTCATTGAACAGGTTCAACACGCTGGCGGTGAAGCGCCAGTCGGCCTGGTCATACGCCAGTTTCAGATCAAGCACCGTATAAGAGGGCATTTTCTGGTTGAACGTATTCAACTCGTCACCGTCGTAACGCTGCTCGCCGGTATAACGCAAGGCGGCATCCACCCGTGCCCGCGGCATGAATTTCCAGCCCGCGCCCAGGCTAACCGCATGGCGCGGTACCAGCGGCACATCGTTGCCGGCAATCGGCGTGCCGCCAAAATTGCCGGAGCGGAACTCCGCCTCGGCATAGCTGTATCCCGCCGACAGATCGACGCCCGAAACCGGCTGCCAGCGTGCTTCGGCTTCAACACCACGACGCCGTGTCGGCGGCAGGTTGCGGTTGCTGAAGGTCACCGGATCGAGCAGGATTTCGTTGTCGAGTTCGATTTCATACAAGGCCATCCGGTAACGCGCAGTAGCGCTGACCGACTCCAGACCGATCTCACGGTCACGCGCAGTCTGCGGTTCCAGCAGATTCACGGTTGCGGTAAAGAGGCTGTAATTGTCGTTGACGTTGGGCACGCGGAAACTGCTGCCGATTTTGCCGTACGCTGCCCAGCCCCCGCCCAAGGGCTGGCGCAAGGCCAGCTCGTAGGCATCGAGATTGCGTTTGCGTTCGACGTTGGCCGCAGCATTGGCCGGATCCGCCACAGCGTAGGTCACGCGTTGACCGCGCGCGCCGACAGCAATCGATGTGCCTCCGGCAAAAACTGTCGTGTGCTGGGCATACAGCGCATCGCTGCGCTGCGTTGCCTGCGGTCCACCGACAATGGACGGACCGGCAGTACCCTGGAAATCCCAGTCTTCGACATCGATACCTGCGACCAGCGTGTGGTTCATGCCGCCGAATTGATACGGCAGTTTCGCACGCGGCGTGAACAGCCACTGCGTAGATTCCGTTTGCACATTGTTGCGGAAGGGAGTGGCAACAAAAAACGATGAGTCGGTATCCTTTTTACGCCAAGACAGATTCGCGGCAATTTCACCATCACCCAGCCGCATGCTGCCGCCGAGATTGAGGTAACCCCCGCTCAACAACGCAAAATCCCCCGGCAGTGCCGCTGTCTTGCGATTCACCGCGATCTGCGCTTCGCTGATCGATCCCGGCAGTTGGGATCTCTGGTCATCAGCACCGGCTTTCAGCGTCAGTGCGCCGTGGTCGCCGGTGTAGCGCCAGTCGAGCTGCGCGCTGTCGATACGCAGCGCATTGTTGTCGCGATAGTTGTCGCTTTCGCGGTGTGCCATGGTCAGGCGCAGGCCAGTGCGTTCGCCGGCGATGTTGGCACCGACACGGACATCGCGGGTGCGATAACTGCCGACGCCGCCTTCGACAAAACCGCCCTTGGTATTCGCCGCCGGCGCCTTGGTAATGATGTTGATGGTGCCGCCGGTGGCACCTGCACCGTAGAGCACCGCACCGCTGCCGCGCATGACTTCAATGCGCTCGATGGCGTCGAGCGGAATCGACGACCAGTTCACCGTGAGTTGTTCGTTTTCGCTGATACGCTGGCCGTCGAGCAGCACCAGCGTGTTCTGGTCGGCGAAAATGCCGAAACCGCGCAGATCCACCTGCTGGTTGGGCGAGCCCGACAGGTCGCGGGTCTGCACACCGGGCAGCATGCGCAGCAACTCAGGCACGGTGCTGGCCGTGCTGTTGCGGATGTCCGCTTCGATGATCACCGAGACGCCGACCGGAAACTGGCGCTGGACATCGGGGAAACGGGTGGCGGTCACCACCACCGGAGACAGTTCACCCGCCAGGGCCGCTGTTTCTGCGGCAAGACCGGGAACGGAGGCCGCGCACAATGCCGCGGCAATGGGATAAACACTCTTCATGCTGATTTCCTTGATTGCGCGTGCCCGCCGCACGCTGGGTGCAACACAAAGGAATCGCCGTGAGAGCTGACCGGGAAGGATGTGCGCCCGTCATCAATGACAGGCATATCCGGTAGGCCGCCCTGCGCGACTTTTCCAAGCTGACGTCACAGGCCGGTCTCCGGGCTCACGAATCTGCTGCGTCGCCTTCCCATGTCTGCTTCGACACAGTGGCTGATGACGCGCAGGGCATCCGGTGTGCTGGATGCTGATCGCTTACCGTTGCGGGGGCAGCGCAGGCTTTGTAGCGAGGAGTGTGGAATGAGGAGTGAGGAGTGAGTGCAAACCGCCACTCAGACTCTCGATCCTCAATCCTGGTAACTCAATCCTGACTACGCACCTGTTTCCCGTTTAACCGGCCTCCCGTGAGGGAAAGCCGGCACCTGAAACGCTTCCAGATCGTGCCGCTTGCGGTCGCGGCCGTCCTGGACAGGGCGGATTGTAACGTATGTCGCGACCGGGATCGTCGCCGGCAAAAACTTAAATTTCGTTTAAAAACAATAAGTTATAAAATACCTGCGGCCTTGCAATTCCACCACTGCAGGAAGCCGCACGCTGTCGCGGCCGGACGGGTTGCGGATATGCCAAGTTACTTTCAAAAGCCGCCGTTAGCTGTTGACCCACCAAGATTTTCCCCACTATAGTGCGCGCATGGAAGCCGAACTCAAGGCGCTGGAGGACAAACTCGCGCAATTTGTCGAGATCAACCAGCGGTTACGCGACGATACGCAGCGATTGCGCCAGGAACTGGCCTCGACCCTCCATCGCAACAAGCAACTTGAAGAAAAAATCTCTGCGGCCAGTGACCGTCTCGAGCAAATCGTCAAACAGATACCCGTTGAGGAAACATGAGCGTTGATCCAAAGGGTTTGCAGATCAACATCATGGGGCGCGAATTTCGCGTCGCTTGTGCAGAACACGAGCAAAAAGGTCTGCTCGAAGCCGTCGAATACCTGAACAGCAAAATGCAGGAAATCCGTGATCGCGGCAAAGTGATCGGCCTCGAACGCGTTGCCATCATGGCGGCGCTGAACATCACGCATGAATTCCTGTCGATGAAGGTCGGCGGCTTTGACATCGCGGAAACCAAGCGTAGAATTCAACGCATGGAAACGGCCATCGATCAGGCGATGGCGGAGCAAGCCAAGCTGTTCTAGTTCTGGTAGTTCGCTACTTTCTTCGTCTGTTTTTCCCTGATGATGTTCCGTTCAACAGTTTCCCCTGCGGTGTTCGTTCAGGCCATATACTCTTTGAGCCAATAACATCGCTCTGGTCGCCGACCATAGCAGTTTCGGTGTGCACGTCCCACGCGGATGAGCCTGAAGAAACTCGGAAGGTGGCCGCCTTGAACCTTAGGTTCAGGATGCTGGTCTGCGACGGCACATGCGGGGGACCCTATCAGGCCTTAATGCGGCGCAGCCGCTTTTTTCTTGTACTGTCTGCAAGGGTTTGTAACGGAAAAAGAACCCCATTGACACAGATAAACGCCGATGAACACCGATATCCAGCCCAACATTTGGGCTTTATCGGCGTTAATCTGCGTTCATCGGCGGTTAATGTTTTTGATTTTGGCTTTAAATCGCCTTCCTTTAAACAATACCTCTGATGCGCTACTGGCTGATCAAATCCGAACCCGATGCCTACAGCATCGACGACCTCGCCCGCGACAAAACCACCCCTTGGACAGGCATTCGCAATTACCAGGCGCGCAATTTCATGCGCGACCAGATGAAGGTCGGCGACCAGGCGTTTTTTTACCACTCCAACTGCGAACAACCGGCCATCGTCGGCATCGCCGAAGTCGGCAAGGCCGCCTATCCCGATGCCACGCAGTTCGAGCGCAAACACAAATATTTTGACGACAAGGCGACGCCCGACAAGCCGCGCTGGCTGCATGTTGATTTCCGCTTTGTCAAAAAGACCAAACCGGTCACGCTGGCCGAGCTGCGCGGACACCAGGCGCTGGCCAGAATGCAGCTGCTCGCACGCGGCAACCGGCTGTCGATCACGCCGGTGGATCCCGATGCGTGGAAATACATCCTCACGCTGATGAAGTAATGCGGGCCTGACGCCGATGCTCGAATGGTGGTGGGCCTACCTCGCGCTCGGCGCCTTTGTCGGTTTTTTTGCCGGCCTGCTCGGCATCGGCGGCGGTGCGGCGATGGTGCCGGTGCTGGCGTTTATCTATGCCGCCAAGGGATTTGATGCGTCGCAGGTGATCCACCTCGCGCTGGGCACCTCGATGGCAACCATCCTGTTCACCTCCGTGTCCAGCGTGCGCGCGCATCACAGTCATGGCGCCGTGGACTGGCCAGCGGTCAAGCGCATGGCGCCGGGCATTGTGGTCGGCACCTTCGGCGGCGCGCTGCTCGCCAGCGCGCTGGATGTGCGACTGCTGGCGGTGGTGTTTACGCTGCTGATCTATTACATCTCGGCGCAGATGTTTTTCGGCAAAAAACCGCAGCCCGCGGCCGAACCGCTGTCCACCGGCGGACTGAACCTGTCGGCGGGCTTGATCGGCGTCATCTCCAGCCTCACCGCAACGGGCGGCGCGGCACTGGTCGTCGCCTACCTGGTCAAACGCGGCATGCTGATCCACCGCGCCATCGGTACCGCCGCAGCCATCGGCTGGCCGCTGGCTGCTGCAGGCACTGCCGGTTACATCATCACCGGCTGGGGTCAATCCGGGTTGCCGGAACACAGCATCGGTTATGTCTACTGGCCGGCGCTCGCTGGCATTGTCATCGCCAGCATGTCGCTGGCACCGCTCGGTGCCCGCCTTGCCCACCGCACGCCCGGCGCGCTGCTGAAAAAAATCTTCGCCGCCCTGCTGTTCACGCTGGCGACGAAGATGCTCCTTACCTTCTTTTAGTGACTGGTGACTGGTGACTGGTAATTGATGATTGGTAACCCCCTGCGCACGAATCCAGTTACCAGTTACCAATTACCAGTCGCCAGTTAAACGGCGCCCACAGCTTTCAGCACGGCGATTTCCGCATCGGTTTTCTTGAGCACCGTGCGGAGTATTTCATCGGTGTGCTGTCCCACCGTGGGCGGCGGCATGTCGTGCTTCAGCGGCGTACCTGAAAATTTCATCGGGCTCGCGACCAGCGACACTTTTCCCGCTGCCGCATGCGGCAATTCGAATTTCATGCCGCGCGCGATGACCTGTGGCTCTTCGAACACTTCCTTGATGGTATTGATCGGCCCGTTGGCCACGCCTGCGTCGTCGAGCAGCTTGACCCACTCTTTGGTCGTGCGTTTTTCGAACACTTCGTTGAACAGCCGTGTAATTTCGACGCGGTTTTTCACGCGTTCGGCGTTGGTGGCGAAACGCGGATCCTTGGGCAGATCGGCGCAGCCGGAAGCCTCGCAAAACTTGTTGAACAGGTTGTCGTTGCCGCAGGCGAGAATGATGGCGCCGTCACCCGTCTTGAATGTCTGATAGGGGACGATGTTCGGGTGCGCGTTGCCGATCCGCGACGGCGACTCGCCAGTGGCAAAGTAATTCATGGCCTGATTGGCAAGAAAAGCAACACAACTGTCGAGCAGCGCAACGTCAATCCATTGCCCCTTGCCGGTTACCGCGCGGTTGGTCAGTGCCGCACAGATCGCGATCGTGGCGTACATTCCGGTGGTCATGTCGATGATCGGAATGCCGACGCGCTGCGGTCCGCCGCCGGGCATGCCGTCGGCCTCTCCGGTAATGCTCATCAGCCCGCCCATGCCCTGCGCCATGAAATCGTAACCGGGACGATCCTTGTATGGACCGGTCTGGCCGAAACCGGTGACCGAGCAGTAGATCAATCCGGGATTTAACCGGGCCAGATCGTCATAGCCCAGACCGTATCGAGCCAGATCACCCACCTTGTAGTTTTCCACCAGCACGTCGATGTCTTCAGCCAGCTCTCGCACCAGCTGCTGCCCCTCGGGCTTGCTCAGGTTCACCGTGATCGATTTCTTGCCGCGATTGGCGGCGCAGAAATAGGCGCCTTCCTTGGTCTCGCGGCCCTGCTCGTCCTTCAGGAAAGGCGGGGCATAAGCGCGTGAATCATCGCCCTTGCCGGGGCGCTCCACCTTGATCACCTCCGCCCCCAGATCGGCGAGGTTCTGCGCGGTCCACGGTCCTGCGAGCACGCGGGAAAGATCCAGCACTTTGATGTGCGATAACGGTCCGGCCATGGTGTTTCCTGAAAAATTAATTAAAGAGTACGTCAACGCCAAAAATCATTTACCGCCGATAAACGCAGATGAACGCCGATGAATTCTTTCAATATCCCCTTGAAGGAGGGCCGATCAGGTCTTCAACAAGGCAGGTATCGCTGTATCGGCGTTCATCGGCGGCTAAAAAATCAGCGCCCTGTAAACCGCGGCTTCTGCTTGTTGATAAAAGCATCGTAACCGATGCGGTAATCGTCAGTACTGAAGTAATCGAAGTTGGCGTCGATTTCGGCGTCGCTCAACGGTGCCGGTTGCGGCGTCAGGCGGCGGACAAACTGTTTATGCCAGCGCGCCACCAGCGGCGCACCCGCGCAGATGCGCTGCACCGTTGCTGCGGTTTCCGCAGCGAGTTCCGCATCCGCCACCCGCCGCGTCAGCAGACCCTTGGCCTCAGCCTCCTCCGCGCTCCACATGCGTCCTTCGACCAGGATTTCCAGTGCCACCGCGCGCCCGACCAGCGGCAGCAGTGCGGCAAGTTCGTCCCAGGCAATCGCAAATCCCAGGCGGTTGATCGGTACACCGAAGCGCGCGCTGTGCCCGGCAATGCGCAGATCGCACTGACAGGCCAGTTCGAGGCCGCCGCCGGCGCAGGCGCCGTGGATCATCGCCACGGTGGGATGCCGGCACTCGCCGACCGCACGCAATGCGCCATGCACCAGTTCGCGGTGGTAGACCTTGCCCTGCGCAAAGGTGTTGCGCTCAGTCGCAAATTCGGCAATGTCGGCGCCGGCGGCAAAGGCTTCAGTGCCTGCGCCGCGCAACACCACACAACGCAGCGCATCGTCATCCGACAGTTGTTGCATCACCGCGGCGAGTTCACGCCACATCGCAACCGTCAGTGCATTCAGTTTGGGGGGATTGGACAGCGCGACCGTGGCAACCGGGCCATCACGTGTCAGCAGAATTTCGCCGCTCATGTGCGGATTTTAAACGATGGCACTGCGCACATAACCCGCGACCATGAAAAAAGCGACGCCGCAGACCAGTCCGACGAACATGTTGCGGCGGGCCAGGCGGTATGCGATGAAGGCCACGGCACAGGCCAGCAGGCGGTCCATCAGCGCGGTCTGCGCCAGCAGGCCCGACGGCGCAACGATGATGCGCGCGATCAATCCGGCGACCAGCGCGTAGGCCACGCAGGACACCCACTCGAACATCGCGCTTTGCGGGTTGAGCCGGCCCGACAGCAGCACGCCGAGGCCGCGCCACAGATAAGTGGCGAGCCCGCAGGCCAGTACCATCAGGCCGATTTCAGTGGCGCCGGGCATGCACCCTCTGCAGCATGAAGGCAGCGGTGCCGCCGATGAATCCTGCACCGAGCAGGCTCCAGCCCGGCGCAACCGCATGCAGCAGCAGCGCAACGGCGGCGCCGCAGACCAGCGCGGTGATCGACGCGCGGCTCTGCGCTTCGCCGACCAGAGTCACAAAAAAATACAAAGGCGTCAGCAGTGCCAGGCCGAAACGCGCGAGCGGTGGCAGCGCGCCGAGCAGCAACTGCCCGATCACTGCGAACAGCGCTGCGGAACCGATGCAGACCGCGGAAAAGCCGAGAAAATAATGCCAGCGCGACTCGAGATCCTTGAGATCCGGCTCGTTGAAGCGGCGCATCGCCACCGCCCAGGTGGTCATCGACACCAATTGCGCCGCGAGCAGGAACTGCCACAGCCTGCGTGGGCTGCTGCCGTCGCGCATCAACGGCATGAGGGTCAGGGTCATCGGAAAAAACCGCGCGGCACTCAGCGACACCGCCAGCACCGTCGCCACCGCCGCCGCGCCGCCGGCCTGCATTTCCATCAGCACCAGCTGTCCGGGCAATGCCCAGATCGCAACGGTGGCCGCGAGGGTCAGCCATACCGGGTAACCGGCATCGGCAGCGAGCGAGCCGTAGCCGAGGAAACCCGCGCCGAGCACCGCCGCGGGTACGCCCAGCGCTTCACGCGCGCCGGTGGCGAACGCGCGGCGGTGCTGCGGAATCAACGCCGCGGGTCTCGCGGCTTGGGCTGGGTGCGCGGCGCCGGCGTGTTCGCACCGGAATCAAGATATTCGGTGAGTTTGGCGAGCTGCGCCGATGACTGTTTGCGCGCAGCCTCGACATCACAACCCGCCCAGTCATAAAACCCCTTTCCCGCCGCGGCCCCGGTTTCGCCGTCCCTGACCATGGCCTGCAGCATCGGATTCGGGATGCGGTTATGGAACAGCTCGGGCACGATGGAGGCCTGGGCACCGGCATGGATACTCAAGCCACTGATGTCTTTCTGCTCGATCAGACCGGTGATGCACATGCGCGGCGCGAGCATGCGGCGCGCGGCATGGTCGATGTCGGCGGCGCTGGCAACCCCCGCTTCGATCAGGTAATAGGCTTCGTGCAGGATCGCGTGCTGCAGGCGGTTGACCAGGAAGCCGACGATGGGTTTGTACAGCACCACCGGTTCCTTGCCCGTACGCCGCAGCGCTTCGGCCGCAATATCCACCAGCGCTGGCGGCGTCGCAGGCCCGGCCATCACCTCGACCACCAGCGCCTGGTCGGCAGGCATGAAGTAATGCAGGCCGAGAAACCGTTGCGGATGCTTCAGCGGTTTTGCGAGTTCAACGAGGTCCAGGCCCGAGGTGCCGGTGGCGATCATGTAATCGGCGCCCGGCCAGGCAGCTTCCAGTTCCTTGTATACCGCCTGCTTGGTGGCCACATCTTCCGGCACCAGCTCCAGCACCAGATCCGGCGGCGTAGCCGGCAGTTTGTCGACAGCGCGCACGCCCGGCGGCAGATCCTTCAGTGACGCGGCGCGGCTGCTGCGCACCGTCGTGTCGAAACCATGTTTGGCAAAGGTGGCGGCTACACCGCGGCCCATGACGCCATAGCCATAGATCAGGATCGAATTGATTTTTTTGCTCATTGCCAGCCAGTTCAGAAGTTTGTCGTGCACACAGCGCCGGATGACGCGTGTATTGCCAGTGTAGGCTAACCAAGTTGCACCGCATTGCCAACCGCCGCGAACGGCTGAAATCAAGCGCGCCGCATCCGGTTGACACCATGTGGATATGGGGTTAACGTTTTCTGCAATAAAAATGAACTGCGCAATGGGAACACGTCCGGTGTTTCCCGCAGTTAATTCTGGAGGAGTCCTTGATGAAACGATTACTGATCGCTGCTGCCTGCGTTGTTGCACCGTTTGCCGCCCAGGCACAGGTTTTCCCGAACAAAGCTGTGACCATTGTCGTGCCGAATCCCCCGGGCGGAATGAACCAGATTCATGCGCAACCGCTATCGGCAGTGATCGAACGCCTGACCAAACAGCCGGCGCCGGTGGTCAACCGTTCCGGCGGCACTGCAGCCGTGGGCACGGCCTTCGTCGCCAACCAGCCTGCTGACGGCCACACGCTGCTGATCACCACGCCGAATCTGTACCTGGTGATTGAGAAAGACAAACTCTACGGCATCAAGTCACCCTACACGCTGGCGCAGATCCAGCCTGTCGCGCTGATGAGCGCCGATCCGCTGATCATGGTGGTGCACCCCTCGGTGCCCGCCACAACGGCCAAGGATTTTGCCAGGCTCGCCAAGACCGCCAAGGGCAGCATGACCTACTCGTCGTCAGGCCCCTACGGCATCACCCATGTGCCGATGGAAATGTTCCTTGACGCTGCCGGCATCAAGATGCGCCATGTACCGACCACGGGCGGCGGCCCGGCGGTCACCCAGCTGCTCGGCGGCCACGTCGATGCCACCGGTGGCGGTCCGGCTGCAGTGCATCCGTACGTGATCTCCAACAAGATGAAACCGATCGCCAGCTGGGGCTTAAAACGCCATCCTTCGCTGCCCGACGTGCCGACGTTCAAGGAACAGGGTTTCGATGTCGAAGCGTATCTGTGGGTGGGTGTATTCACGGCCGCCGGCATCCCCGACGCCACGCTGACCCAGTTGCGCGACGTGGTACGCAAAGCAGCCGCGGATCCCGCCTTTAAAGACGCACTGACCAAAGTACAGGTGGTGCCCGACTATCGCGATACGCCAGAATTCAAGACGTTCTTCGATGCCGACTACAAACGCATGGCGGTCGCCGTGCAGAAAATCGGCAAGATCTGAAAGACCACGTACACATCTAAGCATTTGATTTTATTGGTGTTTTAATGCGGCGCTGCGGCGCCGCTTTTCTGGATTTTTTCGACTTTTTTTCGAAATTACTCATGCGCATCAAACATATCCAGGCCATCGCCGTCAGCCTGCCGATGATCAAACCGGTCAAAATGTCGTTCGAACAAATACTCCATGCCGAAAACATATTGGCACGCATTGAAACCAGCGACGGCATCATCGGCTGGGGCGAAGCTGCTTCGGCACCGACGATGACTGGCGAAACCCCGGGCAGCATGGTCGCTGCCGTGGGTTATCTCGCCGACAAGCTCGAAGGCATGGCCGCCGACGACATCGCCGCGGTCATGCATCGCGCCGGGCAATATCTCTACGGCAACAACGGCGCCAAGGCCGCGATTGAAATGGCCTTGTTCGATGCGCTGGGTCAGGCCAAAGGCAAGCCGGTATATGAATTGCTGGGCGGTGCTCGACGCATGCGCATCCCCGCCCTGCGCCTGATCGGCACCGGCAGCACCGAAGGCGACATCGCGGAAACCCAGAAGCGGCTGGCCGAAGGTTATGTCGCGATCAAGATCAAGGTTGGTGTCAGCACACCAGAAGCCGATGCCGAACGCGCGCGAGCCGTTGCTGCTTCGGTCACCAAGGACGACATATTGATCTGCGCCGATGCCAACCAGGCGTGGACACCGGATGAGGCGATCCGTTTTGTGCACGGCATCGCCGATACCCGCATTGAATTTTTCGAGCAACCCGTCGCCGGGCATGATGTTGCCGGCATGGCTCGCGTCGCCGCTGCCAGCCGCGTCAAGATCGGCGTCGATGAAGGCCTGCACAGCCTCGATGACCTGCGCCGGCATCACGCGATGCACGCCGCACACGGCTGCAGCCTGAAAACCATCAAACTCGGCGGCATGCAGATCGTGCACGATGCCGCGATGCTGTGCGAAGAACTCGGTCTGAAGGTCAACCTCGCCTGCAAAATCGCCGAAGCCGGCATCGCCAGCGCCGGCCTGTTGCATCTCGCCGCGGCGATTCCGTCACTGGACTGGGGCGTCAGCCTGTCGAGCCCTTACCTGTCCGATGACCTGGTCGCCGAACCCATCGCGTTGACCGGCGGATTCGTCAATGTGCCGACCGGGCCGGGGCTGGGCATACGCGTTGATGAAGCGAAGGTGCGGCGTTACACGCGGGAAGTCTGAATCAGGGCAGCGCTTCCCGGGTTCTCAGGCCGCGCCGGTGACGGGAGCGCTGACGGCGACCGGCCGCTTGTGACGCGGCAGCCAGAGCGCCAGCGGGATCGCGAGAAAACCGATCGCGGAGGCGATGAGAATCGCCGATGTGTAGTTGCCCGAGTGATCGAACAACGCGCCGCCAAGCCAGCCGCCAAGCGCCATGCCGGTGCTGCCACCAATCATCTCGAACGAAAAAATTGAACTGAGGGGTGCCTTCGGACCGAACATCTGCCGGTTGATGATCGGGAATCCGACCATCTCTCCACCGTAACAGATGCCGAAAATCACGGCAAAGGCATAAAAATGCCAGACTTCATGGGCAAAAAGCAGCAGGAGAATAGACAGGCTCTGGCCGAAGATCGCCCCCGAAAGGATGGTTCGCCCGCCGAAACGTTCGGTGAGCAGCGAAAAGCTGAAACGACTGAAGATTGATACGCCGGCAATCGTGCTCAGCACCCCAGCCGCCTGCAGGCCCGGAATCCCGTGGTGTGTGGCCATCGAAACACCATGCGCAAGGATCACCGCATGCCCGGCACAGCCGAGATGGTGGCAACCCATCAGCAGCCACACCGGCTTGTTGGCGAGTATCGAGCGCATGCTGACCGCTACGCCGGACGCCTGCTTTTCCTGCGCCGCGTCCTCGGCACCATAGGCGGTCAGCCCCATCTCGGCCGGACTCGTCCTGATGAACCAGGAAAAGAACAGAAGTATCACGCCGAAGGCGAGACCGAACACCAGGAATGCCGACTCCCAGCCGCGGTTCTCGATCAACCAGCGGAACAACAGCGCAAAAACCACCGGGCCGAGTCCCAGCCCGGCCCAGTAGATGCCCAGCGCGAGCCCCATTTTCTGATGGAACCAGCGGGTCACGATGACCGGCAGCAGCACCACAAAAGCCGCGTTGCCAAGAGCACCGACAAACACGCCGTAAATCACATAAAGATGCCACAGTTCCTGAATCATCCCGAGCAGAACCGTGCCCGCGGAAATCATCAGCGACGCACCGAGCATCAGCGTGCGCGCGCTGTAGCGGTCGCCGAGCCAGCCGAATATCAGCATCGCGGGCATGCTGCAAAGGAATGCGAGCGAATAGGCCAGACCGATGTCGCCGCGTTTCCAGTCGAATTTTTCGACCAGCGGATCGACGAGTACCGCGAACGACGCTGAATCGGCGCGACTGACGACGCCGAGTACGCACGCTGCCGCGAGAATGATCCAGGCGTGATGGATCCCGTATTTCCGGATGAATGTCATGAACGAATATTCTTTTTATCAGGAGCCAGCCAGACGCAGGCCACATTAGTTCATAATATGGGTGCGCATAATTATCGCATGCGCCATTCTCGCATACCGCTTCTACTTGGAATGCCGACCATCGCATTCGACTCTTGCGGCCACATAATGGCCAATCGTTACACAAAGCATGCGACTGGAAATCAGCAGTCACAACAACATCGCCTTCATCAGAATCGTCGACATTGAGGAATGCCAACGTGGAAAAAAACAAGGGCCAGCCGTTAAGCTAACCCTTGATCTGTATTGGCTGGCGGTGCGCGATTCGAACCCGCGACCAACGGATTAAAAGACGTAGAAGTAAAACGAGGCCGTTGTTAAATCAATCACTTGTAGCGCTTGCCAATTTACAAACCAATGTCACTCAGCGCACAAACAATATTGCGCCGGTCTGTCACGTCACAATTACGGCACAGCGCTTCAGTCCAAGATCGAGTGTCGCTGGGCGTCCCCACGGCGACTCCTCGAAATTCCCAAACTTGTAGTATGCAGCATGGTCGCAATTGCTACCTAGCCGAACGGCGTCATCGGAGTCCGCTCGCGCAGGCTTTCAATTCCCAGCTTTGCAATTGGCAGCCAGATTTCAATCAAACGCCGGGTCATGTCAGGCAGTGCTCCTGGGCCAGCA
>Ga0163150_10002281_pt1 | contig 29970 bp, 27 predicted proteins | sample OliLakLV19P2IB_FD_148628 | JGI IMG/M metagenome (GOLD analysis project Ga0163150, IMG submission 148628) | Freshwater microbial mat bacterial communities from Lake Vanda, McMurdo Dry Valleys, Antarctica - Oligotrophic Lake LV.19.P2.IB | ecosystem: Environmental > Aquatic > Freshwater > Lake >...
GGGTGAATGTTTCTTCAAAAAACCCTTGACAGACCACCTCAGATGTCTGGGCTACCGTCTGACGCCCCCCTGGGGCTCTATAGGGAAGAAGCGGCTCCTGCCGCTTCACAAATGTCCAATCTCGAGTTCCCCCTTTGTTAAGGGGGACTCACAGTTGCCAACCGCGAAGGCTCGGTCGGCGCTACATAGAATTCGGAAAGTAGTGTTTTGAACTCATGCTATGATGGCGGCTATTTTTGACAGAGGAACCTTTGCATGATCCGAACAGGATGGCGTTGCAGCGCCGCTTTTGCTCTGTTGCTATGTCTGCAGGCCAGCTTGCACGGCGAAGACAGAAACCCTTCTCAGACGAAAACAATGAACCCACAACTCTTTAGCGCAGCAGTGCAACGCGACCCCCAGACAGGATGGAACATTGCCGTTCTAAAGTATACCCAGCCGGAGAATGCGACACGCAACCTTGAGGCACGTATCGCGGCGGAAGCGGGCAGCAATTTGTACTCGCTGAAGATGGGTGGCACTGAGCTACTGGTACAGCCAGTGGAGTGGGGAACCACGCCGAGTCTGCGCTACGGTTTCCCAGTACTGTTCCCAACCCCTAACCGCGTGCGGGACAGCAAGTTCACCTTTGGCGGGCAAACCTATATGTACCCCGCGAACGAGCGAACTCATTTCATTCATGGCCTCGTTCACAAGCTGCCCTGGAAGGCGGGTGCAGCCTCAGCGGACGCAAAGTCGGCCTCGATGGAGACCACTTTGGATTGGGACTCGAGTCAACCGGACTTTAAGCTTTTTCCGATCAAGCATCGGCTCAGTTTGCTTTTCACGCTGGATGCGCACGGCGTGAAGCTGACGTTCACGGTGGACAATCAGGACACGAAGCGGCTTCCCTTTGGATTCGCTTTCCATCCCTGGTTTCAGATTCTCGGCGACCGCGCAGATACCTACTTGCGCGTTCCAGCGCAGAAGCACATGGAAGCCGAAAACCTGTTACCTACCGGAAAACTGACAGACTTGGCGGAGACTCCGTATGACTTGCGCGAACCGGTATCGCTCGAGATACTGAAACTCGACGACGTCTACTGGGGGCTGACGCCGGATCGTGTTCCAGGTTACGAAGCTCGCGACAAAGGGTTCAAGGTGAGCCTCGGGGCTTCTCCGGAGTTCACCCATATGGTGGTCTACACGCCGCCGGGGAAGCCATTCTTCTGCATGGAGAACCAGACCTGCTCGACGGATGCTCACAACCTGTATGCCAAAGGTTTGGAGAAGGAAGCGCATTTGTTGATCGCCGAGAAGGGCAAGAAGGTCTCTGGCTGGGTGTATGTTGGAGTGGAGCGAAAACCCTAACAAGCAAAGAGAGGACATTATGAAAGCGATCCTGATTCAATGCAGCGCCGTGCTGGTGATCTTTGTGGCAGGGGTATGGGTTGGCAAAACAACCACAGCGGATGCTGCCGCTAAGGGAAGAGTTTTCGAGATCAGAACCTACACAGCCAACGAAGGGAAGCTGGATGCTCTTCATGCTCGATTCCGCAACCATACGACAAAGCTGTTTGAGAAGCACGGCATGACCAACGTTGGATACTGGAGTCCACTGGATGAGCCTCTGTCAAAGAACACGCTGATCTATGTTCTGGCGTACCCAAATCGTGAAGCGGCTAAGAAGGCATGGGAAGGGTTTCGCAACGACCCGGAATGGCTGAAAGCCAAACAGGAATCTGAAGCTAAAGGGGTATTGACCGCCAAAGTGGATTCAATCTACCTGGAAGCCACAGACTACTCTGCCATGAAGTAGGTTCAGCCTAAACGCTGTTCTGCTAAGCCAGCTGCCGCATCGGAGGGTGGGCTGGGGCAGCGACCACTGCCGCGGCGTCAAACAGTGTGGGTGGTCTCGTGCCGAAGTCAGAATCCGTCCTCGGGACCGACGGTCCTCTCTCCGCCCAACGGGGGCGTGGTTTTCTAACCGACCCGATGCCTCACCCATCTGTGTGTTCGCTGCCCCAAAAAGTATCTTGGCCTAATGTCAGAGGCGCTGTCCCATTTGCGACCCGGAAGCGCTTATCACCGAAACGCGTTCGATCTCCGGAGCGCGCCTCCCACAGTTTTCATGAAACGTGGAGCCGCGCAGCGGCATGAAAATCATTCCGTTGGCAAAGCTGTTTTACCTTCAAATCCTTTGCTTCAGGCTCTCGCTGCGGGCGCAAGCTTCCGGTTCCCCCAGTTCACAGGACTTTTGGGCATCTTGAAAGGCTCTCTTGAGATCGCCCTTATGATAGAAGGTGCCGCCTCTCTCCAGATACGCTTTTGCATGATTCGGTTCCAGCGCCAAGAACTGGTTCCAATGTTCAAGGACGGCGTCCCACTTGCCTTGTTTGGCCAGCACCCAGTCCAGGGATTGGTAAGATTCGAAATGTCTCGGATTCAATTGCACAGCCTTTTCGAGATCCCGTTGTGCCTCAGCTAAACTCCCTTGTCGCATGAAAAGAACTCCGCGCCAGTAGTAGATCTCAGAGTGGCTGGGGTCGCATTCTTCAGCAAGGTTGTACCTCTCCAGGGCGGTTGGGTATTGGCTCTGTTTGTAGAGCTCGTGGCCCTCGTAGACGAGGTGGATGGCTGCGCCTCGAAGCCATTCCTGCACCGAGTCTTCATGAGGCCAGATCTCACTCGCCATCCAGAGGTCGCTGATGCCATCGGCGAAACGCCCCATCTCAAAAAGTATCTTAGATCGCAACACATAGTTGTCCTCAGCTTGCGGATAGAGCGCTATCGCGCGAGTAACGTCCTCCAACGCCTCCGGATATTTCTTCATCCGAAAATAGGTGTCAGCCCGTTCGTGACGAAACTGCCAGTAGTCGCCAAAGGAGAGTGCCTGGGTGTGGGCCTGCACGGCTTGCTCAAAGCGCTCGTCGCGGCTCAGCATCTGTCCCTGATCCACATAAATGAAGCCCTGCAGGAACTTGAGGCGTGGATTGGCCTGCGCAAAAGATTGGGCCGCGTCGGCAAAGGCCTGCATCTCTCCGTAGGAGCCGCCCCAGCGCGGTTTGAGACGGTGCAGGTAGGCTTTACGGATCAAGAATGAATTAGGCCAGTTCGCCAGCGCGCGTTCAACCAGAGGCCGATCACTCCCAGAAGTTGGAGCTACCATTTCGATGGAGATCAGGAGGTCAAACCCCACGACGAGCCCGCCCTTCAGCTTCAACGCCGAGGCGACATCCTCGCCGGCTTTGCTGAGGTTGAGGTCCATGTGCGCGAACTGAGTGGACGTAGTGTCTATGGCCCAGCGAGTGCCGCGGCTCGCCCACGCCCGAGCCTTGAAATAAGAAGCGCGAGCCAGCAATGCAGAATAAGATCGCGCCGATTGCTGCACCCACTTGTGGAGCCGGTTTTCCATTGATGCGTCGTAGGCGGAAAACGCCGCAAAGGCCTCCCCAAGAACCATCTCCTTCCGAAAATCTTTCTCAAAGTCCTGCTGAAATGATTCCAAGAGTGCGTTGAGCTCGGAGAATTTTTCCTGCTGGAACAGGTCAAGCACCCGTCGTTTCAGCAGCAGATTCGGATTGACTTGATGCCTCGTGATCTTTGTACTGCCGACCGCTGAGGTCGATTGCTTACCTTGTGGCGGGACGGCCGTGGTGGTGCGGCTTTCCCCAGAAGATGAACATCCGGCGGAAAACCAAAGCGCCACCCCGAGGGTCAGCGGGAGCAGATTTGCTTTCATCGAAGCCTCCTGAGTGGTTGCAAAAGCATTGTTTGAGCGGGCCACAGGAAACCAGACTATGTGTGCCAATGAAAGCTCTATCGGAAGACGGGACGCGCCGAGTTTAGACATTTCTCGAACTTTCGCGCTATCAGGCTGGCGGAATCAGAAGGAACTAAAAGTAGGCGGGGAAGAGAGGCACGTTCCGGACGGCGACTCGCAACATCCGAGGATGCATGCAGGTGGATGCGAAGAAACTCCCGGTGTCTCTGCGTTTGCTTTGTGGTCTTGAGGTTGGTTCTTCCCGCGGAAAGAATCTAAAGGAGCGTCCCATGCAGGTTTTTGGCACAGGTGCTAAACAGCAAGCTTCCAGGGCTTTCGATATTTGGCTGACAGCATTTTGCTGGCTCGTTTGTTGCCTCTGAATTCCTCGGTCCTTGGATCCCAAAGCAAGTGGCTCTTGGTGCGATAGGCAATGTTTCCGAGCTGGGCCACCGAGGTGGACCGATGGCCGATCTCAATGTCGCAAATCGGAAGCTGGCGGTTTTTCATGCAGTCGAGGAAATTCCGGCTGTGCGCCAGGTTGTGATTGTTCGAGCTCTTTTCAGCGAGGGGCTCGCATCGGTTGACGCCTTTGGAAGTTTTTTCAGGAATGATTTCGAATCCGGCACGGTCCAGAAACATCGTTCCCAGCGAGCCGTGGAAGCAGATGCCATAGCCATGGCCGTCGAGGCGGGCACCATTGCACTCCCGATTCTCATACACACAGACAAACCCAGGGTATTGATAGGTGACCTGCAAGGTGTCCGGCGTTTCGCGATTGTCCTGCAGGTAGAGCTTGCCACCCTGAGCCGAAATTTCTGAAGGGCCTTCCACGTTCATCGCCCATTGAACGATATCCAGCAGGTGCACGCCCCAGTCGGTCATCATGCCCCCGGCGTAGTTCCAGAACCAGCGGAAGCTGGAATATCGCTCCGGGTGAACGCCAAATCGGCTGGCATTAAACGGCACTTTGGGGGCAGGTCCCAGCCACAGATTCCAATCCAAGTCCGGTGGCGGATCTCCGTCCGGCGGATTCCCGATACCTTCGGGGAAGGTGTTGCCATAGTTCCAGGTGCGAATGAAACTCACCTTGCCAATGGCGCCATTTCGAATTAGCTCCACCGCTTTCTGGAAATGGAGGCCAGAACGCTGCTGAGTGCCGACTTGAACGATGCGCTTGTGTCGGCGGGCCGCTTGCACCATGCGCCTCCCTTCTTCGAGATATACCGAGACAGGCTTCTCCACGTAAACATCTTTGCCGGCCTGGCAGGCAAGCAGGGTGTGCAGCGGATGCCAATGGTCTGGCGAAGCGACAACGACAGCCTGAATTTCTTTGATCTCCAGCAACTGTCGAAAATCCTTCAGTGCTTTTGCTTTGCTGCCAGCGATTTTCGCCGCCGCGTCCAGATTCGGCCCGTACACATCACAGACCGCTGCCACTTCCACTTCAGGATGCTTCATGAAGGTTGTGAGGTTGGACTGCCCCATGCGGCCGGTGCCGATGAAGCCGACCGTCACTTTGTCGTTCGGACTAACCGAGGAACTCGGCGAAGCCTCAGCGACAGCGGGTGCGGATCGCAATCCTGCTCCTGCAAGGGCAGCCAGTGTGCTTTTGCGAAGGAAATCGCGACGTTGCATCTTTCCAGACATGAGTTCTCCTGTCCGAGCGAGCGACCTCAGACCGCCGAAGGTCGTGCCTCCGTTGGCTCCTGCCCCCTCACCCGGCCTTTGGCCACCCTCTCCCAACAAACGGGAGAGGGAGTCATGAAATTTGACCGAAGTTTGAACGTCGTCGGCAGCAAGTAATCGTAGTGTGCTCTGTGTCGTCCCCCAAACGCAGGAATCCAGGTTCTGCGAAGGAGGCTGGATTCCCGCCCCGGCTCTCCCGGCTTACTATTCGCTGGGGCGGCGTTCTTTCTCAGGAATGATGGAGCGTTTGCCGGGTCGTTGATTCAAGCGGGACTTTCTTTGCATTCGCCATTCGAGCTTCTGCATTCCTCATTCATATCCGGATCTGGCTGGCCCTAGGTCACCAACTTCCAAGGGGCGCGATACTCGCGCATCACATAGCTCTGTGCTTCCTTGTCGCCAACAATCATCTCTTTATCAACATCCCACTTCACCTGGCGGCCCAGACGCTGCGCTATGTTTCCCAGGTGGCAAGCGATCATCGAATTGTGACCGATCTCGACGTCGGAATTTGGCCGTTTGCGCGAGCGCATGCAATCGATGAAATTCTGGACATGCAGCAGGTGCATATCGCCCGAAGTGGAACGGCGCGGGACGCCCGCTGATTTGTAAATTCGGCCGGGCTTGTCGATGCGGTCAGTTTCTGGAAAAACCTCCCAGCCGTTGCGATCAACAACCAGGACACCTTGCTCGCCATGGAACTGAACACCGTGCTCGCGGCCTTCCGGCCCGCGTCCAACGCCCAGAGCATGCTCCCAGATCATGCTGAAGCCCGGGAAAGCCCACATCACCTGCTGCGTATCCGGGGTCTCCATGGCGTCATTGGGATATCCAAACTTGCCGCCAATCGAAACTGCCGAACTGGGTGCTTTTATCCCCATGGCCCAGTTCGCGATATCAATCATGTGTGCGCCCCAGTCAGTCATCAAGCCGCCGGAATAGTCCCAGTACCAACGGAACGTGAAGTGAAAATGATTCAGATTGAAAGGCCGCTTTCGGGCGGGCCCGAGCCACATGTCGTAGTCAACACCCGCCGGGGCCTGCGCGTCCGGCTGCACCGGAGTCTCGCCTTTCCAGTCAAGATAAGCCCAGGCGCGCACCAGCCGCACCCGGCCGAGCTTTCCACTCTTTACGTAGTCGACGGCTTCGGTGTAGTGCGGAGCGCTGCGCTGCTGGGTGCCCATTTGCACCACACGATCGTGCTTGCGGGCCACATCGACCATCACGCGGCCTTCGCCGATGCTGACCGAAAGGGGTTTCTCCACGTACACATCCTTGCCCGCCTGGCAGGCCATGACTGTCGGCAGCGCATGCCAATGATCCGGTGTGGCCACGATCACGGCCTCCAGTTCCTTCATGTCCAGAACCTTGCGGAAGTCGGATGTCTTGACAGTCGGTGCCGCAGCCGACACGGGTTCAATAATGTCTTTAGCCACTTTGCCGATTTGCGACTCGTCCACATCGCAAAGCGCCGCACATTCCACATTCTTCACCTTCAAGAAATCACGCAGATCAGCGCGACCCATACCGCCGCAACCGACCAGCGCCACTCGAATGCGGTCGTTGGCGCCGAACACTCGCGAATAGGCTGCCGCTGACATTGGGCGCGCAAGTAGCGCGGTACCGGCCGCTCCCAAGCCAATGGATTGTTTGAGAAACTTGCGTCGGGCTTTGTCTTTCATTGTCCCCTCCTCCTGCAGGTTGGGTAATTTAACGAAACAAAGGCATGAACTGAAACACCGACTTCGAGGTGCGCAACCCTTTCGCGATGCTTTGGCTGGCGTGTTCGAAACGAACTCCTTAAGCTGTAGTGTGAAGCCTCCGGGAAATAGCGTCAATCAGCGAATAGAATAAGCGGTTTGGCCGTGCCCCGCAACAGGAGAGTAGGCAAAGACAAGAGCCGGAGGAGATCCCCATGTCTCTGGGGTTTCACAGGGGAAAGTCGGCAGGGTTCGGTCAAAGTCAGAAGCAGAGCCACTAGCCAACCGCTGGCGTAAGCCAGTGGTTGGAGATTGGACATTTTGTTGGTCACTGCTGGAGCAGGCACCCTGATCCATTGGAGGATAGCAGGACCAAGATGTCGAACTTGGCGTTTCGCCCGGCAATATCGCAAGCACGATGTGAAACGTGAGTTTCAAAGATATCGATGCTGAGAGGACATAGAATAGAAGAAGGCGCAAAGAGACGACTTTGACGGGGCCGTGGGGAAATTGAGGCGAGGCTGGCATTTGAGTCCAGTGTGGGTTATGATTTTTGTAACAGTTCCTCATTCGGGTTGACTACTATGTCGCGACAGCTTTCTTCCCAGAGAGTGCGGCGTTCACTGCAAGCGATTCCACTACTGGCTTTCTTTGCCTGGCACACGGTTCCGATTTGCGGACAGAACGGTGAGACACCACAGCCCGTGCTGCCCCTGACTTCTTCTGACCAGGTCCAGTATCGTTATGATGCGGCAGCAGGCGAGTGCCGCAATGCGGCCGGGCAGAAGGGCGTCAACGGACCTTTGCTGGCACCGTGCGGCGACTTGGCTGGTGCGAACCTGAAAGAGTTTGATCTTCGCGGAAAGGATCTTACGGGTGCGCGGCTGCGCGGTGCAAATTTGGCAGGTGTGCGGCTTGATGGCGCCATTCTGAGAGGCGCCGATCTGACGGAAGCCAGTATAGTGGATGCGAACCTGTCGGGCGCCGATCTCAGTGGTGCCGGGTTGGTTGAGGCCCGGTTGCTCAATACCGTTCTCGACAAGACCGATCTGTCCGGAGCAGATCTTCGGGGGGCCACGCTCCATCATTTGAATCTGCGGACAACGAAGCTAACTTCGGCAAACCTGTCGAAGGCAAAACTATTCAAAGTGGATTTGAACGGCGTGGATCTGCGCCAGGTCAGGCTGAGAGGTGCGGATATCGCGTGGTCGAAGCTGAACCGGGCGAATCTGAGTGGCGTTGATCTGAGCGGAGGCTGGTTCGATCAATCCGAACTGACCGGTGTCTCGCTCGAGAAGTCCAACCTGGAGTACGCGAAGTTTGTGCAAGCAGACCTGAGTGATGCCGCCTTGGCAGGGGCAAGATTCTACAAGGCTGAGCTCAGCCAGGCCAGGTTCTGCCGGGCGCGCATGGAGGCCACGGACTTCAGCGAAGCGAACCTGGTCGCTTCCGACCTCAGCAACGGGAACCTTGCTCAAGCCAGTTTGCGCGGAGCGAATCTCATGAATGCGAGCTTTCGGGGCAGCCGGCTGCAAGGCGCCGATCTGTCGGGCGCCACGCTGTATGGATCGGATTTTCAGAAGGCCGACCTGCGTGGAGCAAATCTCCGGGACGGAGTATTTGGAGACGTTGGGCAGACGCTGGCTCTGCGCGCTCTGGATGTCAATTTTCGAACAGCCAATCTTGCTGGGGCCGTGTTCGACGCGAATACTCAACTGCCTTTCGATGCGGCTGAGGCTGCAAGCCGCAAAATGTTGGGCATTGGGGTCGCTAAAAGTTTTGCGAAGCCCAGTGCGAAGGGTAACCCGCCAAAGAAAACCATAAAGGCAGTACCTATCCAGATTGGACCCAACTAATCACGGGCAAGGCCCTTGATATCCTCAAGGTGGATGCGGCGTCTCGCCGATTCTCAAGCGCCGGGACGGAGCATCCATTTTGGTGGAGTTTTGAGCCAATGAGAAACTACTCGGAGCGGTTTGTGCCGTCCAGAACCCTCACCTCGACGGTTTGCATCCCGTCCAAGCGGTTCTTAACGCGGGTCACGAATCCTTCGATAGAGTGATTAGTTCTCTGCGGCTCAAAGCTAACTTGGAGGGGTTGGTGCTCGGCGACTGGGCGGAACAAAGAGAATGAAAACTCGGACTTGTCGAGAAAGAGCAGATGCGCTGTTTCGCTGAACGGTGCGCCAAACATGTCTTTGCCGCTGACGATAATCTCGGAATTGTCTGACACAGCGTTGGTGGTCATCTTGGACTCCTTAGTGCTTCCAAGTTTAGGGCTCAAAGGCCCGGCTTACCATCACCTAGAGTGTTGATTTTGGGTAGGAGGAGTGGACTAATACCAACAGGGGATACACGGGTCAAGAACAGCGTCGTGCAACTGGCCGAATGCGTTGACCGAAACTACTAAGCCTTTGTGAGTCAGAGCTTTATGCTGGAATGAAGTAGAATGCGATGCCAATAACCAAGTAAACTGCCAGCAGAAGGACCCCTTCCATCCAGTGTGATTCGCCGTCTTGGGCCACCAAGTTCACCACGCCGACCGCCATAGCCACAGCCATTACTTCGAACGGGGTAAAACGCAAATCCATCGGGTTCCCAAACGCGTAGCTCAGGAACACCAGAACAGGGGCGACGAAGAGGGCCACCTGGATGCTGGAACCGACGGCGATATTGATCGCCAAATCCATCTTATTCTTCATCGCCATTAGAATGGCGGTGCTGTGCTCAGCCGCGTTGCCGATGATGGCCACTACGATGACTCCGACGAAGACCTCCGTCAGGCCCAATGCATGCGCTGTGGCCTCAACAGCGCCCACCAGAAACTCACTCACGATTGCCACTCCGGCGGTCGCCAAAAGCAACACGGTGGCCGACAACCGAAGACTCCAACCCTTCTTGAATTCCTCATGGGCCTGATGTTCGCCCTCTTCACCTAGAAACAGACCTTTGTGCGTCTTTAGCGAGAAGATCAGACTCAATACATAGACCAGGAAGAGAACAACTGCGATCTCAAGGCTCAATCCCCGTTCCAGCACGGTTTCCTGCGTTTGGGTAATGGCACCGCTGAGGAGCCTGTCTTCAGCGACCCAGTGGAACAGCGCCGGAACCAACAACGCAACGACGCTGAGGGCCAGCAGCGTTGAACCCAATCCTGCAGCGGTGCGGTTAAATCGCTGTTGCGTATATTTCACTCCACCGGCCAATACGCTCAGCCCCAAGACCAGAAGAATGTTGCCAATGATCGAGCCGGTAATAGACGCTTTAACGACACCGTGTAATCCTTTGTGCAGAGCCAAAGCAGCAATGATGAGTTCCGCTGCGTTTCCAAAAGTTGCGTTGAGCAAGCCGCCAATGCCCGCGCCCATCTTCTCTGCCAGGTGCTCCGTGGCCTTGCCCATCAGGCCAGCCAAAGGGATGATTGCAAGACAGGACGTGACAAAAATTGCGACAGGCGCCGCATGGGTGAACTCAAGGAAAGCGGCCACCGGGAGAAAAATGAGCAGCCAGCTCAACCAGTTTTCGGCAGCGAAGAATTTCTTCATGAGGGAGAGGGTCTCGCAACGAGAGGTTGCTGCAAATTCTTTTGCGCTATCGACCGATTGCCTTTTGAGTGATGAAGCGACGGCGCGCATAATAGCATATTCAGAAACGTGCCTCCCGTCCTGCTTGGTGGTGGTAAGGATCTTCAATCGTGTTTGCGGGAGATGGCAGGTACCTCTGAAGCCGTGAAGAAATCGAATTGAGCCGGCCCAGATCGGTCCCCTCGCAGAATCCACGGGTCAGAACGCGCGTGGGATCGCCGTCCCCCCGCGCACGCCTAGCGCCGAAAGTAATTGATGTTCAATCTTTTTCACAGCTTCCCTGAAAGGAGGGTTTAAGCTTTGAGCACCCAACTTTTCCATCCAGCCCCTGAGGGACTTCCGATCGCGATTCGTCCCCCTCGTGGCAGCAACGAGATGCTGAAGGCTTTGGAACGTTGTGATTGGAACAGCCTGGGCAAGGCGCGGAATGGAGAACTGCTGCGGGCGGGCGCTCTGTGGCTCTATGGATTTCTGTACGAGTCTCACGCGATTGCGCAAGGAATCGGCTCAGCAGAAGGTTCGTACTGGCACGCATTGATGCATCGAAGCGAAGGCGACTTCGGCAATTCAAAGTACTGGTACCGGCGGGTAGGACAGCATGAGATTTTTCCAGGTTTACTTGCCGCGGCGCGACAGCTCGATGTCAGCCCCCAATCAACGCTGGCCGTTTTGCTCAAGTCACCGGATTGGGATCCATTTCGATTTGTGGACGCGATGGAGCAGGCAGCCAGTCACGAAACCAAGGATACCGGTCTGCTGCAAGCCATCGCTTGGGAAGAATACAATCTTTTGATGGGCTACTGCCTGGCTGAGCTCTAGCGGGTTGTCTGAATCTACGGGTCGAAAAAATCTTCCGACTATTTTCACCTCCCTGCTGTCTAAATGGGTTGTAAGGCAAGCAAAGCGACCCTGGGATACATTCTCAGACGGATGGAAAACATTTTGGATTCTGCCCTGTCGCACACTCGAAACCTCACCACCCAAAACGCCGAGAGTTCTCAAGAAGTTACCTGGGTTGCCGCCAGTCAACGCGGCGATACGGTGTGTTTCAACCGGCTTGTCTTGAAGTGGGAGCGGTCCATCTACAATCTCTCGTTGCGAATGCTGCGGGATGCGGATGAGGCGGCCGACGCGACCCAGGAAGTGTTTCTTCTCGCCTTCAAGGGCATCCGGCGGTTTCGACTCGACGCGCAGTTTTCTACCTGGCTCTACCGGATTGCGGCCAATCATTGCACGTCACGGCTTCGAAAACGCCCCCCGGGTGTGCATGTGTCGCTGGATGGGTCGCAAGAAGGGTCTGAAGCGGGACAAAGTCTTGCAGCGGCGGAGTGCCCTGAACGTGACTTCTTGCGTCAGGAGAGCGGCCATAAAGTACGGAGTGCTCTCGAATATTTGCAGCCAGAGCAGCGCATCGTCGTCGAACTGAAATTTTATCAGGAGATGACGTTCGAGCAGATTGCCTTGGTCGTTGACGCACCCCTTAGCACGGTAAAGTCTCGGCTTTACCATGGACTGGAAATTCTCAAGATCCGCCTCGGCCGCGGTGTGGCGCGAGATCAGGCGAGTACGGGAGGCCGGTGATGAAATCTACGTGTGAGGAGGCGCGCAACTGGGTTCCGCGAGCCTTGATGAGCGACTTGGAGCCTGCAGAGGAGCGGGCTCTCAACGAGCACCTGGCGCAGTGTGCCACTTGCTCAGGAGAGCAACGGCTCTATAGCGATACCTTGAGCCAGGTCCGAGCGGTTTCAGACTCTCCAGTTCCGAGGCACTTCTTTGTCTATCCCGATGAGCGCGGTTCTTCAGTCAGGGAGTTTTTGCGTGGCTTGACTCCGGGCTGGAAGCTGGCCTCCAGTCTGGCGGTCGTGACGGTGGCGGTCTTTGCGATCCTCATGGCCGCGCGTTTTCAGTTCCGGGCTGAGCAAGGAATCTATTCCTTCAGTTTTGGCCGCCCGCTGCCAGCTGCGATTCCGGCCAAGGATCCCGCGGCGCAGTTTGAGGCGTTAAGGGTTGAGCTGAATGGATTGTTGGAAGCCCGGTCGCGAGCCGAGCGGGTGGAGTGGATGAATGCACTGCAACGGGAGATCAAAGCGTCCAATCGCTATGGAACGCAGCGGCAGCAGCAGTGGAATGCGGCTTTAGCCAGTCTCGAAACCCGGTTGAACGATCGTATTGAAGACAGTGCGGTCACGCTGACGGCTGGCATGCAGCAGTCTGCAACCAATGTGTTTCAGGCTTTGCAACGCCAGCGCCAGCAGGACCTGGCGCTGACACGCACCCGGCTGGAACACCTCGCGACCCGGGGAGAAATGAAGGACGAGGAAACGGATGAGATCTTGTCGACCCTGCTGCAGGTGGCACGTTTGCAAGAGGAGTAGAAACCAACTGGCACGCGGCTGATAGCGATGGCTGCGCGCCTATGAAGGGGACACCTATGGAGAGAGACATGAAGCGGAGCCATTTTGTAATTCTCGGGGTCGTTTGCGTCATGCTGTGGCCGTTGAGCAGCTCTCAGAGTGCTCAGGTACAGCCGTTCGATTTGAAGAAATGTCAGCAAGAGCTGGAAATTATGAAGGGAATTCTGCGCACAACGTTGGGATTTGCTTCCCAAGAACTGGCTGCCGGCCTCAAGAGCGACAAGTCAGAGACCAGGGGAAGGGAAAAGCGTTTTACATTTGGCCGGACCGGTGACTTCAACATCGGTGCGTTTTATCTGGCCGGGCAGGGTGCGGTTTTTACCATTCCCGCTTCCAGCGTCCGCGATATGATGCGCACGCGCCAGGGGAACATAGCGTTCGCCTTTGCAAGTGCGGACATGAAAAATATGGGTTTGAATGAAGCCTGGGTGGAGGAACTGGGGAATCAGCTCAATGAGGTGAACGCACAGCTACAGTTTTTTGGTCCCCAAATCGTCCGAAACAATAGCTTTGGTGTGGAGGGGTTTGCAGCGTTGGCTGCGGTGCCAGCACCTCCATCACCACCGGCGCCGGCAGTTTCACCGGCTTCTCCAGCACCTGCCCCGAGACCCCCGCAGGCGAAGGATGGCCCAGAAGCGGCTAGTGCCCGGGAAAAACAACTCCGGCAGAAGCTTGCAGAGCTGCAAGACAAGGTGAAGCAGCGTGGCGCGGAGGAAGAAGCCCGGCAGGCCAAATTTCGTGAAAGCTTGTCGCAGCTGAAGGTCTTCCTGATGGAAGCGATGGCCAATCATGGCGATTCGTTGACAGTGGTCAAGCCAGGTGAGTATGTAAACCTTGTTATCGTTGACGAAGGAAACCGCTGGTCCGGAGACGATTCTGGCGATCGAGCCCAACGGGAAATTTTGTCGGTGCCGAAGTCCGTCATTACTGATTACAAGACTGGCAAACTCAGTATGGAAGCCTTCAAACAGAGAGTCTTGAACTACGTAAACTGAAGGAGTTGGAGACTTGATCCACGACTTCGCCCGATCAAATGACTTTTTGCACTCCGCGCTTTGGCGCGGAGCGGGCAGGCGCCGGACTTTCCAGTCCGGCCTCAGGGCGACTAGAAAGTCGCCCCGGTGCGTTTCGATTTCTGGAACGCACCTTCTTCTGGCCGAAGGCCAGAGGTTTGTCGCCCTTGGCAAGGGGGACCACAGGGGGTGTGGTACAAAGTAATGAAGACCCCCTGCCGCAAAAAACGCGGCGTCCCCCTTGAAAAAGGGGGACAAATGTAGAAACTCCAGACTCCGCGCTTTCGCGCGGAGCGCGCAGAGTTGGGAGTCTGGATATTTTCCCCGGTCTTTCGCACGGTTGTTCGGTTGTTGTGCCTGCGGTGTATCTAGAGCCGTAACCAAACAAGCGTTCGATGGTGGAACGCACTGATTCAGCACGAAGCGTGTCTTTGACGCGCTTCCACGGTGGCGTCGCCTCTCCAAAAATGTCCAATCTCCAGTGCTGCACTCTGCGCTTTGGTGCGCAGCGCAGTTCTACCTAACTCCGACGACAGCAACCCACCTCTCGTATCCAAGTCTCTACCTGATTCAGCGCTTCGCAGCCCGCTCGTGACTGAAAACGCTGCTGGCCGTTCGGGCCCTAGCTTCTTATCAAACGCCGCTATGATCGAGAATCCGCACACTTGCTGATGCTGTGTTGGAATCGCGTGATCTCGAAAGCGCCCTTCTGCCCTTCAGCCCGCCTTGACTTGGACAAACCTATGCTTTAGGCTTCGAAGTTGCGTTTCAGCGAGGTCGCCCCATGGGCGAGGAAAGGCATCCAGTGGCATCCGGCAAGCTTGCACTGTTGATTCAAGGTGAAGATCAACCGGGCGTTTTGTTCCAGTTGACCCGAGTGATTGCGTCGCACCAGGCCAACATCACAACCATTGACATTATTGGGAAGCTCTTGGGAAGTGCGAGCGTTTACCTCGAACTGCAGGATGTGGTGGATGCTGGCCAGCTCGTAAACGACCTGCACGCCCTGCCTGTCGTAAAATCCGTTGAGCAGATGGACACCTTTCAAAAGATCTACGGTAAACGCGTGATCATCATTGGTGGGGGTGCTCAGGTTGGCCAGGTTGCGCTCGGAGCCATCAGTGAGGCCGACCGGCACAATATTCGAGGCGAGCGCATTTCGGTCGACACGATTCCGCTGGTGGGAGAAGCCGACCTGGCCGCTGCCGTTCGCGCTGTGGCACGCCTTCCAAGGGCCAAAGCGCTGGTCATGGCCGGGGCGCTGATGGGAGGCGAAGTTTCGAAGGCTGTCACAGAAGTTCGTGAAAAGGGAATTCTGGTGCTGTCCCTGAACATGGCCGGAAGTGTCCCCGACGCTGCCGACCTGGTCGTCAGCGATCCCGTTCAGGCGGGTGTCATGGCTGTGATGGCGATCGCCGACACCGCCAAGTTTGATATCCGACGGCAGCAAAGCCGGCGATACTAAGGGACCCGTCGCCGGTGTTTCGCGCCCTCTGGTTACGGCGTTCCGTTTCCACCCTTTCGTCCACCCTTTCGCCTTGACTGCTAAGGCTCTACTCCCAGAGCGCCGATCACCATTCGTAGACCAACACCCTCATTAGGAAACCTCCGTACCAGCATGCAGTTCATGATTTCGAGCACTAGGTTCTGGCGCAGCGTCTCGCTGGCGTGCGCAGTCTGGTGTGGGCAATCAATCCTGGCGCCCGCGCAGGTCTACCAGTTCCGCAATTACACGGCGGCGGATGCTGACGGACTGTCGGACAATTTTGTCTTCAGTATTCAACAAGACCGCAAAGGATGGCTCTGGTTTGCCACCTCAGCCGGCGTCAGTCGCTATGACGGGGCCTCGTTCAAGAACTTTACGATGAGTGATGGTCTCGTTAACAACGCGGTGCGCAAGATCTACGAAGACCGTCAGGGACGCTTGTGGTTTTCTACGACTGGAGGGCTCAGCTGTTTTGAGGGGGGCAAGTTCAAGAATTACACTCGGAAAGAGGGGTTGCCGCACGATTCCATCGAATGGATCCTGGAAGACGAGGTTGGGAATTTTTGGATTGCCACTCGCGGAGGGGGTCTTAGCTACTTTGACGGGCAGCGCTTCGACAACTATGGCGAGGCTGAAGGGCTGACAGCGAAGACCCTCTGGGCCTTGCGTTTAGATCGACAGGGGAAACTCTGGATTGGCTCCAGTGAGGGACTGCACTCCTTCGACGGCAAGCGCTTTAAGAACTACACCACGCGTGAAGGATTGCCGGATAACTGGGTTTTGAGCTTGCTGGTCGACAACCACGATAAACTTTGGGTCGGCACCGCAAAGGGACTGGGCTGGTTTGATGGAGTTCGTTTTCATTCGGTCAAGGTGCCCCTGGAGAACGTGAAAGGCATCCCCATCCTGCTTCAGGATCGGCGTGGCGCCCTGTGGTTTGGCTTGTACGGTCAGGGCTTGGGCAAACTGGAGGACGGCAAGTTTACCGTCTATCAGGAACAGAACGGCTTGGTGGATGATTTTGTGATTTCTCTGCTTGAAGACCGCGAAGGAAACCTGTGGGTCGGATCTCAGGGTGGAGGCGTGTCCAAATTCTCAGGAGAGCGATTTGTCAATTATACCGCGGCCCAAGGACTTTCCCGTGGCCTCATCCACGCAGTCGCTCAGGATTCGAAAGGGAACTACTGGTTCGGCAGCCTCAGCAGCGGCCTTTGCAAGTTCGACGGAAAGCATTTCACGCGGCTAACGATGGACCAAGGGCTGGTCAACAACCTGGTGGAAGACATTTTCATCGATTCGAAAGACCGGGTTTACGTTGCAACCGATGGCGGACTGAGCATTCTGGAGGCCGGACAATTTCAAAACTACACGACGAAAGACGGCCTCCCCAGCAATATCCTTAAAGCTCTGCGCCTGGATCATCAGGGGCAGCTGTGGATTGGCACCTTTGAAAGAGGCGCGGTTCGTTTCGACGGCAAGTCTTTCACCCGCTATTCTTCGGCCAACGGGATGCTCAACGACCGGATCAGCAGTCTTTGGGAGGATCGTTCGCGACGAATCTGGTTCGGGACTGACCAGGGAGTCACCGTCCGCGAAGGTGGGGTGTTTCGCAGTTACACCAGCAAGGACGGGTTGGGTGCCGGCAAGGTGGGAGCGATCGCAGAGGATTCCAAAGGGGCGATGTGGTTCGGCACGGATTCAGGCTTAAGCCGCTTCGATGGCCGGAGCTTTAAGACCTATTCAACGGCTGACGGCCTTCCCAATCAATTCATCCATTTCCTGCAGTTCGATCGCGCTGGCCGGCTTTGGATCGGCAGCAACAAGGGTGTTTCCCAATTCGATCCCTCGCATTCGCGATTTCGTAACTTCAGCACTCGTGATGGTCTCCTGTCGAACCTGATGATGGAGGGCGCCAGCCTTCTGGATCGAGATAGAAAGTTGTGGTTCGGAAGCGGCTCTGGAGTCACCCGCGGTGATCCTGACTATCAAGACAGTGCCTCCGTGCCGCCCCTGGTGCATCTTGAGGATATCAAGGTGTATGACCAGTCTGTGCCCCGCGATCGGATCGCCGAACTGCGTCCCGAAGAAAACCAGCTGACGTTCACTTTCGTGGGACTTTCTTTTCGGGACGAGAGCCGCGTGCGCTATCGCTATTTCCTGGAGAACTTTGATCCCGGATGGCAGGCCCCCACCAATTTGCGCTTCGCCAAGTACACTAATCTGCCGCCGGGCAGCTACCGTTTCCGGGTCCAGTCCTCCAGCGATGAAGATGTCTGGAGTGACGAAACCGCTAGTGCCGAGCTGCGCATCCTGCCGTTCCTTTATCAAACGCCACTTTTCCTCGGCCTGGCTCTGGTGGCTGGCGCTGGCTTGATAACGGGCGTTTTCAAGTGGCGCGTCCTGCGGATTCGCAGGTTGAACCAGGAACTTGAAGCTAACGTCCGAATTCGTACGCGAGAAGTCACGGAACAGAAGGAACTGCTGGCCCAGACAAATTTGGAGCTCCAGGCGCTGCAGAATACCAGCACCGCTATTAGCGGTACGTTGGATAAGGAGAATCTGGGCAGCCTGATTCTCGAAGCTTCCATGTCCTTGCTGAATTGCCCCGGTGGATTCCTCATTGACTATGTCTGGGCCACGCAGTCCATTCTTGTGACACAGGCGCTGGGCTTGGCTTCGCAGCTCAAGGGGTTGACGCTGCCTGTGCGGGATACCATTAGCTGGGAAGTGATTGAGACTCGGGAAAGCCGCATTCTGCCTTGGGGTGAGATTCGGGAGAAAGTCACGCACCCAGCCTTGCAGAAAATGCTCATTCCCTGCCAGATCGTCATGGTTCCGATGATCTCCAGCAACCGGGTTGTGGGCATCCTCGCCCTGGGCCGTGAAGACTCGGGTGCTCCCTTTAACGAGCGCGACCTGTCCTTGCTGACGACTTTTGCCAACCAGGCAGCTGTAGCGACGCGCCACGCCGAGCTTTATCAAGACATGCGTGCGTCGGAGTCCAAGTATCGAACCCTGGTCGAGCACGCCGGAGACGCTATCTTCGTCATCGACGAGAAAGGCGTGCTGGATTCAGTGAATCCCATGGCGCTCAAGCTGCTAGGCTACGCAGAGCAAGAGTTTGCTCGGTTGAAGCTGCTGGATCTAGTGAGCCCGGAACACCGCGAGCGTCTGAAGGAGGACTTTCACCTGCTGGTCGAGCAAGGAAACCTATTGGAGTCGGTGAATCTGCTCCACAAGGACGGACGATCGATTTCAGTGGAAATCAACACAGTCAGCCTGGGAAATGGATTCTATCAGGCGATTGTGCGCGACATTACCGTGCGCCAACGCTTGGAAGGAGATCTTGCCAAGCAGCGCGATCGCGCCGAAGAAGCCAGCCGGCTGAAATCCGAGTTTTTGCCACCATCTCCCACGAACTGCGGACTCCGTTGCACGCCATCCTGAGCTATGCCGACTTCGGCCTGGAGCGTGTGGCGCATGCCGACCGCGAGCGTTTAAAGCGCTACTTCTTCGAAATCCAGGACAGTGGCGCCCTGCTGCTCGAAATGATTAATGATCTGCTTGATCTTTCCAAGATCGAAGCCGGCAAGATGCCTTACCGGCGTTCCGCCCTGACGATGGGAGTTGTCGTGGATGATGCCTGCTACCGGGTTGCCCAACTGGCGGAGGCGAAAAACATTTCTCTCAATACCCCTTCGATTCCGAAGGAATGGCAGGTCTATGGCGAGTATGAGATGCTGCTGCGCGTGTTCATTAACCTGTTGGGCAACGCCATCAAGTTCACGCCAGCCGGTGGGCGGATCGAGGTGTTTGGAGAAGCACGCGATGGCGGCTATCTCTTTGCAGTGCGCGATTCCGGACAGGGAATTTATCCTGAAGAGATCGATGTGATCTTCGATAAGTTCGTCCAGAGCAGCCTGCACGCGCAGACTGGCAGCAGCGGCACAGGCCTCGGCCTGTCGATTTGCCGTGGAATCATCGAAGCCCACGAGGGGAGCATCTGGGCCGAGAGTGCCGGCCCGAACTTGGGCAGCACGTTTTATTTCATGCTGCCCCCCCTACAGGCCGAAGCGATCTCGAATACGGTAGCGCAGGCCTGAAAGCCCGTACCACTCGGTAGCCGTCGACGTGAGGAGGCGGAACGTTCTGGACTCCGCCTCCTTACGTCGGCGTCTACACCGCAGTTCATTGAAAGGAACACGGCTTTGAAACGACAAAAAATCTTGATTGTGGACGACAACCCGAAGAACCGTGCCATTTGCGGAGAGATCTTCGAAGAAGAGTTCGACCTGATTCACGCGGAGGACGGATTAACCGCTCTGCGCCTCAGTCGCGAAAACCATCCTGATGTTGTCCTGCTCGATGTCATGATGCCTGGCATCAACGGCTACGAAGTCTGCCAGCGGATGAAGGCCGACCCCGAAACAGGCCACATTCCGGTGATCATTGTCTCGGCCAAGGGGCAAACCGACGAAATCATCGAAGGATTCGACAGCCACGCGGACGACTACATCGTGAAGCCCTTCGTGAATTCCGAGTTGCGCGCGCGCGTGAGGGCAACCTTGCGCCTGAAGGAGGCACAGGATGAGTTGCAGGAGGCCAATCGCAAACTGCACGGGCATACGCGACAACTGGAAGAAGCCAACGAGCGTCTCAAAGAGCTGGATCGGATCAAGGCCGGATTTACGGCCATGCTGGTACACGACCTGCGATCGCCGCTCTCGGTGGTTCAAGTCACCCTGCAAATGCTCGAAAGCGATGGACTGGTAGCCCAGTCGGAATACCAGACGCTCATTCGCGAGTCCCTGGCCAGTTGTAACGACCTGTTCGAACTCACCAGCGACTTGATGGAGATTTTCCGATCCGAGTCGACGACCATGGTGCTTTCACTCAGCCGGATGAGCCTCCAACGGCTGGTTGAGGAACCTTTCCGCCAGGCCACCGTGTTTGCCAGGAAGAAGGATATTTCCCTCGATGTCCGTCTTCCCGAAGACTCGCCCTTGATTCGGGCCGACAGCTATAAGTTGCAACGGGCCCTCACAAACCTGCTTTCCAATGCCGTGAAGTTCACACCCCGTGGCGGAACCATCGGGATCCATGTGACGCTGCTCCACTCCCCGGGCGGTGAAGACGCCTCGCCAGAAGTTCTGATCGAGGTGATCGACTCGGGTGACGGCATTCCCCCGCACGACCTTCCCTTCATCTTCGATCCTTACTATCAGGCAAACACCCAAAATTCAGGCATGGGAAGCGGGCTGGGGTTGGCCATCGTCAAGCGTATCGTGGCCGCACACGGCGGAGAAGTTTCCGTCAAGAGCAAGCTGGGGCAGGGAAGCCGCTTTTCCATCCGGTTGCCGCTTGGCCTTCAGGACGCTGATGAGGATCTCATCGCTTCAGAGTGAGGTTGCTTGGGATCTGCCACACCGCCGGGGTGCGCGGTGGTGAGGTGAGAAAGAAAATCGGGAGCCAAATCCCTTCTTGGAGGGGCAAGGGCCGTCAGGCCCTGGGGTGGGTGGCGGCTCCGAAGCGAGGGCCCACCCCGTCTGGCAACGCGACCATCGTCGCTGCGCGACCGGTGTCGCGGGCGACCGCCGTCGCCGCGCCAGCCACCCCTCCCGAGAGGGGATTTTCTTAGGATACGCTCCCATGAAATCAAAGAACTTGCGACGTTTGTCGAGAGTCTCAAGAGCAGTTGCGACGCGACCCTCTGTTCCTGTTTGATTAAGATTAATTCTTTAAGAGCTGACGCAATCGAGCCCGACCTATTGTTTCAAGAGGAAACTCGATACGGGCCCTTCCGGATTCCCCATGATTCGCGAGGAACCAGGCAGTGCCAAGGTCCAACTTCGTGTTCCTTCGTGCCCTTCGTGGATCCGAAGAAGCCCAGAGTATCCATTAAGCGCAGGCCTGAACCGTAAAGCAGGCTGGCCATCAGCCACTTCGCTCCATCCAACTGCCGCAGCACGGCATGAGCTTCCTCCTTGGTGAAAACCACCGGCAATTTAGCAGGTCTCTTGGCCCGTGCTACGTCTTCCAACCAATCGAAGGGCTGCTTGAGGACTTCGCTGTAGAGGAATACCAGGGCGCTTAGAGCCTGATTCTGCGTGGAAGCCGCCACTTTTCGATTCACCGCCAGATGCGTGAGATATTGGCCGACTTCGTTGTTTCCCATTTCTTTGGGATGGCGTGTTTTGTGAAAAAGAATATAGTTTTTTATCCAACGCAGGTACGCTTCTTCGGTTTTGATGCTGTAGTGCTTGACGCGAATCAAGTCGCGTACCTGCTCCAGTAGTTTTGACATGGGAGTCGAACCCTATTCCCGTATATTTATGCTAGAGAAAGACGTGGGCTGCAGATATTACGGAAACAAGGTCGACCGTCAATTAGAATATCCTGGATAATCTCCGTCTTAGTTTTGCGGTTCTTATCATTCATCTATCAGGAAATAACGGTATCTCCTGGATAGCACCCGCAGACTTCTGCGGCTCTTATCCAGGCTACTTCACGTTAGCCCCCGAGCAAAGATCGAGGAGTATCGAATGATCAAGACGCTCACCGTCGATGAAGTCATCGAAATGGTGAAGAAAACGCCAGAGCAAGGTGTTTTCGATTGGAAGGCCGATTTCGTTATCCCGAGCGATGACGAAAGGCGGGGTGAGTTCCTTAAGGATCTCTCGGCCATCGCGAACGCTTGCGCGTCCTCATACGGTTTCATCGTGTATGGAGTTGACCCCCGTCGACCGGATCCCATTCTCGGAATCACGCAGTCCTACGACGACGCAAAGCTCCAGCAACTAGCTCAAAGCAAAGTCGAGCCGCTCCCGGAGTTCTTGTACTACGAGGTCTCCACCGGGCCGAAAGTCGTTGGAGTGGTTCAGGTCAAGCCCACTCGACGTAGACCTCACATCATCTCTGTTGATCTTGGGAAGGTTCGGAAAGGCCAGATCGTCATCCGCCGTGGCTCCTCCACCGATGGCGCCACGATGAAAGATCTCTTTGAGTTCTTCTACGGCCAGACTAGCGGCTACTTTCCCGGTGTCGTTCAGAAACTACAAGCGCACACACAGCAGCAACTTGCGGATGTCGCGTACATGCGAGACCTTCGGGAGCAGGCGAATCAGGCGCTTCGAGGCATGGAGATTGTTTCTGGCGCGCCAAGAGGTTCACTCGGTGCTAAGTGGTAGCCGTTCGGGGGCTAACCCGTCGCTCAAGGGGACGTGCCGCAAGCGGCGCGCCGGTTAGCTTGGCACCTTAGGCCGCTTCTGTCTTGTGAGGATCTATGACGAACGCAGCGCAACAGTCCAGCCGCCGTCCTGTTTGGGTTTGGGTTATCTCTGCTTTCTATCTACTGTCGGCGGGTTGGACGCTCCTGTCGTTTGCGTTGATCTTCAGCGGCACGATCAAGATCAATGCCGCAAAGGATGTGTACTTTGCCTCTCTTACGAGTGTTGATTGGTTCTTCTCACTGTCCATCGGCGTCATCGGCTTTGCCGGTGCTATCTCTTTGTTCTTACTCCGACGACTGGCTGCCGTCCTATTCTCCGTGGCGTTCGTCCTCAACTTGACGTTGACTGCGTTTCAGACGATGCGGACAAACTGGGCCGAAGCGCTCGGCGGTTCGGGCCTGTTCGCTGTGTTGTTCGGATGGGTGATCCTTGTCGCCGTGATCCTGTACGCGCACCGTCTCACGAAGAGAGGCGTGCTGTCTTAACGCGCCCTAACACGGTCGCAGCCGACCCTCACAAAGCGCGAGCGGCTGAACCGGGAGCCGTTAGCCCGACGAACCTGGAGGAGGAGGAAGGATGGTAGCGGATTTACGTGAACTGTACCTTGGTGCGGCGACCCAATATTACGTCGTGGGGCGCTATGCTGTGTTCTCCGAACTCGTTCCTGTTGCAGGAAACCTCCTACACCACAGTGTGGAGATGGCGCTCAAGGGTCATCTTGCAAGTACACTATCCACTTCAGATCTCAAAGATCATAAACACAGTCTCAGTAAGCTATGGCGCACTTTCAAAAAGGACCTGCCGACTGCTGATCTCAAGAAATACGATTCCGTGATTGCCCGATTGGACCAGTTCGAAACGATCAGGTACCCAGAGCACATCGCGAAACACGGCATGCTTGTGCTGCAAGATGCAGCCAAAGTGCGGTCCCGATCAAAAGCGAAGCTGTCTCAGACCGTGCCGAGGTATGACTTACGCCTACAGGATGTCGACGCCTTGCTCGATGCGATCTTCGATTGTTCCTCGGTGAATCCGAAGTTTTTCGTCACGGGCCTGAACTCGATCGCGAGGAAGTACCTCGTGGAGGACAACGCAACACGTTTGGCGGGCTAACACGGGTTCCAGCCGACTGGCAAAAGGCGCCAGCGGCTGAACCCAGAGTCGTTAGGCCAGACGTCCAGAAACGCTGTCAGATACTCATAGGTCTTCTTTCTCCATTACACACAGGATAGACTTGGCGCATGCCGACGGTACTTCGGGTTGGTCCGTACCGATTCTTCTTCTATGCAGGCGACCGTGAGGAGCCGCCTCATATTCACGTCGAGCGAGATGACCACACCGCGAAGTTCTGGCTTGACGAAGTGCGGCTGCGGGAGAGTCGTGGTTTCGGCCGGAGCGAGATCCGTCGGATCCAGAAGTTGATTGAGGACAAGCAGGAGCAACTGCTAAGGAGTTGGCATGAATACTTTGGCGATTGAGAGGCGCGAAGCTACAGCTGACAGTGTGTCTGTTACCGAGGATACTCTCACCGTGCACCTTGCCGACGGTCGGACGCTGTCAGTGCCGTTGGCTTGGTATCCACGTCTCCTGCACGGAAGTTCCAAGGAACGCAACCGCTGGCGTTTGATTGGCAGAGGCGAAGGAATCCACTGGCCCGATTTGGATGAAGACATTAGTGTCGAGAACTTGCTTTTCGGGAACCCGTCTGGTGAAAGCCAGGAGTCGTTCAAGCACTGGCTGGCGGATCGGAAGCCGCAGCCCCGATCTTCCTCCCGAAGGCCTAACCGAGGCATCCAGCCGACCCGCCGCCAAAAGCAGCGGCGGGCGGCTGATGCCTGATCGTTGGGCCGCTCTTGACTGAGTTGTGAAATCGTGTCAGGGCACAGGAGGCAGGGATGAGGAAGGCGAAAGGATTGCTAATAAGAGTCAATCTTGCACTGCTGCTCCTTGCCGTTTTCCCAGTACGTGGGAGTCGCAGCCAAAATGCTGAGTTGCCTTCGCCTGTTGAGATTCCAGCTTTCGCCACAGCGCTTGAAGGTATACCGAGCACCTTAGTTACGTCAGATAGCGATGGCACACAAACTGTGCCATTAAGCCGAGATGAGGCAGCAAAGAATCGGGTATTGGTCACAATCGTCAACGGAAGGTTCTACTGGGCGAATCGCGAAAACCGTCCACTGGAATTAGGCCCGAGCGGCTCGTTCACGTACCTTTTCAACGGACCTGTCGGTTACATCAAGTTCAGTCGGTTCGGCAACAAGATCCTCTACATGGAGCATGCGAGCGTGTTTTTGACCACCCTCACTTATTGGGGCGAACTGAAGATCGTAACGGGCAGATGAAAAGAGTTGCTGAGTGCGAGCGCATAGCAGGCACGGATCACCGGTTGAGTCCGTCCGCTGGCCCAACCTGCCGCTTGCAGCCGACCCACCGCCAAAAGCAGCGGTGGTCGGCTGAAGCGTAGGGGGAACTAGGGTCAGCCCTTAAATCTTAAATATTGCTTTGCCCTGCGATCAGGAGTTGCCCTACAGCGGATTTTCTTGAGGCGGAGAAACCTTTGATCCCCACCGAAATCAGCACCGTTCAGAACTGGGGGTTTTGCAGTCGAATCAGAATCTGAATTTGGATCTGACCCCAAACTGCCACTCAGCTCGTTCCATCTCACCAAGCTGAAACTGCTCCAGGAAGAATCAGGCACATTCTTCCTGGCCTCGCGCGATTCACGCTTCCATTCAACTCTGTGAATTCATGAACAGGATGTCATTGTCTTGCCAGAACATGGGCTGCCAAAACTCTCGGGGCAGGAGCCCACTGTGCTATGCTCTCGCGCCGAAAAACTCTTTTCTTGGCTGGTTCCAAAGCCGCGTCCCAAACTGTTTTGTCCGACGAAGAGCCTTGCCATTTTGTCTCGTCTATCTTCCGTGTGAAACTGAGTTGGATGTTCAGGCACGACGGCAGGAGACTTCTGTCAGGGTGCGTGACCTCAGGAAGAGCTTGAACTTCTCGATGGTTTCAATACCACGCAATATTTGCTGACACTTTGTGGGAAAGAGAGCGATTAGCGTGAACTCCAGACATCTTTTGTCGGCGGCCCCCTAGATCGTTGCTCGTTTTGCCGCAACGAGACGCTATCGGGCCACTTTCAGGGAAGGGACGGAAAACGTCAATTCCTCGTCTGCCCGGGCAGGGATCCCATTGCTCTTCATGTCCCGCCCGGGACTTGATCGCCATTCCGGTCAGTCATTCGAAGTCCCGATCACTTCCAGCAGAAACTGATGAGTTAGAGGGCCGGCCCTACCCGCTTTCGCGTGAAGGACGCCCGGTGAAGTAGCTCTGGAAACGGGACTAAAGACACCACCGACAGAATCCGTTAGTTTAGACATATGCAGAAGAATCAAAACCTGTCTGTTTTGGCCTTTGGTCTTTTCAGACGGTATTCAGAAGGAGGGACCTGCTAATGCGCACTCAACCTTGGACGTCTCGATCTTGCATTGCGCTTTTGGCGCTTCTGCTTTGGAATCTTGTTTTGAAACTCGATGCCTCGGCCGCTATTGATTTGAACTCGGTGCAGACGATGGTTGCCGCGGGAAAGATTGCTGAGTTGAAGGCCTTGGGGAGGGACGTACTGCCGGTGATGGCCCGTCTTTACGAAGCGTCTGATCCGGCGCAGCGCACGCGAATTGCACAGATGTTCTATGCCTTAGGCTGGAAGTCGGACGAAGCCAAGCGGGCACTGATCAAAGATGTTCACACCCCGAACCAACAGCTTCGGCTTGAAGTCCAGTGGGCTCTCGGGCGTGTGAGCAACGACGCCGACGTTGTGGAGGTGCTCCTCAACAACATGCAGCACGACGGCAATCCGCTGTTTCGGGACAAAGCGGCATGTGCGTTGGCATCCGACCAGATCCACTTAAAGGAACGACAGAAAGTCAGGTTATACGCAGGGCTGATTCAGGCGCTTGGCGATCCGAAGCCCGACGTGCGCCACATTGCCATGCTGGCACTCCAAATCCAAACGGGTCAGACCAAGGGATTCAACCCGGGCGCGCCCATTGCAGAAAGGGATGCCAGGATCCGCGAATGGAAGCAATGGCTCGAAGAATACAAATCCAACTTATAGCCCTCTTCTGTTTCCTCGCGACCGCGGCATCCGGGCAGACTGGTTCTTCCAACATCCTCGTCAGCTACAGTTTCGATGATGCTCAGCTGGCCACGGGACCGGATACATTCGCGGTTTTCGCCAGCTCGCGAGGCACAGTCCGCCTGAGTGGAACCAACCGGCTCAGCGGGTATCGATCCGTCGAGATTCGCGACGTGGCTGGAGACGGCGATTTCCCAGAGCTTCAGGGATACTTTGCGCCTCGATCCAAGGGGAAGCTCTTTCTCCACTTTGCGTTCATGACAGCGACACCTTACGAAGAGTTCAACATTGCCCTGGCTGGCCCCCATTGGTTCAACCTGCGCAAAGATGGCATTGGGTTCTGGCTCAAGACACGAGCAGGCCACCTTTGCCAGGTTTCGGACAGCATGCCGAAGAAGTTGTTTGTGCTGGAACCGTTTGTCTGGTACGTCGTGAACGCTGCCTATGACATTGACCGGGGTTCCTACGATCTTGTCATCTATAAAGAAGGACTCGAGAAGCCCGTGGTCTCTCTAGATGGACAGGCAAACGCCTCGAACCAGCCTGGATCGGCGGTGGGCAAATTCTCGTTCATCGGAGACACGAACGAAGACAAATCGAATGTGACCTATTACGTCGATGATGTCATCGTTGGAATCGACGAATCGATTATCCGCTTGCCTTTTGTCGCGCCGGGTCGCAAGAAGCTCTTCATCGACTATTGGACTGAGGCGCAGCGCACCCGACTCAGTCAGCCTGGTCCGATCGCGGCCGTTGGACTGGCTGATTTTGGAATTCGCCCAAAGGAAATAGAAGCCATCAAAGCCGCCGGATTGTGGGAACTGCTCTTGCGGCTCATCAACGGTCAGGCCATTCCATCGGATGTTCCGCAGGAAGCTTCGGTCGAAATCCATAGGCTCCTCCAGGCCGTGGCGCTATGGGGCGAAGGAGCGAAGGCCTTCAGAGACCAAAAGGCTGCGCATGCCTTGCAAAGATTCGACGAAGCGACGGCCCTTGTTCCTTCAGCAAAGATCTACGCCTTGAATGCGGTACTGTCGCTGGCGGCGTTGCAGCAGTGGGATGCGGTGGATGAGCGCCTTTCCAGAATTTATGCAGACTGGCAGGATGATCTTCGTTTCCCTCCGGCGATGGCTACGATAGGCTTGGCGAGACAGCGACTGGACGAAGCGGAGCAATGGTTGCGGAGACCCGCGGAACAGGTGCCGGACGAAATCGGGCAAGATTTGCTGCGCCGATTGAGGGGTGGAGCCATGACGCCCGAGTTGCTCCAGGGGCTCAAGCTCCGTTTTCCAGACAACTGGGATGATTACCTCAAAGACGTTTTCGTGGCAGAGCAATACTTCCTGGTGCTCCTTTGGAAGAATCAAGCTGCCGATGCAGAGCGCTTCGCTCAACGCATGGCCGATCGTTACGAGGCCTTGGAGATTCCGAGTTCGCGATGGTATGAGCGGCAGGGAGATGCTGCGTTCTTGTTGGGGAACTTCACAATGGCCCTTGAACGATACGAGAAGGGTCTTAAGGGACATGAACAGAGCCCCGGCATCCTGGTCAGTCCAACGGGAAGAAGGGCAACGCTTTCCCAAACTACCAGCGAACCGCCAAGGGGCTGATTGCACAACTGGAAGCGCTGACCGTGCCCGAAGGCCTCAAAGCAATGCACCGCAGTGTACTTGATGCGCTCATAGACCAGGGAGCGTACTTCGAGGAGTGGCAGCGAGCGGTCAGCAAACGCGAACCATTCAAACACGCACTTGGCGCCAGCCCCCAACATCCCCGAGTTATCAGTTCCAGTCAAAAACTTCATGAGGCTTACGGAAGGCTCATGCAGGTTTACCCGCAAGAAGCAGAGCGAGCGAAACAGGCGTTCTTTGATCACTTGTGCGCACTGGATTTTATCTGAACGCGGTCACCGCCAATGTCTTCAGGTGAGCAGTGCCACACGCCACCTCCTCGCGTCGGTGGCTACGGCCTTGCGCTTGGTGCTAGCTTCAGAATGCCGTTCTGTAGCCACCGACGTACGGAGGTGGTTCCTTCGAGCACGATTCGATGCCAGGAGCGAGGATATGAACGCAAAACAGAAAGGAAAGCTTCCTCGCTTGCAGCGAGAGTTCTACCGTGGGTGCGCAGTTGTCTTCTGGACGTTGACGCTCGAGCACCGGGTACAGGGATGGCTCAACGTTTGTTTTCACGCACGCTTCCGCGCATTGATGCTTCATGCCGCTGTGCGTTCCCATCTGCTTTGTCCTGCCTACTCTCAATTATTGAGGACTACAGAATATAGTGACGATAGTCTTCGTGCCTGGAAAAACCCAATAGAGTTCGGTTCCCCTCGCCCCAACGAGGGAGAGGATGAAGGCTTGAGAGAAGCCTTCATGGGGTGAGGGGGCGAGCACACGGCTGGATGTTCTCGCGAGTGTTCTGAGACCCTCATCCACAGCAGGGTTTCGGAAGTTGATTCAGCGGAGAAGCACGCACAGACAGGTGTCACTATAATTCGCAATGCTCAATTGGTGAAGAATGAAGCTGATTGGCCTTACAGCGGTGCAGTCGTTCCGGGATAGCCGGAACTCTGGAGATTGGATGTTTCTCGAGCAGAGCAGCGGCAGGACGCCGCTGCTTCCGCTTGAGAAGTGGGTAAGGGGCAGGCCGAAGGCCAGCCCCTCCCCGTTGTCGCGGTGGGGTTGATTCCCCACATTTACCGGCGTGCGTCTTTCACGCACCGGGCGACCCCAGAGTGATTGCCCCTTGAGAGGAGCCGATTCGATACGTCTGTCATGGCCGTTGAACACAGAAGCTTTCCAGTGTGAGCAAGCCGAGCCGGTCAAAGACTTTGTTGCGGAGCTTCCTGTTGTCGTTGGTGTTCTTTCTCTTGGTTTTCATGCACCGGAGGCGCATGCGAATCCAGGAGTCCAGCTTATGGAACACTTCCCGACCCGTGAAGAACCGGGTGGCAAAGTATTGGGCCGTTCCCCG
>Ga0163150_10002284_pt1 | contig 29918 bp, 22 predicted proteins | sample OliLakLV19P2IB_FD_148628 | JGI IMG/M metagenome (GOLD analysis project Ga0163150, IMG submission 148628) | Freshwater microbial mat bacterial communities from Lake Vanda, McMurdo Dry Valleys, Antarctica - Oligotrophic Lake LV.19.P2.IB | ecosystem: Environmental > Aquatic > Freshwater > Lake >...
CAATCACGCCGCCCTCGCGGGCCCAACGGTTGTTGTTTCCCAAGTGCGATGTTGCGCCGAGGATCCACAGGCGCACCTCACTCGAGGCATTGCCGCCGAGCACCGGCCGGTCCTGCACAAGGACAACCTGGATGCCGGCACGCGCGGCGGTGATCGCCGCGCAAACGCCAGCGAGTCCGCCTCCGACTACGACGAGGTCGGCGTTTAGGCGCACTTGCTTGAGCGAACGCGCAGGTTTTTCCGAATCTACGATCATGAGGGAGGGTGGTTGCGCGCGGCCGGCGCGGATGGTGGACGGATTAAAAATGCGGGTGCGGCGAGAACGGCGAGCGCGACGGCACATATCAGCAGCAGCGTTCGCTCGGCGGCACTGAACGCGGCCAGCAGCCCCATGCCAGCAGCGCAGGCCGCGAGGCTCCAGCCCACCACCATGGCTGGTTGGCGCAGTTCGTTCGCGGTAAGAGGCGCGCTATCGAACCGCGCTCTGGCTCGGAGTTGGGCGAATTCCGCCGCGCCGGCAGCCTCCCCGCGGGCCCGCCACTCGGCGATTGCCATCAGGATCAAGGGCAGGACCACGCCGACGAGAATTTCCACATTGCGACCGCTCCGCGCGGCGTAGTCGGCCAGGATTGAAAATCCCGGCAGTCCCGCCAGCCAGGAACCCGAGTGCAGTCCGAAGCGCGCAATTACCCCTACCACGAAACACACGCTCGCCGTGACCGCGAGATGCCACGCCGTGACGCGACGGCTAAACAGCGCCCACACCACGGGCAGCAGCAGCGGCCCGACGACGAGGCTCGTGATGCTCAGGATGACCTTCTCCGCCCCGCCCAGCCTGGGCACGGCAAGGGCGAGCGCCGTGATCAGCACGCCCAGGAGCAGCGTCATGAAACGGCCCAGCCTCACCAGGCTTGCCTCGTCGGGAGTACGGCGGAGGAGCGGCTGGATGATATCCTTCGTGAGCGCACCGGCGAAGACATTGAGCTGGCTGCTCACCATGCTCGCGGTCGCCGAGAACATCGCGGCTACCATCAAACCGAGCATGCCCGCGGGAAGCACCGACCAAGCCGCGAGGATGTAGGCCTGTTCCGGATTCGCATCAGGTCGCACCACGCGGTAGACGAGTGGTGGCATCAGCCAGAACAGGGGGCTGACGAGGTAGAGCAGGCCGAATAACCATGCGCTCCTGCGCGCTTCCCTGGCGCTGCGGACACACAGGTAACGCTGCACAAAGGCCCATTCCGCCCCTACCATGAAGAAGTGAATGGCCGTCCAGCCGGCCAGAAAGAACCAGGTGAATTCACTACTGGTCAGACGAAGAAATCCCTCTGGCAAATTCGCCAGCACGGCGCCGACGCCTCCGGCATCGCGTAACACCAGTGGCACTACAAACGCCACCGCCAGATTCAGCACGATGAACTGCAGCACATCGGTCATCAGCACCGCCCATAACCCGCCCACTACGGTGTAAATTACAACAACTGTGCCGAAAATGACCACTGCCCAGGTCAGCGACAGGTTGCCCGTCGCCACATCGCGAAGGAGCCAACCCTCGGGCACCGGAATCAGCGCGCACAGCAACACGGCCAGCGCATAAAGCGACACGCCCGTCCCCACCAGCCGATAAATCATCATGGTCCAGGTGTAGAAGTGCACCGCGCCCTTGCCGAAGCGCACGCGGATGAATTCCGCGGGCGTGGCGATACCCGATTCCTTCCATCGTCCCGCCAGTTTCCAGCCGACGAGTAGCGCCGCGATCCCGTAACACATGTTGATGCTCACCGCGACGAGCCCATACTTGAAGGCGATTCCGCCCCACACGACGAATGTGCCGGCGGAGAACATTGTCATGAAGCCGCTCAGGCCCGACACCCACCAGGGCGAACGCCCGCCCGCGCCGAACAGGTCGGCTGTGTTCTTGATCTTGCCGCCGTAGAGCACGCCGATGGCGAACAATCCGGCGACATAACCGAGTATAACGAGGACATCGGGGGCTTTCATGGTTTGATGCGCCACTGGGGCACCGCTGGCTGCACCTTCGCGGCACCCGGGCGAAATCGTGAGCCGCCCCTGCTGAAAGGACGGCGCACGAACAATCGCTTCGTCCCAATTTGGAATGCGCTGGGGATCCTCATTTCCGCAGTGTCACGAACTCCGACTCCGGCGTCCCGCCGTCAACGGTCTGGCCTTTCAGTTGGAACCGGAACTCCGTCGCGTCGCGCGCGAGCGGCACGGTGAATTCAAACGGATAGGACGCGTTAGTAATGGACTCATGCTTCACACCGGTCGTGTAGCTGAGCGTCACTTTCGAGAACTTCGCGTCATCCGCCTGAAGATACACATAGGCCGTGGTGGCCGCCGGTCCGAAATTCAGGATCATCGCGCGCGCATCGCCATAGGGAATTTCCACGTAATCGGTGCCCCACGCATCGGAGGACTTCGCGCCGACGAGCCGATCCTGAAACTTCGGCGTGATCGTCAGCCCCTCGATTTCAATCGCGGTGATTCCCATGCTCGGAACGGTGATCCGCATCTGCCCATCACGCAGTTCCCCGTGCCCCATGGCGCGGCCGTCGCCGGGCGAAAGCATGTTCAAGCGATGGGTCTTCCCCGCCACTTGCGGGAGCACCGCCGGGTCAAATGTGATCTCCGTCGTAACCGTTTCGCGTGACTGGTTCGTGAACGCTATATACAGCCCTTTGGCGCCTCGCGCGGCGAGATAGTTGAGCTCGACCGACTCGGATTTCAGCAAGCGGCGCGGCATCCAGAGTACGGCATCGTCGCGCCCGTAGAACCTACCCGGCCGGTCACCGTAGAACTTACTCTGCAAATAGGCGTAACCCTCGATGAAATGCGATGGGAAATTGATCGCGCCGCGCGAACGCGCAAAAGCGTCCGTGACGAGGAAATCGAACAGGATGCTCGCGTGCGGCCAGATGTGATTATAGTGAAATGAATTCACGCTCAGCTCCTTGTGGTCGCGCAGCGGGTAATCGGCGCGCTCGTAGATTGTCGTCCGCGCGGTGTTGATGTGATAGCCGGGAAAGTTGCGATAGCGCCCGATCACGGCGGAGCGTGCTACATCGTGCAGCATCTTGTCGCCCGTGAGCGCCGCCAGGCGCAGCATCCAAGGCGCGTAATTGGCCATGAAGATCCCGCGGTGGCCCGACATCGTGCCGGACGATTCCGGCGTCAGCCCGATTTCGGACAGCCGCCATGCGGGCACGCGCTCCTCGGGCGCGGTCATCGGCAAGTGCCCCTTGCCTTCAAGATACCAATATACCGGAGCCTTGCCGCCCGGATTGACGATGATCTCTTCGTTTGGAACCCGGGGCGACACCCAGGTGAACATCGTATACTGCCGCGCACCGCGCCGTGCGGCGTCGAGGTAACGCGGCTCGCCGGTAGTTTCATGAAGCCGCAGAAGATCAATCCATTTTGGCGTAAAACCGACCCAGAAGAACAGTCCCGGGGTGTTGAAATCCGACGCCGGCCGTTTGACCCGTTCCTCAATGTAAGCGTCGGCCCCGCGCCGCGCCGCTTCGAGGTAGTGCGGCTCGCGCGTCTCGTCATACAGCGCGAGCTGGTTGGGCCACGAGCCCCCTTCCGACACGTCATCGAGGTTCAGCGTGCGGTTTTGGTGGAGGAGCTGATCCGCCAACTGCCGAAACACGGGCGAGGCGCCATGCGTGATCCCATACAGCGCCGCGAGCTCGCTCACTGGCGCACAGGGCCCCTTCAAGGCACGCGAAGGGCTCTGGATCTTCTGCTCCGGATCAAGAGAGAACAGGAACTTTTCGCGCGACAACATATACTCCACGATTGGGTACGCCCGCCGGCGGAAGATCTCCTCGTCGTCAGTCACCAACGCGAGATTCAGCGGACTGAGCGACGACACGTTTTTGACCGCACCGGGCACGTCGGTCGAATACGCGCAACCCTTGAGTTCGTCGATAAACCAGCTATACCGGCTCATTCCGTATTCAATCATGTTGTCGAGTGACTCGTTGAGAGACGCGATCGCGTTCGATCGGAAATCGCGGAAATCATAGAGCCGGCGCGCGAGCTTCTCGTACGCGGTGCTGATGTCGCCAACGCCAGCGAAGATGCGCAGCTTGAATGTGAACGCCTGTCCCGCCGTGCGCCGCGACTCGAGACCGCCGAGCATCGGCGCGAATAACATCGGCTGCGCATCGCCCGCGGCATTGCGCAACGCGACCCCGAACCGGCTGTTCTCCAGCAACGGCAGCGGCTGGAACGGAAATTCGTCGGCATCCGCGACCACGCCGAGCACGGTCGCGCCTTTGCGCACGAATGTCGCCGGCAACGAGCACTGGAACGCGGCGGTCAGGTGCGACTGCGGCGGGAAACGCTTCTCCTGCCAGATGAACGGCTGCCACACTTCAGCGAGTTCGTCGAGGGCGTGCGACGGCGCTCCGGTGTATCCGACTGAAAACCAAGCTGCGATTTTGGGCGTGAGCGTGAATGTGAGCACCGGCTCCGCGTCGCCCGCGGGCAGCGTGAGCTCAGCGCTAAGCGCGAAAGCGTCCTGCACCGGATAATGGAAGTGAACGGCGTTGCCGGTGCGGTCCGCGCCGCTGGGCTTCACCAGCGCAACCGGCGCGGAGGCAAATATATCCGCCGTCCGCTGCTGCGTGTCACCCTGCAAGATCCGGTCGTCGAAGCCGTCTCCCGCCTGCCCCGGCGCCCGCTGCGATGCCCGCAGCGCCGCCGCCGCCGCGGCTTGGGCGCGCCAGGTGACGATGTTGTAGGAAACCCCCGGGATGTTGCCGGAACGCATGGCCGGACTCGGATCGGTAGTCGTGACGAGTACTGCGAAATCGCCACGAAAGATCGATGTGGCGGAATCATGAGCGGTAATTCGCACTGAGCTGTCGCCGGTCAACTCGACCAAATAGCGATCGTTGCGAAGCGGCTCGGCGGCGAGGGCGACACCTATCATGAGCATCGTGAGCGCGACGATTCGGCGAAATACGCGGCCTCCAGCCGTCCCTTGCAACGCCAAGTATGACGCTTTACTGACTGAACATAAGTCCACGCTCGAGCAAGTTGGCGCGTAGCACCGGAGTGCGTCCGATCGGTTTTGCATAACGTCAATATTCCCCTGTTAGCACCACCAGCGCGGCCGCTGGTATCGAGATGTCGACCTCCCAATCCCCGGCAGCATGCTGCCAGGCCAGCAGTCGCTCCGCGCCGAGCCGCAACCGCTCCCGCAGTTCCTGGTCCTGCGACGCAAAGAGCAGGATGTTACCCAGATCGAGCATCGTGTAATACGTGAGCGCCACCGGCTCGACGTAGTCCCCCCACTTCTCGGTGAATCGCCGGCTCTTCGAGAGATAGTACTGCCCGAACGCGGCAACCTGGAAGAAACCCGGCTCATGTTGCTGCTGGGCGAGCCTGAACGCGCGCGTACGGGAGGCGGTCCTTCACCAACTTCGGCTCGCCCGTCAGCTTCGCGAGCATCCACATCGCACCATAGTCGGAATTCTTCAAAGCGCAGTGTCATCTGGACAGTAGAAATGCGAAAAAAGGTGCCGGCGGCATATCAGATTTCTAGAGTGTGACCCGAGGCGCGGTGGCGACAACGAGCCACTTGCTAAACAGTTGACGCAACCTAGTGCGCCCTCCGCCGGCAGCCGCGGAGTTTCTCCTTGACCGGCTCGTGACGAATCCACGCACCTTCTTCCAACCTCCATGAAGTTCGCACCCATTGCAGCCGCCTTGCTTCTCTTCGAGCATCCCGCAGCATCCGCCCAGCCCGGCGCCCCCTCGGTTCGCACCAAGGTGACGCTCGACGTCATGTCCATACCGGCGGACCTGGCTCCGCCGCCGATTACGCACGATGAGCCGGCACCCGGGAAACGCGTCGTGCAACAACTACCCTCCTTTCAGGGGACCGAGGTCATCCACTCGCTTTACCTCCCCACCGACTGGACGCCGGACAACAGGCACCCGGTCATCGTCGAGTATCTCGGGTTGCGGAAGAACGTGCGCCAGGCACCGGGCTACGGGTTCGGAATTTCCGGCGGAACAAAGTACATCTGGGTTGTGCTGCCCTACGTCGCCACCGGAGGTAAGACCGAGGCCCCTATTGACGGCAAAACGCATGAGTCGTGGTGGGGAGATCCCGCCGCAACCGCCGCCTACGCCGTGGAAGCGGTGTCGGTCATTTGCCGCCGCTGGGGCGGAGACCCGGAACGGGTGGTGCTGGTCGGGTATTCACGAGGCGCCATTGCCTGCAACTTCATTGGGCTGTACAATGATCGGGTCGCCCGCCTCTGGCGCGCCTTCGTGGCGGACAGCCACTACGAAGGACACCCGACCAACCGCTGGAGCATGACCGAGAGCGAGCGCGCGGGAGGCAGTGAGCGGCTGCGACGGATCGGGCCCAGGCCGCAATGGATCGGCGGTGAACTGAATCGACCGAAGACCAATGACATCGAACGCCTCGCGCTTGTACACGGGAACAGGTATCCGGATTACGGAGACGCGGTGCGGACACTCGGTCTCGCCCCGCAGTCGGTGCAGGAGGGCAAGGCGGACTTCGTCCGTCGCAACCATCCCGAAGGTAGATTCACGATCGTGGACTACCCGTGGGTGAATCACACCGCTGAATGGGTGCTGCGCGACGTGCCCTTGCGCGCAGAGCTACGGCGTTGGGTCGAGCAGGTGCTGTCCGGAGAGAACCCCGAACCACCCCGCGTTACTCCGCTCACTTTGGAACCGCCGAACTGACGTGCGAGGCCGGCCGGGTCAAAAAGATGGCAGATTGCCGCGCCATCCGGCTCTCCTTCTCCCCCTCGAGGCAAATCCGGTGCGCAGATCACCGCGACGGCGCCGTCTCCGGCAGGTCACACACGACCCGCACCCCCACCAGCCGGCTGGAATACGATGGCGCCGACAACCCGCGGAAGGCCGAACGAGTCAGGTGCGGCAGATTATAAAACGAACCGCCGCGGAATACCCGGGCCGTTCCGGCTGCGGGGCCCTTGGGGTCGGTCACCGGGCCATCGGGATACGCCGCATACCAGTCGCTGCACCATTCGAATACATTGCCGTGCATATCCTGCAGCCCCCAATCGTTCGGTGGAAACTGGCCGACCGGAATGGTCTTGCGACGGTTGATGCCGGGCGCTCCGCCGCCATATCCAACATCGCCACGGTAGTTCGCCTGATCGGTGTCCGTCGACCAACCATGGTGGAACGGTGTGGAGGTGTTCGCCCGGCAGGCATATTCCCACTCTGCCTCCGTGGGGAGTCGATAACTCCTGCCGTCGAGCTCGCTCAATTTCTCACAAAAGCGCCGCGCGTCATTCCAATCGATCAGATGCACCGGACCGGTGTCGGCCTTGTACGCCGCCGGATTCGTTCCCATCACCGTCTGCCACTCGGCCTGGGTCACTTCCGTGGCACCCATATAAAATCCGCGCGAGATGCGCACTTCGTGCTGTACCTCGTCATTCTCCCTCCGGTCCTCATCCGACGGGCTGCCCCTCAGGAAACTGCCGGCTGGAATCGCCACCATCAGCATGCCGATGCTGTTTATAAAGCGGCCGTGCGGAAAGCGGATGCCGATGGCGCCCTCCCGGAAGCTGGCATCCTCTTGCAGGCAGTAGTGCTGCCAGGCCCGCGCCAACTGCTCGGTCGGCAACCAATAGGCCGCGGCGGCCTCGGTCGCGCCGTTTGCGTAGGGCACGACGGTGGCAGCGTCTTTTCCCTCGGGCCGGGGATGCTTCAGGTCGTCGTTCAGACGCAAGCGCGCCAACCAGCCCGTTGCCTGCTCGAGCGGGCGCAGCTGCACGTGACCGGATGCGGGAATCTCGACCGGCACACGCAACGCGACCACCTGACGCAGCCACTCCGTCACGACGGAAGGTTCGCCGTGCCCTGCATGGGGAACGTTGGCCTGGTAGACGCCCGCCCAAGGCGCGCCTTGCGCGCGCGCGGCGAGGATGATGGTGTGGTGGAGTTTGATGGGGTTTCCGTGAATCAGGTCCAATCCACCCATGTTGACCAACACCGGCACCGATGATGCAAGGGGCTTCGGCAGCGATGTTGCCGGGCTATAAACAACCACGCCAATGGTTCGATCCGGGAGCGCGTTACCCAGAAAAATCGCCTGCCGGCCCGACGCCGACATTCCGGTGAAAATCAAACCGGCATATCGGATTTCCGGATGCTGCGCCTCGGCGCCGAAATGCCCCAACGCCCCGAAGATCGCATCGATTGTGCGTTGGCTGCTTCCGGGGCCCCCGGCATGGCGGCGGCTAAGTTCCACTCCGGATTCCTCGACCTCGTGGAGAAGCATCGCCAACCGCAGCTCGGAAGCCAACTCCCGCCAATGAGCCGCGCGAAAGATCTCCGGCTGCAGCCCATAGTTGTAGCCGCTATGCGCGATGACCCCGCGCACCCTGCCGGTCTGGCCCACGCTATCGGGAATCCAAAGACGGAAACGGGCCGACAGCAGCCCCGCGGGCACGGGATCCATCTGATATGCATATTCACGCCCCTTTGGAGCAGGTGACGTCGGACGACTCGCGGCGGTGTTCGCGCCCTCCCGCTGCGACCTCGCGCCCCCGCCCGCCATCGCGGCTGCCGCCGAAACCTGCCGAGGTGAGCTCCCCGCTACGTCATCCCGGGCTGATACGGGGATGGCCAGGCATGCGATGATTGCCGGAAGGATCCTCCCAGCGCCCGAGAGCCACGTGAAATCCTGCGGCCAGCGAACCGCTGAGTCGGCTGAATGTTGCCAGGGCCGCACGTCGACGCCGCCACGGGCACGATCGTACCCTGGACCATTTAGGAGCACAGGTTTCATGATAGAATGCACTGACGGCGGAGAAACCGCGTGAAGGGTGGGAAATCGCGCGGTGGAGGCCTGACGTCACGCCGGACGCTGGGTGTAATGTCGATTGTAGAGCCTCCCCGGATTCCTGCACGGACATATATGAATGCGGCCTATCGGCGGGCTCCCAACGGCATCGTGCGCGGTTCCGTCCGAAACTTTCGGCCACTTTGATCTTCGATTTCGAAGCTCAACCGGACTTCGCCGTCAGTCGCCGAGATGGGTGTCGAAAACTCGAACGGGAAGGCGGTGTCCTGCAGCGTCCGCGTGCCCTCTCCGGTCGTAACGGCCAGGGTAACGGACTTTGCCGCACCTTCCTCACCGCGAAGGAAGGCATACAGCCAGGTCAATTCCGGGCCGAATGACATCACCATGGCTTCCAACTCCTCACCCATGGCAGTCGGGATTCGCAGCTGACGAGTCACTCCGGGTGGAGCCGGGGCGGCGTCGAGCTGGTGTTGAAAAGCGGGCACCGCCTTCAGTCCCTGAATCCTGATGGCCAGCATTCCCTTGGGTGGAAGCGAAACGCGAAAGCTCCCGTTCTCCACCACCACAGCCTGGCTTTGGCGCTGGCCATCCACCCACGCCACGCCCGAGAACACGCCGGTGGCATTGCCCGCGAACCGCGAGCGGTCCAACTGAACCCTCACCTCTGCCAACGGCCGGTCGCACTCATTCATCAGTGCGACGCAAAAGACATCGTCCTTGCGGCCGGCCACGTAGTTTACCTGGACATTGTCCGTCGTCACAAGCCCCTTGGGCATCCAGGGCTGCACCTGATCGAGGTCGTAGAAACGGCCGGGGCGGCCATAAACCAGCGCCCCCAGGTAGGCGTACGCCTCCGCGTAGTCGCCGGGGAAATCAACCTTTCCCCGGGAACGATCGTACGCCTCCGCCATGAGATAATCCAACACGAGATTGGCCATGGGGAGAATGTGGTTGAAATGGAACGATGTGGTCCTGGCCAGATCCGCGTGGGCGTGCAGCGGGAAGTCGAACTTCTCCTGCGCGGTGGAGTAATGGGTATTGATATGATAACCGGGAAAATTTGCATAACGTCCAATGATCGCCGACCGGGCGATGTCGCGGAGAAACCCGTCGTTCGCCTGCCGGGCCAGGCGGAGGAAGTAAGGCGCATGGGTGGCGAGGAGAATGCCGATTCTTCCACTCGTGCCGTTGCCTTCAGCCATGAGTCCCTGGTCGGAAACTCGCCAGGCGGGAACCGTTTCCGGCTTCGCCGGCACCAACCCCGGCAGGTGGCTGCCTCGCCGGGGAGCGAAGCCGCTTTGGTTCACCGTGATGTCGCTCTCCGGGACGGAAGGGTAAAACCAGATGAACTGGGCGTAGCGGCGCGCCCCGGTATGCGCCGCCTGCAGATACTTGGCGGCCCCCGTCTCAACATAGAGTTCATACAGCTCTTTCCACCATGGAGTCATATAATCGAAAAACGTCCCCACACCCGCCTCTTTGAAATCAACCGGCTGGCGCTCGATGCGCTGGGCAATATAAGTGTCGGCCTTGCGCTGCGCGCTGGCGAGGAGGTGCTGCTCCCTGGTGACACGATAGAGCCACAGATCGTTCTGCCAGGAACCGCCCGCCGTAACCCACTCCATGTTCAGCATGCGATCTTGCCCGTGCAGCGCCCGGGCGTAGGCCGCAAAGACGGGTGACGAGCCTCCGGTCATCCGGTGCAGTATCGCTAGTTCCGAGAGCGGCATCGCCGGCCCGGCCATCCTTCGCGAGGGCGACTGGGTGGCACGACGTTTCGCCTCCTCAGTGAGCGCAAACAGGAATTTCTCACGCGACATGAGATACTCAAGAATCGGGATACCCTGCGTTCGAAAGAGCTGTTCGTTGTCCGTGACGATTCCGAGTGTGAGCGGATGCAGGGCGCTCACATTTTTGACGGTGCCACCCGAATCCGGGTAGCTGAAGGCGCGGTGTGTCGGTTCGAAATGGCCGTGAGGGCCCACGGCGTAGTCCAGAATGTTGTCGAACGCCTGATTCAGGGTGCTGAGGGTATTCTCCCGGCGATCGCGAAAGTCGCAAATGGCGCGCGCCACGTGTTCGAAGGCGGCAGTCAACGACCCTGGTCGCGCGACGAGCACCACGGTATAGGTCGAGCGCCGGCCGGGCTCGAACCGGGAGTCCTGGGCGCCGGGGAAGGGGGTGAACACCAGCGGTTGCGCTTCCCCCTGCGGATTCCGCACCGTCACCCCGAAACGGCGGTTTCGGCCGTTCGGCATCTCGTAGGGAAACTGTCCGGGATCGGCCATGACACCCACCGTGCCTACCCTCGTCTGGACGAGGCATCCGGGAATTGAGCAATGATCATCAGGCATCAGCAGCCCCGCGGGCGGCAGCCGGCGCCCGTCCCAGACCAGCGGCTGCCACAGTTCCAGCACTTCGCTGAGCGGCGCCGCCGGCGCCCCGGAGTAGGCCACCGCGTAGTGGGCGGCGGTCTTGGCCGTGAACGTGTAGGTAATCCGCGGATCGGCCGACCCGGGCGGCAGGACCACTTCCGCGCGCAGATCGAGTTCTTCCGCCGCGAAATTCCAGCGGACGGAGGACGCACTCACCGCGACCTCGGGCTTGCCCAACCGCACGACTCTTCCCGTCTCGAAGAGGTCGACGATGACCGGGCCACCCGCCACCTTCCAGCCCGTTAAATTATAGATCGGTTCCAGTGACTTCGCTCCCACCATCACCAGCGGCGCAGGCTGCACCAAGGCGGTAAACTCGGGGCGGAAGATTGCCTCGCCAGATCCGTCCTTCGGACGAATTTGAAGCGAGCCGTCACTTTCCGCGACGATGCGATACGCGTCGTTCTCAAACACGGCCGTCGTCGCCGCGGCGCATGTCACACCGGCCGACAGCCCGGCCAGGATGAGACGCGCCACCGCGCGTCTTCTGAGTTGAGTCTCTGGATTGATCATAGGCACAGTATCTTCCCCTGTTTGTCCGGTAGAACCGCCGCATGAATGGGGAGTTGGATTTGAACCGGCATCACTTGGTTGGGCGAAGCTACGATCGGGGATCGTACCAGCGATCGGCAAAGGGTTTGTTCCTCATCGTGTCCGGCCAGCCCCACAGCCGCACGTTCGTCTCGTTGTAAGAGTGCAGGGGCGGCAACACGGCCCAACGGTGACCAACACCGCAGCTGCCACAATGCCGGTGCATGTCTACAGTTGACGATCGGTTTGTCTTGCCCGGCATACCCCCACGGACCGCGACAACCCGACTTTCAGGAAACGGAAGTCTTACACTCGCTTTACCTTCCCTACCGACTGGGACCCGGGCAACCGCCCCACCCGGTGATCGTCGAGTATCTCGGATTGCGGAAGAACGTGCGCCAGGCGCAGGGCTACGGTTTCGGGATTTCAGGGGGGAGCAGATACAGCTGGGTCGTGCTGCCGTATGTCGCTACTGGAGGAAAGACCGAGGCCCCAATCGACGGCAAATCGCACGAGTCGTGGTGGGGAAATCCGGCTGCGACTATGCCGCCTCTGGGGCGGAGATCCGGATCGGGTTGTGCTGGTCGGGTATTCGCGTGGTGCGATCGCCCGCAATTTCATCGGGCTTGCGGCGGTTGATGCTGGGCGCTCCGACAGCAACCCGGCGGGCACGGGATCCAGAGATATACAAATTCACGCACCCAGTGCCACCAGCCACGATCACGGCGAGCGCGTCATGGGCCGGCACTATAGAGAGGGCATTTCAGCCCACCGCAAGCGGACGGGCGATGGACGGGCCCAGGGTCAACCGTCGACTAAAGGTGGAATTGCGGATGTATAGACAGATCGCTAAGGGAATGGAGAGAAGAGCGCACGTCGCCCCGGGAATCGGGGCCCAAAACCCTACCGATGAAAATTGCATCTGCGATACTGTTTCTACTGTGGCTAGGTGTCGGACATTCAGTGACGGTGGCTCAAACTGCGACCGGATCAATCCGGGGCCGGGTTATGAGCGCCGAGAGCAGCAACTATTTGGAGGGCGCCGTCGTCACCGTTCAGGGCATGGCCGGACGCCTGTCGGAGCGGCTGCAGCCAACGATGAGTGGCTCGTTCATGAAGATCTTCGGCGCCAAGCCAAAGTTCGGTCTGACCCTGAGTTGTCGCCGCGGACATGTACCGGTATGACGCCGACGCGTCCACCCGAGACGGGTCCTGCACGGTGCGCACGCGCGTTCCTGTGCGCGTCGGCACCACCGAGAGCCGGGTCGACGGCGATTCACATGTTGTCACATTCAACACCACCGCGGGCAGCCGCGTAACCCTGAAGGCACTCTTATGAAAGCTCCCCTTCTCCTTGGTTCGCTGATCGCACTCGCGATCTTCGAGAGCACCGCCGCCGAGTCGCCCGCGCTCTGGTATCGCCAACCGGCGTCCGCCTGGCACGAGGCGCTGCCCGTCGGCAATGGCCGGTTGGGCGCGATGGTGTTCGGCGGCACCGCGCGTGAAAGGATCCAGCTCAACGAAGCGACGATCTGGTCGGGCCAGCGGGCCGACTACGACCGCGTCGGCGCGCACCAGCACCTGCCGGAGATTCGCCGGCTGCTTTTCGCCGGCCAGTACGCCGAAGCCGAAGCGCTGACCGCGCAGGAGATGCACGGCGAGCGGCCGCTCGGCTGGTACCAGCCGCTCGGCGATCTCGTCCTGGAGTTTCCCGGGCATGAGGCCGCGACGAACTTCCGCCGCGAGTTGGACTTGGATGCGGCCGTCGCGCGGACCACATATCGCGTGGGCGGGACCACGTTCGTCCGCGAGGTTTTCTCCAGCGCGCCCGACCAGGTGATCGTCGTCCGGCTGACGTGCGACCGGCCGGGCGACCTCACGTTATCCGCGCAATTGACGCGCACGGAGTCCGCGGAGGCGCTGACGCTCCCCGACGGGTCGCTGGAGCTTCGAGGCCAGGCGGATCGCGGCAAGCCGACGGCCGGTGTCTCCTTCGTCGGACAACTGCACGCCGAAACCGACGGCGGCCGCGTGGTGAGCGCCGGCGGCCGGCTGCGGATCGAGCAGGCGAATGCCGTTACGCTGCGGCTCACGGCGAGCACCGATTACTTCCGAGAGCCGGCCGGCGAGCGCGCCACGCGCGATCTGGCCGCGGCCCGGGGCAGGTCGCTGGCCGCGCTGCGCGAGGCCCACACCGCGGATCACCAGCGGCTGTTTCGCCGCGTGAAGCTCGAACTCGGCCCGACGCCAGCCAACGCGACGGCGCTGCCGACGGATGCACGGCTGCTGCGGTTCCGCGGTGGAGCGGCGGACGAGGGTCTGCTCGCGCTGTATTTCCATTACGGCCGGTATCTCCTGATCGGATCGTCGCGTCCTGGTCCGCGGAACCTGCCCGCCAACCTCCAGGGCATCTGGAACGAGGAGTTCACGCCCCCGTGGTTCTGCGGCTGGCACTTCGACGTCAACGCGCAGATGAACTACTGGCTCGCCGAGACGACAAACCTCAGCGAGTGCCACGAACCGCTCTTCGGGCTGCTCGAGCGGCTGCAGCCGGGTGGCCGCCAGACGGCACGCGACGTCTACGGCACGCGTGGCGCGGTCGTGTCGCATCGGACCAATGGCTCGCTCTTCACCAGCCCGGTGAAGGGACTGACGCTGTGGCCGAGCGGCCTCGGCTGGCTGTGCCAGCATCCATGGGAGCACTACCAGTTCACCCGCGACCGCGCGTTCCTGGCGCGGCGCGGCTATCCGCTGATGAAGGACGCGGCGGAGTTCTTCCTGGACTGGCTCGTGCCGGATCCGAAGACCGGGCAGCTGGTGAGCGGACCGTCGTTCTCCCCGGAGAACATGTTCCTGATCGACGGCAAGCCGCATGGGCTCGTGATGGGCCCGACGATGGATCAGCAGATCGCGGCGGAGCTCTTCGACAACTGCCTCGCCGCGGCGCAGGTGCTCGGGATCGATGATGACTTCACGCGCGAGGTTCGTGCCAAGCGCGCGCAGCTCGCGCCGACGCCGATCGGGCCGGACGGCCGGCTGCAGGAATGGCCGCAGCCCTTCCCCGAGCGGGAGCCGGGCCACCGGCACATGTCGCACCTGTATGCGGTTTATCCGGGCGGGCAGATCACGCCGCGTGACACGCCTGAGCTGGCGGAGGCAGCGCGAAAATCGCTCGCCTTCCGGATTTCCGGCGGCGGCAGCACGCACGGAGCGAACCTCAGCGACAGCAGCAATACCGGCTGGAGCCTCGCGTGGAACGCAGGCCTATGGGCGCGGCTGGGCGACTCCGCCATGGCCCATCAGACGCTAACGTCGCTGGTGCGGCGGGCGGCGTTCCCCAACCTGATGGACTTTCACCCGCGGAAGGACACGCCAGGGGCGTTCCAGATCGACGGCAATCTCGGGGGAACGGCGGCGATAGCGGAGATGCTGCTGCAAAGTCATCACGGCGAGATTGAATTGCTGCCGACTCTGCCGGCCGCCTGGGCGACTGGCGCCGTCACGGGGCTGCGGGCCCGTGGCGGCTACACGGTCGATATCTCCTGGCGCGAAGGCCGCCTGGCCTCCGCGGCAATCACAGCTGACCGCGACGGACACGGCGTCGTGCGCGCCGCCCAGCCGTTCAGACTGGCGGGACACCCCAGCCGGCTGGAGGGCGGATCACACGTGGTCACCTTTTCAGCCAGCGCCGGAATTCGCCACCGTGTAGAACCAGTGCAGTGACCACTGTCGTCGAGCAGCCCCCCATACCTCAGCCATGGCTCCAGTCCACCTCCTTCGGTTTGCGAGTGTCCACCTGATGCTGTTCGCGGGGTTGTTGGTCTCACCCGCCGCGGCTCCCTCCTTTGCACCGGTTGGTTCCGGCGGCTGGGCCGAAATCAACGCGAAGGACGGCGACGCCGTATTCAACGCCGATTTCTCCGGCTCGGATTTCCGCGGCGCACCCACGACCTCGCGACCGGAGGGGAGCGTCGGGACGGCGCTGGCGGCACGGCTTGGCGACGCGGAGCTTGCGCACGAGCAGCTCAAGCTGCAGTTCGAGCGCACCACCTGGCCAAACCTCATGGATTCGCACCCGCGGCTCGGCGGGAACACCGCGAGTTTCCAGATCGACGGGAATTTTGGCGCGACGGCAGCAACTACTGAAATGCTGCTGCAGAGCCACGCGGTGAATCTAGCGAGCGGCCGCGAAACCCGAGAGCTCGATCTTCCGCCAGCAGTTCCGCTCGTGTGGACGCGTGGATCCGTGACGGGGCTCCGCGCTCGCGGCGGATTAACTGTAGATCGGGCGTGGGCCGATGGCCGCCTTAACTCAGCACAACTGACGGCCACTGCGTCGGAACATTGTGCCGTGCGAGCTCAACACCCATTTACGATTTCCAAGGCCGGGCGGCACATCGCCTCGAGCAGCCTTCAAGCCGGCGACATGTCGCGACAATCACCGCCGATACTGGCCAAAGTTATCAATTGGCTGCCGACTAGCATGGCTAGCGGTTTGACGATCCGCTGGCCTGCTGAAAACCTGAACGTTCAGGGACTGCTTCAACTCGCATGAAAACCTTCACCGGGATATACCCCATCGTTAACACGCCCTTCAACGATGACGGCACGCTGGATCTGGTGAGCCAGCGCCGCCTGGTGCGCTTTCTCATCGATTCCGGCGCACATGGTTTGGGCCTGTTTGGCAACGCCAGCGAAGGGTACGCCCTCGCCGAGGAGGAACGCCGCCTGCTGACGCGCGTGATTCTTGAGGAGGTGGACGGCACGATCCCCGTCGTGGTGAGTAGCGGCTACACGGGCACGGACGTCGCGGTGTCGCTCAGCGTCGAGGCGCAGAATGCCGGGGCGGATGCGCTCATGATCATGCCGCCGCATTTCCTCAAACCGGATGCCGAGGGAGTCTATCAATATTTCGCCGCGATCTCCCGCGCCGTACGCATACCGATCATGGTGCAGGACGCTCCGCTGATGACGCAGGTGCCGATGGGAGCCGATCTGCTGGCCCGCATGGCGCGTGAACTCGAGCAGGTCCGCCTGGTAAAGGTGGAAGCTCCCCCAACTTCGCCAAAGATCAGCCGGCTTAAGCAACTCGCAGGCGAGAACCTGATCCTGTTCGGTGGTCTCAATGGCAACTTCCTGCTCGAGGAGCTCGCCCGCGGCGCCGTGGGCACGATGCCGGGCAGCGACATGCCCGACCTGTTCATAAAAATGTGGAACGTCCACCAGCGCGGCGACCTGGCCGCAGCCCGGACCGAGTTCGCCCGCGCCCTGCCGCTCATCCGTTATGAGCTCCAACCCGGAATGGGCGTGGCGGTCATGAAGCAGAATCTCCGTGATGCCGGCGTCATCTCGTCGGCGCGAACGCGTCATCCGACCCGGACCCTCGACGCCACGGACGTGGCGGAAGTCCGTTCCCTCCGCGCCGAGCTCGATTTATTCGCGTTCCGCTGGGCGGCTGCTCACGCATGAGCCTTTCGGCTTTCGCGCCCCGGCATCTCGCGGGCCTCGTCGCCGGCCTCGTCGCGCTTGTCGTCCTGCTCATCCTGCCGCCCCCCGCGCCGATCACTGAAATCGGGATGGCCCGCCTCGGTCTGCTGGCGTTCGCCATCATCTGGTGGGTCGCCACGCCACTGCCGCTCGCATTCACGACGCTGGCCATGCTCGGTCTGGCGATTGCGCTGGGCGCGATGACCGTCAACGCCGCCTTCGCCCATTCGAGCAGTTGGATCCTGTGGTTTGTCATTGGTGCCTTTGGCCTCGCAGCCGCGCTCGAGGCCACCGGGTTCAATCGGCGCTTCGCGCTCGCGTTCTTGGACCTTTGGTTCGTGCGCGGGCGATCCCGCCGCTTTCTGATGATGTTTCTCGTGTCGGCCGCGGTGATGAGCGCCTTCATGGCCAACACCGTCGTCGCCGTAATCTGGCTGTCACTGGCGCTCAAGATTTACCAGATGCTGGGCGTGCTTCGCACCGATCCCTTGGTCGAGGCCAACACGCTCGGCATCGCCTGGGCCGCGAACATCGGTGGCATTGCCACCCCGGTGGGTGCGGGCACCAATGCGCCTGCCATCGCGCTCATCGCCGGCGCCACCGGAATCACGGTCAGCTTTCTCCAATGGACGATTATTGGGGCGGGCATCAGCCTCCTTTTCATCGCCACGGCACTGGTCGTGTTCCGGTTCTCGGTGCCCATCGGCTCGGACGCATTCGCCCGCCCTGAGGCGATTACTTTCATCGCGGAAGAACGGCGGCGCCTCGGCCCGATGCCGCCCGTTGAGCGATGGGCCGTCGGCTGGTTTCTCACCGCCATCTTTCTCTGGTTCCTCCCTGATCTGATCCGCCCGGTGGTTTCGCCCGAAACCGCCAGCCTGGTCCGAAAGAGCCTGCACATGTCGGTACCCGCAATCCTGATACCAGTCCTGATGTGCCTGGTGCCGGTGCCGGATCCGAACCGCCGCTACGTGCTCACCTGGCCGGAGTGGATGAAGAGTGTCGACTGGGGACTGGTGATCTTCATCGGTGGCGTCATGGGTCTCGGCACCGCGGTCGGAGAGGAGGCCACGGGCTTGCCGGAATACATCCGAGCCGTGCTGCAGCCGACGCTTGGGCAGCTCTCCGAATATACTTTCGTCCTGGTCTTGTGCGCCGGGGTGATCCTCGTCACCAGCGTCATCTCAAACATGGTGACCCTGGCGATTTTCCTCCCCTTGGGACTTACCCTGTCCCAAAGCCTCGGAATCGCGGAGCCGGTCGCCCTTGGCGTCGTTCTCGGCATGGGACCTTCCCTCGATTATCTGCTGCCCTCCGGCACCACCACCAACGCGATTGTCATCGGCTCAGGTTATCTGAGGGTCTCAACCATGCTCCGGCACGGGACCATTCTGTACGTCGTCCACACCCTGCTGCTCACGTTTGTCGGCTACCCGCTGGCCAAGCTGGTGTTGAGCTATGGGTGAGACGGAAGGCCGGGCAATGGGGGCTGGGGCATTCACGTCATCGTATCCACTTGACGATTACATCGGCGGGGGACGGACACGGGGTTGGCGCAACGATCATGATCTCCTGCCCTCGCCCCCTCTGATGTGGGCGCGCAGCGATGCAATATGCCAGAGTCCAGTCACAAAAGCGCGTTCGACTGCTTCCGCGGTCAACGCGACGGCCTCACAGCCTTCTCTTCGCAGGAGTTGAACCCACGCTTCGGGCACTGCTCCGGGACCGGAGATGAAGACGCGCGCGCCTCGCGCCAACATTCCTCCCTGCACCAACGCCCGCACATCATCGCCGATGCATGCGCCGACCATCCAGGAGAACCTCTGCTCGGGGGTGGTGTTGTTCCGCTGATCAAGCAGCCGCACGGCAAAGAGCGCGCGCAGCAATCCCTCCTTCTCGGACGCGCCCGCGCCTGCCTCGAGCCACTCCGGCTGCACCGTCGCCAACGCACCTTGCGGCAGCGACGCCGCCAGGAGTGTCCCACTCTGCACCGCATGCACGACTTCTCCACCGAGCGACGTGCGACTGCGCAGCACCCGCCCGTCCGCATCCAGGGCAACCAGTTTCCAATGCGACCCGGCATTCAGCAAGAAACTGGACGGTCCCATCAGGCCCGTTTCCACGAGGCCCACCGCCAGTGTTTCCTCGCCACGCATCACATCGGCCCGCAGTTCGTCGTCAGCTCCGGCGGTCCGCACCCCCGGAACCAGCAGAATGGGAACACAGCCAATCTCCGGAGCCGCGTACTCCACCGCCGCACGCGCCAGGTCGAAGGCAGAGGCCGGGGCGGGCACGTGGGGGATTTCGGCCAATCCTTGCGCCGAAGTAATCATGCCCGCAGCGGCAATCCCATACGCCCCGTCACCGGGCGTGAGGGCACCGATGAGTTCTGCGACGGCTGCACGAACGGATCTCGTATGGCCCTCCCGCGCCGAGTCGCGCACGCCGACGGCCAGGGTTCGCGCTTCGATAATCTGTCCGTCGCGCACCAACCACGCCCGGCTGTTCGTCGAGCCAACATCCAGCAGGATTCGGGTGTTCACCGCGCTATCGCCCTCCGCACTCTCGGCGCACTCTCAACCGTGAACGCGGTCATGAGGCATCGATCGTCACCCGCGCCAGCGCAGCTTCATTCCATTCGATGCCGAAGCCCGGGCCTTCGGGCGCAAAAGCACATCCGTTCTCAACCTTGATTGGCGTGCGGAGAAGAACATTGCCGAGCGGCCCCTCAAGTTTGCGGCCGCCCTCCATGATGATGCAGTTCGGCGTCGCCAGCGCGAGATGGAGCGAAGCGGCAAAATACAGGACCGTACCCGTGCTGACATGAGGGCTCCAGGTTACATTGAAGGTGTCGGCAATAAAGGCGATCCGCTGGCATTCGGTGATGCCGCCCGCGCGACAGACGTCCGGGTTGATAATGTCGGCGCCGCGCGTCGCCAGCAGGTCGCGAAACTGGAAGCGGTTGTTCAGCATCTCGCCGGCGCAGACGGGCGTCTCAAGGCTCGCCGCCAGCATCGGATACGCGGTTTGATCGTCCGGTAGCAGGGCGTCCTCGAACCAGCCGATATTACCCAGCGCATCGAATTTGCGGCCGATCTGCACCGCTTCATACAGCTTGAACGCGCCCAGCGAGTCCACCGCCACCTGACCATGCGGCTTCATAAACTCCGCCACCGCCATGACACGCTCAAGGTCGCTACTCCCCCCGCCCTTGCGATAACCCATTTTGACCATTTGCAAGCCGCTCGCGACCGCGACCTTCGCATCGGTGACAAGGGCAGCGATGGTGCTGCCGCCAACGCCGCGGTAGAGCGGCTGCGACCCGCGATAGACTCCTCCTAGAAGCTGGTACACGGGAAGGCCGATTGCCTTGCCGAGCAGATCCCAGAGCGCAAGGTCGATGCCCGCGAGCGCCTCGAAATGCGCCCCCGTCATGTAGCCGCGGACCCGCTCGGTCGTATAAAGCCGCTCCCAAAGCGCGTTGATTCGGCGCGCATCCTGGCCGCGCAAAACCGGGGCGAACAGATCGGTGATGATGCGCTGGTGCACGCGGGGTGCCGATGGGGCGTGGCACTCCCCCCACCCCACCTGGCCATCCTCGGTCGTGATTTTCACGAGCACAGCCTGCTCGTAGCCCTTGAACCGCGATGGCGTCGCGTGATCAAGACGGTTCCAAAGACCAATCCCACCCGTGAGGGAGCCGGGGGGCGAGACCTCGATCGGATCATCGAAGGGAATGGGCGTCGGTGGATTCCGTATAACAAACGCCTCGACCAAGCGAATGGTCAGGGGCCGCGCGGCGTCGAGTCGATCTTGGCGATCACGCACCACGGTTTGCGCGCGCGCGCCGACGCCAGACACGGCGGCGGCTCCGGCGACCAAGGTCGCTCCAAGCAATTTACGGCGGGAAATAGAATTCATCGGAAGATGCGTGGGGTTATCCGACAGTGATGGCGGCAAGCGCCTGCTCGTTAAAGGTAACCCCGAGCCCGGGGCGCTGGGGCACGCGGGCATATCCCGGACCAATGTCGAGTGGATCCTCCAGCAGGCGATTGCCGAACGGCCCCTCCTGTTTATTGCCATTGTAGACTTCCATCATCGCACAGTTCGGCGAAGAGACGGCCATGTGAATGGACGCAGCCATATAGGGAGCGGTCCCCGTACTCACATGCGGTGCCCATAACGCACCAAAGGCGTCGGCAATCCACGCGATCCGACGGCATGCAGTGATCCCCCCCGCGCGCCCCAAATCGGGATTCACGATGTCTGCGCCACGATCGATCAGCAGATCGCGAAACTGATAGGGCGTGGAAAGCATCTCCCCCGCGCAGATCGCGGTGTCGACGGCACGGGCGAGCTCGGGATATTTCGGCAGGTCGTCCGGCAGCAACGGATCCTCGAACCAGGCGATATTACCCATTCGATCGAGTTCGCGACCCATGCGCACCGCCTCATTCAGATGAAAGGCGCCCAGCGCGTCCACGGCCACCTGTGCTTTCGGCGCGATCGCCGCCGCGATCGCTTTCACCATCTCGAACTCGGCACTGTCAGGCCCGCGCCGCAAGGCCAGCTTGAGCACGGTGAATCCCGAGGCCGCCATCTTCTTCGCCTCCGCGATCACCGTGGCGGACTGATCGCGGCCAACGTACGTGCCGGAGAAGGTCGCGTAGGTCGGAATGGAGTCGCGGTAGGCGCCCCCGAGCAGCTGGTAGACGGGCACGTTGGCGAATTTCCCGAAGATGTCCCACAACGCGAGATCCACGCCAGCAATGGCCTCAAGGTGGGCCCCCGTGGCATAGCCGCGAACGCGCTCGCTCTGATAAAGCCGCTGCCAAAGCGCCTCGACCTGCCGCGCATCCTGGCCCAGGAGCAACGGGCGAAACAGGTCGGCGACGATCCGCGCCTGCATCGTCGGGGCGACCGGAGCGTGACACTCGCCCCAGCCAATCAGCCCCTGGTTGGTCGTGATCTTGACCAGCGTGGCCTGTTCGAAACCGGGAGTTCGGGATGGACTCGCATGATCCAGCCGGTTCCAGAGCCCTTTTCCGCCGGTCGTCGCGCCCATGGCGCCGAGGACCACAGGGCCGGATGCGGGCCCGTCGCCCCTCGGTGCCCGGATGACGATGGGCTCCACTGCCGTGATGATCAGCGGACTCGTACCGCGCATCGCTTGCTGCACCTTCGGTTCCGCCAGAAGCGGCCGGGGGGTAAGGGAGGCCCCGGCGGCCAGCGCGGAATGTGAGAGAAATTCGCGGCGACTCAGCACCGAACGCTCCGGCCCCGCGCTCGAAAACCTGACGGAAGGCGAAAGAGGGCAATTCAGGGGTAACCGGTCGTTCATAAAAAGTCGGATCTAACGCATTTCGTGCCCACACCCGTCTGGGCGCCCGAGATGGTCGGGAGAACGCAGGCAAGCAGGGAAAGTCGGAGCAGACGCGTGAGCGAGGTGAGGGGCTTCATGAGTCGTGGGGCGAGACGTGACGTTAGGCCTGGGGCCGAGTCGCACAAAGGCGGACATGCCAGCACGATTAATGTCCGCTCGGACGAGACGCACAAGGGCTCGGTAGGTCGACCGTTGACATGAGGTTAACAGCTCGCGAACTCCAACCCCGGAACTGTCTTTGAACTTTCAGAGGAGCAACGCGGCCGCGGCCACAGAGGCGGCGAGGATGTTTTCGCCGTTGAAGGAGGTCGCGCCGATGAACGGATTGTCGGGTGGAATCGTGTAGGTTCCCGCGTGGACGGAGGGGTGAGGGTTCGGCGGCAGGCTGCCGGGTTTTTGATCCACGTCGATCGCAGGAGACTGCCGAATAAACCCCGATCGATCCGCTGGTGCGCCGCGTTGATCCCGGGCAGGTTTTGGTCGCCATCACCGACCGAGAGATAGAGATAGCCGTCCGGTCCGAAGAGAATCATTCCGCCATCGCGGTCGCCGAGCCCGGTTAGCTGAGTGATCAACGGTGCTTCCGGGGTGGGATCATCGACGGCAGGGTTCGTGGACGAAACGCGAAAGCGGGCGAGCCGGTTGGCGCGCAGGCTGCCCACGTACGTGGAGTACCACACGTAGAAAAAGCCATTCTGCGAGAACTGCGGATGGAAGGCGAGCGAGAGCAGACCGCCGTTGGCCGTCTTGGTCCGGCCGGTGAGATCAAGAAAGACGTCGCGCGTCGGATTAGCGGTATAACGGACGACCGAGACGCGGCCCGGGCGTTCGACGACAAAGGCGCGCTGCGAATCATTCGGGGGAAATACGACCTGGACCGGCTGCTCGAAAAAGATACCGCCGAAGGCCGCCGTAGTCTTGTACGTGTACGTTAAGGTTGTTCCCTCTGACGGCATGCGGAGGGTAGTTGCCGCCACGCGCGTCGTCGGAAGTTGCGCCCGGCCAGCGGCAGCGATCAAAAGGGCAGAGAGGCATGAGAGCAGAAAGCGCGGCGCGGGCCTTATGGCGCGAGACCCGTGAACAGTATGAGCCATGTCTCATTTGACCAGCCTTCTGCGCCCACAACAGCCTTAACTTCGCTGGACGGGCGCGGGAGCCGCAGCAGATTCCGGGTGAAGTCAGCGGGGCGCGGCGCAATTCAGGCCCCGGACATCACGCGATTCAAGCGCTCCACCCCACCAAAATCAGGAGGTGCCGGAGAAGTCATTCGCGAATCACGTCATGACCCCGTCCGATCGCCCCGCACGCCAACGAGCGGAACTGAACCCCGACGAAACGCGCAAGCTGGACGACCTCGTCCGCTCGGCACGAACGCAGCTTCCGCGTGAGCAGTGGTCGCACGGCAACGCGCAAACGGTCTTGGAGGCTGCGCTGCGGCACGTGTATGAGCGGAGCAGTGTCGTCCGCGAGGGTTCCGTGCTGGGAGCGGCGCTCGAACTGCATCCCGATTTCTATCGCTGGCGCGAACTCCGCCACGCGTTGGAAACGCACCCCGAGTCGATTCGCAAGGACGGCGAGATGACGCTGCGCATGATTCGCCGCGAAGAGACCGCGACGGTTCAGCGCGTGCTCACGGGTCGGAACCAACGCTTTCCGATGGGCGATGCCAACCATCTGCCGAGCACGCTAACCGCCGGTCAGCGAAACGCGGCGCACGCGATCCTCGGCAGCCGGGATTTCATGAGTGTATTGATCGGCGATGCTGGCACCGGCAAGACGACCGTGCTCACGGCCATCGAAGGCGCACACCTCGCGGCGGGCGGGCGGCGCTTCGTGTCACTTGCGCCGACCACACGGGCACGTGATGCGATGGTGGAAAGCGGCTTCGATGGGGCTGACACCGTGCAACGCTTCCTCGTCAGCGCAGCAATGCAGGCGGAGGCGGCGGGCCGCGTTGTGCTGGTCGATGAGGCGGGGCTATTGTCCACGCAGCAACTCGACCAGCTCACCAAAGTTGCCCACGAGGTGGCGCACGTCGATCCCATCGCGAACAAGGTCATATTCACGGATGGCCGCGAACTGCCTTGGCAGCACTACGTGGAGGCGCGCTGGGAGTATGGAGAACCCGACCTCGTGAAAATCGAGATTGGCGGATGGGTCGTGGGCATTCGCGGGCACAATCTCGGCCCCCTGTTTTTGGCCATGGAAGATCACACCCTCACGCGGGTCCGCGCGCAACCCGCGCTCGACGGTGATCGAGAACGCGAAGTGGACACCTTTGTGATCGAGCTTCGTTTCACCAAACCTCCCGCGGGTGGCCTGGGTGGAAAACGTGGCGGGCAGAGTGAGTTCGATCTTGGCGGGTGAAAATTGAACGCACCCACGCGATTTTAATTTCCGCCCAAATATAGGTGCTCTGGGAAAAAGCGGTTTTATGCGTGTTCCAAAAGTTCGCCTACCGAAATTTCGGTAGGAACCGCCCATTTCGACACGCTGGCTTCAACGTGGCCGCACCCGTCTGTGGACGACGACACCGCCGGGCATGATGACAGGTTCGTCGCCTGGCGGGTCATGGCCGTTCATCGTGGTTCGCGGAACTGGAAGCCGCGCAGAGTGCATTCCCGCCAATTGATCGCCGGAACCTACCGATTTTTCGGTAGATGTCCTACCTGATTTTCGGAGGGATCGCTCCGTTGAGGCGTGAGACTCGGGAGCGCGGAATGGGACTCGTGAAAAGCACTTCCGTGAATCTCGAATGTCTGCCCCTCGCGCTGAGAGTTGGGATGAAAACATAACACCCCAGCCATCTCCGCTTGGGCCGTCAGCGAGAAACGGTCACGGGCAAACTCAGGAACGATTCAGCGTGGCCTCGGCATTGCCCAGCACGGAGAGCACTTCCTCGAATGGCATGGGGTCGCTCAAAAACATCTGTTGCATGGCCTCGTAATCAACGCGCAAGGCCTCGATTCGTTCGACGGGTGGCACCAAACGCAGAGAGCCGGGAACAGCTGTGGCGTAGCTCACCCAACTTGAGGCAAAGAAGCGGGATTTGTGGAGACGCACTCGCTCCAGTAAGTCGAGGCAATCACGCGCGGCGTGCGCTGGGGCGTGCTGCCACAAAGCGGCGAAGTCCGCGTAGTGTCGGGCATGCCGATCCTTCATCTGGCGATCAGCCGGGCGGTGAAATTCTGCGTGCAGAATAGTGGCCTTCTCCCAAAATGTGCGTTCCAGCTCCAAGGCGACGACATTCGCTTTGAAGTCGGTGAAGGCTTCCGGCGCAAGTTCCCCGACAAAGGCCTGAATCGGGTGTCAACCCATGGGCCGTTGATCCGTCAGCGATCCAAATTCGATTTTTACTTCACGTGCGATGTAAGTGACTCCGCGCGGCAAAGCACCGGGATAGGTGAAGAAGAGCACCGGAGAGCGCACGGCTTTGTCGAAGCGATAGGTTAACCAGTGGGCATGATCGCCGGGCGCTCCGAGCACCGCTTGAACGGCGTCTTCCAGTCGCGGCTGCCACGTGGCCTGAACGGCATCGGCGCAGGCTACTTCAAGTTCGGCCATACGCTCCTGCCGTTTCGTGCGTGATGGAGCCTGATCGAGGTCGATTCTTTCCAGCCAAGGGAAGCAGGGAGGATGGCGGGATCGATGTCCTCAGAGAATCGCTCGATTGCACCGAACACTTTTGAAAGAGAGGTGCCACCCTTGAAAACGCACGCGTCCGCGAGTTGGGGTTGCTCGAAAATCCGCCCGAGCAACCAACACACCCAGAAATCTTTTTCGGCGATGACCGGATCGACCCCGCGCTTTTGCTGATACTGGCGAAAGAACAGTTCGCGCTCTTTCGGTGGCAGAATGGCAAACGTGCTCATGACGAACCCTCCGCAGCGATGGCACGCAGGTAGGGATGCAACCAAGCGGGCGCACTCGGTAAATCCGTGAGCAGTTGTCGCCGGTCCTCGGCGGACAGAATATTTCTCAGGTAGGCGATCCGTTCAGAGGTAACGTGGTCTTTGCCAAAATAGCGCAGCGCGGCCAGCACCAGGCCGCTCGGTCGGCCGGCCGCCACCACCCGGCGCGGAGTCGTGGGCCGGAACTCGATGATGAGTTTCCCAAGTTTCACTTTCCGAGCCCGGCCGCTGGTGAGAAAAATCACTTTAGCAGGCACCTGTTCGGAAAGGCCCAGTAGATTGGCCGCGTACGCTCCGGAGGGCTGTAATTTGACGTGTTCGCTGGCAGCAAGGGCTTTGGCGACGGCCTCGATCGAAGGGGCGACTTCTCCCAAAAGAGGATGGCTTTCCGGGTAATGGTAGAGCCCACGGGCGATACGTCGGATCGTGCCTGATTCAGTCAGACGGTGGAGGGATTGGTCGATGGCGTCTCGACTGCCCAAGTTCAGAAAGTCACTCGGAGTAAATACGGAACCCCTACCACGTCCGTAGATTCGGCTAGTCACCGATTTCTCAATGCTTGTGGTATGGATGACACGAATTTATTGTCAGAAAAACAGGCTAGTATTTCTGACGAGCTAAGCTCGATGGCAAGGCTTCTTTCTTGGCGACCAGTGCAAGGCGAGCCTTCCTCGCCCGGTCGGAAGGCCGCCAGAGAGAGCAAGGATGCTCCGGGGAAAAGAACGTTCCGCCGCTCCCATGGCAGACCAATCCCGCGATTGCAGATGGGAGAATGGCGCGGCCGGAAATTTTCGGCGACCTCGGCCGGACATGGCCAACGCGCAACCCGCGGGTAATTTCGGTGGTTAACGGCGGCGGACCTGACGAGAGGGCCGCTCGCACCAGTGGCGGACCCAGCCCGTCCCAACGCTTGAGACGAACTCTCTTGGCCCGCTTGCAACAGCTTGCGCCAATCCTCGGCGGCAAGCTCTTTCAGGGTCACGCCCAACGTCCTGCGAATCCCGGCTGAGGTAAGGCCGAGCATTCCGACAAGCTGTGCTTCGATGGTCCGCCAGGCAGCGACCTATCAACGGTGCTCGCGCGAGCCCACCGGCTGGGCCTCGGTCAACTCCACTTTGTGCCCTTCGATGTCCTTGATGACTGCCCGCAGTCCCCCAGGTGAAGCGGCCGGCGCACTGATAATTTCTGCGCCTGTTCCGGCCAAACGCTCAACGGCCAACTGGACATCGGCTACTTCGAAGCCGAGCCGCAGTTCGCGGGTCGGTTCAGCATCGGTGCGCGCGGGATAAATCTCAAAAACGCCGCCACAATCTTCGCTCGCGAAGTGTTCCGGGCCGGCACCGTGACGGTGCCGGACGAAGTTCAACCCCAGATTGGAGTAGAATGCAGCGAGGCGTTGCGCATTATGCGCGCGCAGGACGACTAGATTTAACCGGGCCATGGGCTTTGCGGATGAGAGACTTTTGGGTTTGGTAAATCGGCAACTGTCCGTCGGGAAAAATCGCGCGGATCTCCATTTTACCCCCAAGGGCTTCCACGTACTCGCGGAGCGTTTCGATTTTGGAATCATTGCGCGTTTCGAGACGAGAGATGGCCGCCTGACCCTTTTTCAAGCGAGCCGCGATCTGATCCTGCGTGATATCGTAAAGCTCTCGAACTGCACGCAGCCCCATCGGGGTGAATGCTGGCCGTGGAGCAATCAACTGCATGACGCGATGGGCCGCCCGCGCCGGCGAACGGAATATCTCCGCCGGTCCTTCGCCATAACCCTGCTTATCGCCCACGGAAAACCCAAAGCCGAGTTCCGGCCGCCACTCGATCGTGATTCGCTTCTTGCCGAGCAAGTCGATCCACCAGTTACCGGCCTTTTCGCCGCCGGGCTCGATTTGTGGCCGCAAAGACGAATCCCTCTCCGCTAGCGCGGTGAGAAAGGTTTCAATGGGTTTGGGCAGAGATTCCATGCGCGTAATATTCCATACGTGTAATAGTCCTTCAAGTGTAATTCCGCCTTCATTCGACGGGTTTCGGGAGGCCCTTGCCGTCGCCACCGGGCTTTTCGACGAGCGTCTTGTTTGTGGCTAACTCAATGATCGCGAAAGCCCCGTTCGATGCGATCAGGGTCCGATGGGCGGCACTGCGGTAGCCGATTATGCCGGGCAGATCAGCAGACGGCCGAGCATTGTCCGCTTGAGGCGGGTACATCCGTCCATCGGACCGCCAGTTGGCGGGATCGGCCGGAACGCCGCTGTGTTTATCCTCCACGGCGTTTAGAGCCGTTGCGATCAAGGCGAAGGCTTCATCATGGCTGGCCGCTGCCGGACTCTCAGCAAGTCGGGCAAGAAAAAGACGAAGACGTTTGGCCTTATTCACAGAAAATCAGCCTAGCGTCGCCAAGTTTCCCATCAAGCTGTCGTAGCTGATCAGACGAATGCCGCGTAGCCCCCCGCGTTTGCGCAGCACCACGCTCTTCACTGGCGGCGAGCCGTCATTGGCGGGCCCTGCAATCGTCAGCTTGTTCAAGGTGCTCCGCGAAAGGCCAGTGAAACGGCAGCGTGCACCTGAAGCAGGCAGGCGCAGCCATTCCGGTTTCGTTGCTTCTGAAAGTGCCGCCGCTGGTGGCTGGACGAGGATCGTATTCATAATGGAATTACATTCAGGCGATCAGTTGGAGCGCCGGTTGAAAGCGCGGGGTCTTGCGAATCACGCACGCCCCATGGGACTCTTCCCGGACGTGAGTGCAGGATTCGTCGCTTCGTTTTTCATGCGTCCATTTCGCGCCTGCGCCCCCCACTCGGCAATGGCGCGCCCCTTCCGAGAATGGGGTAACGCGATTACCCCGGATGCGGTATGCCTCCCACTCGCACGTGCCACACCTCGACCATGCCGATCGAAACCGATGCTCGCGCTGCTCGAATTTCTTTTAGCGACTGCCAGCCGCTGGGATTCTTCCATTATACGCCGGTCAAGGTCGTGCCTGCGGCCTCCACCATGCGCAGACATTTCGCTTCCCCCTCGTTGCTGCTCAGAGCAGCGGCCTCGGCGCTCCGGCCAGCGCTTTGACTTTCGGCGTGCGAGGGAATCGCCCTCAGCCGGCAGAGGTCGATCAGGTGCATCCTGCACCCACGAACGAACCGCTGAGGCGCATTCATCATGCGCATCTATGAAGCCAGACTTGTTTATGAAGCGACCCTCTTCGAAGTCGGGACCACGGCCCTGACCTCCCCCGATCGCGTGTACGCCTATATGCGGGACATCCTCGAAACGCACCCCATGCAAGAGGTGTTCTACGTCATCCTTCTCAACCAGAAGAACAAGCC
>Ga0163150_10002286_pt1 | contig 29869 bp, 24 predicted proteins | sample OliLakLV19P2IB_FD_148628 | JGI IMG/M metagenome (GOLD analysis project Ga0163150, IMG submission 148628) | Freshwater microbial mat bacterial communities from Lake Vanda, McMurdo Dry Valleys, Antarctica - Oligotrophic Lake LV.19.P2.IB | ecosystem: Environmental > Aquatic > Freshwater > Lake >...
GACTGATCACAGGCGACAAGGCTCGCGAGTGGATGCTGCGGGAAATGACGCGGGTCACCGAATTCGCGCATGAGCAGATGCCGGAGATTGCAGCCGGCACCATGGCCGATGGCGGAATGCCGGAGCGCGGATTCGTGGCTCATCTGCCGCGGTCCGAACGGCTTCGTTTTGTGAATTCATTCTTTAGTCCGTGGCGGAGCGGTCGCTCATGAAACATGCAGGATTGGTCGTGTTTGCCGTGGGATTCGCGTCGGCGCTGGCGGCAGGCTGGGCAGGCCTGCCTCGCGTTTTATATCGCACAGAGGCGCAGCCGGTCGGGTTCAGCCACAAAGTTCACACAGGCGAAAAGGTCGGAATGGCCTGCAACGACTGTCACGCCATTACGGACGCCGGCCACTTCGGAGGCATTCCGAAGATCGACAAATGCGCCGGCTGCCACGCGGAACCGGTAACCACATCGGCCGACGAGAAGCGCCTTGTGGAGCGGTTCGTCAAGCCCGGCCGAGAAGTTCCGTGGGGTGTTTACGCCCGCCAGCCACAAAATGTTCGCTTTTCTCATGCAATTCACCAGAATTTGGCAAAACTAAAATGCGAACAGTGTCACGGACAACACGGCACGTCGGACAAACTGCCACTGGTTCGCGTGAACCGCATCAGCGGATATGCCCACACGATGAAGATGAGCGAGTGTGAACAGTGCCACGCGGAGAAACGCGTCGGCACCACTTGCCAGAGTTGCCACAAGTGAGGACGGCCATGGAAACTACCCGCCGAAACATATTTCGATTCGCGGCAGGCGCCTCAGCGGGCGTGTTCTTCACGCCGGCACCCTGGAAGCTGCTGGACGACGTCTCCGTCTGGTCGCAGAACTGGAGTTGGATCGCACGGCCGCTGCGCGGCGAGATTACTGAAAAATTCACGGCGTGCACGTTGTGCGGCGCGGGTTGCGGCATTCGAGCCCGCTGCGTTGCGGACCAACCCTGCCGGCTAACCGGTCTCGCAGGCGACCCGGCATCGGGAAGAACGCGGCTCTGCCCGGCCGGAATCGGCGCGCACCAACTCCCATACGCTCCTTCACGATTGCGGACCGCCTCCATCAACGGCAAGCCCGCAACGATTGACGAGGCCGTTGTCGAGGTGATGGCGAGGGTGAAATCGGCGAACCGTGTAGCGGTGCTCGACGGACGGCCTGGCCGGTGCGCCTCGGATATTTATCGCGCGGTTGCGGCCTCGGATAAGAAGTGGCACTACGTGGTGGCGCCTGGGTCCACAGGGCTGATGGCAGAGATGTCGCGCCTGACCGGTGTGGCCTGGGGGCTCGACACCGAGCGCGTCAAGACGGTGCTGAGCTTCGGCGCTCCCGTTCTGCATGGCTGGGAAATGCCTGGAAAGTTGCTGGAGCGCCGCGCCGATTACCGGCTGATTCAGGTTGAACCGGTGCAGTCACGCACAGCAGCGTTCGCGGATACCTGGCTCGCAGTGCCACCCCACACCGAAGGCGTAATCGCCGGAGCGATCGCCAATGTCATGTTCCGTGACGGGCTCGTTTCCTGCGATGCCGCTGCAGGGTATCGGAACGTGGTGGCGTCACTCACTCCGGAGCGCGCGGCTGAGATCAGCGGCGTACCAGTGGCAAGGATCGAGGAAACGGCCCGGGCGTTCGCCTCCGGCGGTCCGGCGATCGCACTCGGACCTGTGGAAGCCGGCACGCTTGGCCGGGAGGGTGCCATCGCTGTCGCCGCGTTGAACCTACTGATCGGAGACCGCGCGGCTGTGGTGGCTCGCGGTCCGCTGGTTCTAAACGCTGAGTTCGCCGACATCGAAGAAGGATCGGTCGACGTGCTGCTCATCGACGGAGCCGCGCCCCTGCCTCCTTCGCTGGTGCGCCGCAAACTGCGCGCCGGAGCCTGTGTTGTCGCTCTGTCCGCATTTCCTGACGAATGGACCACGCTGGCCAGCATTGTGGTACCAGCGCCAGCTTGGATGGAATTTCGGGAGGACGTTACCGGTTCGCCCGACGCCGTCCGGAATTCGTTCCGCCTGGCCGCGGCGCTGGTGAAGCCCGCGGTGGACCGGACCATCACACCGGCGGACTTTGTGGCGCGTGCGGCAGGTGTCGACAAAACCGTCGCCGCCGAGATGGATGCGCGAATCGCGGCGATCCACGCTCGGCGTGTGGGCGAGGTCTACAAGGCGGGCGACGGATCCCGTGTGGAACTGGCCTCGCTCTCTGCCGACGACTTCAAAGCCGCGCTGAACGATGGCGCCGTCTGGGTTGGGCCTCTCGAAAAGAAGGTTCGGACCGGTGCTGTGAAGTGGCCGTCCGACGCTGCGACTTTCGCGCGAGCCCTGGTGCCGGAATCCACGGGCGACGGCCTCATGCTCGCGGTGCGAAGCGGCATGCCTCCCGTTCCGTTGCTTGGCAAACTGTACCAGGAATCGGAGCTGTATGCCGCCGCGGGAATCGTGCGAATGAACCCGGTGGCAGGCATGGCGGAGGGCACGCGGGTGGAGTTGCGAAACGCGTTTGGATCGGGGAACGCGTCAGTCAGGCTGGATGCGTCGCTGCCCGCGGGAGTGATGCAGGCGAGTAACGATGCGGCGTTGAAGCTGTGCGGAGCCGGCAGCGACGCGTGGCGCATGGCCGCTGTCAATGTGAGGAGAGCGTCATGAAGCCGAAACGATACGGCATGGTTATCGATGTGGACCGCTGCTACGGATGCGGAGCGTGCATGGTGGCCTGCGCCGTGGAGAACAACGTCCCCCCACCGCAAAGCAGCGCCAGTGCCCGCACCGGAATCACGCCGATGCGCGTGTCGGAAGCACGGAACGGGAAGGCATTCCCCGAGTCAGAACTGGCGTTCATCCCCATGATGTGCCAGCAGTGCGGCGAACACACTCCGTGCGTTTCGGTGTGCCCGCAGCTGGCCGTCGACGTGGATCCCAACACGGGCATTGTGAGCCAGATCCCGGAGCGGTGTCTGGGTTGCCGGTACTGCATGGCGGCGTGCCCGTATCATGCCCGTTACTTCAACTGGTGGGACCCACAGTGGCCCGCCGGCATGGAGCGGACGCTCAATCCCGAGGTCGCGCCCAGAATGCGCGGCGTCGTCGAAAAATGCCGGTTCTGCCATGGGCGTCTCCAGGCTGCGCAGTCGAAGGCAGCGGCAGCGGGTCACAAAGATATCGATCCGGCCGACTACGTTCCTGCCTGTGCCGAGGCGTGTCCAACCGGAGCCATTCAGTTCGGCGACCTGCTGGATGCGGGGTCTGATGTCGCGCAGGCAGCGAAGGGGCCGAATACGTTCCGGCTGCTGGAAAAGATCGGCACGGATTCGCACGTGCATTACGTCTCGAAGAGAGAGTGGGTCAGGGACATGGGCGGCGCAGCAAAGGGTGTGAAACATGGATAGCGCGCTGATTGCACGTTCGGTTCGACGCTGTTCGTTCGGGCGGTTCGCCTTGTGGCTGGCGCCCTGGCTGGGGGTGCTGGGAGTGGGCGCATGGGCTCTCTGGTTGTGTCTTCGATACGGCCTGTACCAGACGAACATGGATAATCGATACGTCTTTGGCTTGTGGATTTTCCTCGATTTAAGCATTATTGCTCTCGGGGCCGGGGCATTTTTCACGGGCTTTTTGCTTTATGTAATGAAGAAGCGGGAGCTGAAGGCCGTGATCGGGAGTGCTGTCGTGCTCGGGTTCATCTGCTACAGCGCGGCTATGGCATTACTCGCCGTCGACGTGGGCCAACCCCTGCGGGCGTGGTTCACTTACTGGCACCCAAACGCGCACTCCATGCTAACCGAAGTGACGTTCTGCATCACGTGCTACCTGACGGTGCTCCTTATTGAATACGTGCCAGTGATTCTGAAGACCCGCAAGCTGCGGCAGATCCCGGCTTATGCGGTATTCGAGTGGGAACTGCACAAGCTGGTTCCGGTATTTGCGTTGATCGGAACACTGCTCTCCTTCTTTCATCAGGGTTCGCTGGGTGGGCTCTTTGGTGTGCTGCGAGGCCGACCCTTTGCGTTCCGTGAAGGCTTCGCGCTCTGGCCGTCCACCTTCTTTCTGTTCATACTCTCGGCGGCAGCGGTGGGGCCCAGCTTTATTCTGCTGACAACGTGGACCGTTGAGAAACTCACCGGCCGTCGACTGGTAAAGGACGACGTATACCGGCTGCTTTGCAAGGTGTCGGGCTGGCTGCTGCTGACGTACGTCGGTGCCAAGGCGGTCGACACAATGATCTGGATCAACGCCACGGCGCCACGGGCGGGATTCGAAGCATACAACTTCTATCTCCAGAAACCGTTCGGCCCTGGGACGCTCATGGTGGAGGTGCTGCTGCTCGGACTGCTGCCGGCGCTTCTGCTTCTCCGCGGCGCCAAAGAAGGCGGTCTCGCGATGATCAACGGGGCTGCGCTCGCCTGCGCCGGCATCGTGTTGAACCGGTTCGTAATGACCATTCAGACCCTGGCGTTGCCGACTCTGCCGTTCGATCGGTTTCTCTGGTACGTGCCCAGCTGGCAGGAGAACGCGGCATTCGGTGCCATGCTGGCGTACGGCGTCATCGTCTACTCATTTTCTTATCGATATCTGATCCTGTTTCCTCAGGAAAAGGAGCTGTCTCGTCATGTTTCCTAACGTTTCAGGCTGGAGCTGGACGCCGCTCCACGTGACGTTTGTCACCATCTTTCTGACTGTCGCGGCCGTGATGGCAGGGACGTTGCTGCTGGCGGCATGGCGGGCATGGCGCGATGTGCGGCGCGGCAGGGCCGAGTCGATCCGCTGGCACTCGGAGTTCGAGGACCTTCCGCTGGCCGATCGCACCTGCCGCCACGTATTGACGAATGAATTCCTGCACCGCACCTGCGATCAGGGCTTCGACTGCCGCGAGTGCGCCACGCATGCGCGCTGGACTGAGAATCACCCCGCGGCAGCCGCCGTCGACTTCGAAGTCGCGGGGTTGAAGTATCCGGCCGACCGCATGTACCACCGCGGTCACACGTGGGTGAAGGTGGAAGACGGCGGCACACTGCTGATCGGGCCGGATGCGCTCAGCGAGCGCATGTTCGGTCGTATAGGCTCACTGACATTACCAGCAGTTGGAACCACGTTGCATGCCTGCGCGCCGGCCTGGACAATCCGAAGCAGAGGCGATACGTTCCGCGTGCTTTCACCCGTCGATGGCGAAGTAGTGGAGCAGGGTGGCCCCGAGCAGGCCTGCTACCTGCGCGTCCGCCCATCTGAGCACCCTCCGGCACTCACACATCTGCTGCGCGGCAGTGAGGTCCGGCCGTGGGTCCTCAGGGAACTGGAGCGGCTGCAACTACTGGTCTCGCCCGGGTTGCCCTCGCTGGCTGACGGCGGCGTGCTCGCAGAAGACTTGCCCGCAATGTCACCCGACGTCAACTGGCCCGCCGTGTGGGGCCAGATGCTGCTGGAACCCTAGCGCTGGATGTCGTAGCGCCGAATCTTGTCGTACAGCGTGGAGCGGTCGATGCCAAGGCATGCGGCCGCTTCGCGAATATTGCCGTCGGTGCGGCGAATCGCTGCCGAAATGGCCTGTTTCTCCAGATCCGCGAGGCTCACGTTGGGCAGCACCCACGATCCTTTCGCTGGGGTATCGCGGGTCAGAAACGTGAAATCGGCATCGGTCAGCACACGGTTGCGCGATGTCACAATGGCGCGCTCGATGGCATTCTCCAGTTCCCGAACGTTACCCGGCCAGTCGTAATCGAGGAGAATGCGAAGCCCGCTCTCAGACACATCGGCCACCTCGCGGTTCACCTCTCGTGCAATCTTCTCGATAAAATGACGGGCCAGCAACGGAATATCTTCGCGGCGCTCCCGCAGGGGCGGGATACGCATCTCAATCACGTTCAGCCGGTAAAACAAATCGCTGCGGAAACGACCCTCCGCAATGGCCGATTCCAGGTCGACACTGGTGGCGGCAATCACCCGTACGTCGACGCGAATCTCCTGGTGTCCGCCGAGCCGGTAGAAGGTGCGCTCCTGCAATACACGCAGCAGGTCCGCCTGAAGCTTCGGGGATATGTCGCCGATTTCATCCAGGAACAAGGTACCCGAGTCGGCCATCTCGAACTTGCCCCGGCTCTGCCCGCTGGCTCCCGTGAACGCGCCCTTCTCATACCCAAACAGTTCGGATTCCAGCAGCGTTTCCGTCAAAGCGGCACAGGAGACGGCGATGAACGGCTTCTGTGCACGGTCGCCTGAGTAGTGAATCGCGCGAGCCACCAGTTCCTTTCCCGTTCCGCTGGCGCCGCGGATCAGCACCGTGCTGCGCAGGCTCGACACGTCTGCCGCAAGCCGCAGAAGCTCCTGCATTTTCGCGTTCTTACTCACGATGTCGCGAAATTCATAATGCTTATTCAGCTTCTTGCGCAGGATTTCGTTCTCCCGCTGGAGATTTTTCACTTTGATGATTCGGTTGACCAGCAGCGAGATCTCTTCGGGGTTGCACGGTTTGACGATGTACTCCTGCGCGCCTTCTTTCATGGCGGCTATCGCGGTGTCGACCGTAGCGTATGCGGTAATGATGATGATGGACGCTTCGGGCTGAGTTCGCCGAATGTGCATCAGCGTTTCGATGCCATCCATGCCGCCCGGCATCTTCAGGTCGACGAAGTAGATGGCGTACTCGCTTTTCGAAGCCTTTGCAACTGCCTCACGGCCTGAAAACGCGACCTCCACGGTGTATCCGTCTTCGCGCAGCCAGGCTGCCAGCGACTCGCACATCACTTCCTCATCGTCAACAATCAGTATTTTCCAGTGGCGTTTCATCGTGCGCTTTCCTTTCGGCCAGAATGTTCCCAGGCCTGCACCTGCTCAAGTGCGATGAGCCGGCACGGCGGACAGTATGTTTCGGATTTGCGATCCACCTGCGGCAGCCCTGTCGCCAGCGACATGACGCATTGCGGGTCGGCGCAGTGGACCAGCGTGAGAGTGTGGCCGATTTCGTGGAGCACTTCTTTTCGTGCCCGCCGGCGGAACAGCGTGGCATCGCCGCGCATGTGGTAGAACTCCTGCCTCAGCCGTGCAGCCGCAACAAGCCCACAGGGTCCACCCACCTGCGCCTGGCCGTAGACAAAACTCAGCATTGGAATAAAAAGATCTTCCTCAATCAGGCCGATAACGCAGTCTGCCTCCGGAGGACACCACTCCACCATACGGTGCAGCAGCAGTCCTGAGTTGTACTGCCGCCGTTTGGCGTCGAATGCAAACGACGAATCGAACCCCGTGTCGACGAGCGTCATGGGTGCACCAAGCTCATCGGCGACTGACGCACGCGCCTCATCCATAAACTCCTGGCTGCACTCTCCCCAGGTCACGATGAGAACTCCGCTCACGTCCTGCTCTCAGCGGGGGTGGTCTCAACCGCCGGGGCATGAACGGGCAACGTGATGGTGAATGTGGTTCCCTGCCCCAGCTTGCTGTGTACGGTAATCTCGCCGTGGTGCGCATCGATAATTCCATACAGCACCGCCAGTCCGAGGCCGACGCCTTTGCCTTCGGGCTTCGTCGTGAAGAACGGGTCGAAGATTTTAGGAAGACTCTCATCCGGAATCCCTTCTCCATTGTCGGAAACGTCAAGAACTACGCTCGCCCGGTCAGACGTAGTGCGAGTCCTGAACACCAGTTCTCCGCCGCCCTTGCCGTGCGTTGCTTCGGCACCGTTGAGCGCCAGGTTCACCAGCACCTGCTGAATCTGAGAAGGGTCGCAAAACACCGGCGGGAGATCGGCCGCAAGGTCTGCCGCCGCCGTAACATTGTTCAGCTTCAGCTTATGCGCCACCAGAGTCAGCGTGGTACTGATCAGCTTGTTGAGATCGGCATCCGTGCGCTGTGGCTTCGACCTCCGGGAGAACGCGAGCAGGTCCGAAACGATGCGGCCAACCCGCCCCGTCTCGCTCGAGATCAGGGTGAGGTAGCGTCGAAACTCCGGAACGCGTCCAGGATCAATGCCGTCGCCTTTCATGATCCGCTGCATCAGCATCGACAGATTCAGGACGCCAGAGATGGGGTTGTTGATCTCATGCGCGACACTTGCGGCAAGTTGGCCGAGCGAAGCCAGACGGTCCGTCTGAAGCAGTTTCTGATGCGCATTACGAAGCTGCAGCGTCCGCTCCTGTACCTTGTCCTCCAGCCGCTGCGTAAGCTGGTTCAGCTCTTCCAGCGCCTGCTTCAGCCGCTGCCGCATCAACTCGAACGAATGCGCGAGTTCCTCCAGTTCCACGCTCTTCTGGCGCGTGTCGATCGGCTTGTCGAGTTGCATCGCACTGACCGCGCGTGTCGCCTCTATCAGGCGACCGATCGGCCTGCTCAGGAACGCGCGGGTGAAGAACACGATGGTAATCGCCATCAGCAGCACCTGCACCACCGTCGCGCTGACCACGCCCACCTGCATCTCAGCAAGCTGCCTGTCCACAGTGCCAAGCTTCAGCGTGACGTCCAGCACGCCGAGCACCTTCTTGTCGGCCGGATGCGCATGGCACGACGCCTGGCTGCACGAAGGCTCATTGTGGATCGGCGTAACCATGGTGAGCACACGCTCCCCGGCAACGCTGCGAAACACACGGACCCGGTCGTTTACGTTGGGGTGCTCCGACGGCTGCGGCTGCGAATGGCAGACCGAACACGTGACGGAGCTCTTCTGCACCTGCGTTTCCGGATCATTCTGCAGGGTGGAGAAGACCAGCCGGCCGTCGCGATTGAACAATCGTATTCGGTCGATACCCTGCTTTAGCGCGATGGTGGCCATCACCTCGTTCGCCGCCTCGCGATTGTCCGCAAGCATGGCGTGCCAGGTAGCGCTTATTATGCCTTTCGATAATTGATCCGCCCCCAGGATCATGGCGTCGAGGAGCTGGCGTTCCTGCGATTTTAGACTGATTACACCGAAAACAACGGCGATCACTACCATGATGATCGTGAGGGAAAGGATCAGTTGCTGAGCCAGTCCTCGCGGCACCGGTATGTTCTTCTTTCGTCTCTATTATCTGACAATCCACAGCGTCCGTGGGAAGTGAGGTAGTGTGTAGCGTTATGCACTGGTTTCTGGCTTTGACGATGGCGGTGTCGATGCAGGCCGCCGAAGACTTGCGAGTCGGCCGCGCTGCCGTGGTGATTACTCCCGAAGCGGGCGTCCCTCTGGCGGGCTACTATTCCACCCGGTTTGCGAATGGCGTTCATGACGACCTGCAGGCTAAAGCGATCGTGATTGCAACCGGCGACCGGCGCGTCGCTCTGGTTGCATGCGATCTGATCGGACTCCCTCCCGCGGTTCTCGAAGAGGCCCGACGCATCGCAGCGGCAAAGTCCGGCATCCCGGAGGGGAACATCATGATCAGCGCGACTCACACGCACACAGGTCCGCTAATGATGGGCGGTGGGGCTCGGGACGCGGCTTACGGAGGCACACTCCCTGCTGCGCAAAAGTACCTGAGCGAGTTGCCCTCAAAGATCGCGGAAAGCATTACTTCCGCGGTTCACGACCTCCAGCCCGCGAAGATGTCGGCAGGGCGCGGACAGGAAACCTCGATCAGCTTCAATCGCCGATTCTTCATGAAGGATGGCTCGGTGGGTTGGAACGCCGGCAAGCTAAATCCGAATATTGTCAGGCCGGCCGGGCCAGTAGATCCCGATGTATCTGTGCTGTATTTCGAGAATGCCTCGACAGGTGAGGCGCTCGCGACATATGTGAATTTCGCGCTGCATCTCGATACGGTGGGCGGGCAGGAGATATCGGCGGATTATCCAGCCACGCTGTCGTCAATTTTGAGCAAGGTGAAAGGTCCACGCATGCTGACTGTGTTTACCAACGCGGCATGCGGAAACATCAACCATATCGACGTATCGACCAAACGGCCGCAGAAGGGTAATGAAGAGGCGGCGCAGATCGGCACAGTGCTCGCCGGTGAGGTAATCAAAACCTACGCGCGCCTGGAGCCCGCCGCGCCGGTTACCGCGAACGTGCGTAGCCGGACCTTAGCGCTGCCTCCCGCTGCCATCCAGTCGGGCGACCAAGCGCGTGCACGCCAGATCGCCACGTCTCTGGAGTCAGGCGGTAAAGCCACGTTCCTCGATACAGTGTTCGCGTACAAGGTGCTCGACGTTGTCGACCGCAAGGGCAAAGCGTATGATGCCGAAGTGCAGGTGGTCGCACTCACGCGCGACATCGCAATCGTGGCGCTGCCTGGGGAAATCTTTACCGAACTGGGAATGGCGATTAAGAAATCGTCCCCGTTCCCCATGACCATTGTCGTGGAACTGGCGCACGGCCCGACCACCTATTTCCCAAATGAGGCAGCTGTGCCACAGGGAAACTATGAGGTCGTGACGTCGCGAGTCGCGGCTGGCTCAGGGGAGAGACTGGTGGACGCGGCGCAGAAGCTGCTGGCAGAAGCCCACGCCGCTCAACGCTGAGGTTCCTGCTTCTCCAGAGTGCGGCGAACGCGCTCGGCCAACTCCGGATCGTCTTGTTCCACTTCCATCAGCACGGCTTCGCGCTCCGGGCGGCAAAGGCCGCGGCACAGTTCCAAAACGTCGCGTTCATTGGCCATATTGAAGTTCAGTATACGAGGCGGTCGAGCGCAGCGCGGTCAAACAATACACCGTTGGCGACCACCGCCCGGACCGCGCATTGCGAGGGGCGCCGCGCGACGCGGTCACGTCCGTAATAACCCCGCCCTCGACAACGACGGTCTGGTTCGGACGCAGCGAGGCACTCTCGACGTCGACCACCGTAACGCCCGTAATCGCGAGGCGGGTCTGAGCCAGCAATACCGCGCCCGTCACCAGCAAACAGAAAGCGTTAATGAACAATGTACGTAACCGTGACATCTGCTTAGCCCTCGCCAACTTTACAGCTTTACATCATTTAACGAACCCAGGGGTTGGCGACGCCGTCTGTGGGCTTACGAATCAAACTGTGCAGCGTACCCTTTCTCGCCGCGGCCACAGCCTTCGGCCAGATCACCGGTAGTACCTTCGGCAGCGAGCACAACGTCGGACCGTGCTCGCTACGCCGTGGTCGGCAACATTGCGGTGAGCACAAGTCCCGTCGCCGCCGCGATGTCGATCGACAGTAACTGGCTGTAAGTTACCAACCCGCGAGGCCAGTACTTTCTGGTGAACGGCCAAATCCTGCGCCGCTCACTGACACCGGTGGTGACCACGGCTGCCACGCGTCCCAACGGGGCGGTAGCCGCAATCCACGCGAACCAGCTGCTCCGATTCACACTACAGGTCCGCGCGAAGGCCCATTCCAACGTGACGGATACGCCGACGCTGGAAGTGCTTGATGCCACCACGGGTCAGTCGCGCGGTTCGGCCATCGTGCTGGAAGGACCGCTGTCGACGCAGATCGGGACCACCCGCGTCAACGTGGCTGCCCGCACTATGGCTGTGGACGCATCAGGCTCAACCCCTGGGTGCTTGCACCGGCCGCACCAGTTCAGAACCGCATGTCGTTGAACACCGACGGCATCGTTTACGCTGGTAATTACACAACCAGCATGGCTGCCGGAAACGTGGTCTCGCTGTTCTGACAGGACCTCGCGTCCAACGCGACCGCCTCAGCGTAACCCCTGCCAACCTTGCTGGGCGGATCCTGCGTCGCCATCGACAACACACCCGCGCCGCTGGTGAAGGCGGCACCTGGCCAGATCAATCTTCAGTTGCCAACCACACTCGCGGCAGGTCGCCACACCATAATTGTCCGCTCGGCAGAACCGGTGCTCACTGCGCGATCCCAGGTAGCCGACAAAGTGGAGGGCCTGACCCTCGGCGCGGACGACTACGTAACCAAGCCGTTTGAACCCGAGGAACTGCTTGCCCGCGTCGAGGCCCTGCTGCGCCGCCTGAACCGCGACGCCGCCTGCACCTCCGTCCCCCGGTATCGGTTCGGCGAAGTGGACGCCGATTTTCAGGCCGGCGTTGTCATGCGAAATGGGTCGCGTGTCAGCCTCGCGAGCAAGGAAATGCAGCTGCTGCAGTACCTGGTCTCGAACAAGGGCCGGATCATCCCGCGCGATGAACTGCTGCAGAAAGTCTGGAACTACCAGCCGCTGGCGTCGTCCAGAACCGTCGACGTCCACATGGCGTGGCCGCGTCACAAGCTCGAGCCCACCACACAGTCGCCGCAGCACTTCCACACAGTGCGGGGCGTGGGTTATCGATTTACAGAGTAGAGCGAGGCTCGACCGATCTTCTGGCGCGTGGCAGGGCTGCGCTGCGGCGCAACCAAAGCACCGCCGGAGCTTCCTGGGACGGCAACAGCATTGGGTTTATACAGTCGAGGGAAATCGGTTATCTCAACCCGGACCGCAGCGTGACGGGCGTCGGTGCTTTCGGTGACGGCATCACCGGCGGAGATGAGCAGGCGGCGACCGAAGTTTCCGTCGCGACTGGCTCTGTCTTACCGGTCTGCCGGACGATCTCTGTCGCTGGACCAACTCCCTCACATCGACGCTCCCGTCTTGTCCGCGGGGTCGGCGGAACAGGCGCTGCGATATTCTCGCGGTGTTGTACCCACAATGCGCCGGAACAACACGCCGAAATAGCTTTGATCGCAAAATCCGACTTCCTGGGAAACAGCCGCGATGTTCCGGTCCGAACTTGCCAGGAGTTGTTGAGCGCGCGAGACCCGGAAACGATTGAGATAAGAGATAAATGCCTGGCCCGTGACGGTACGGAAGTAGCGCATGAAATGAGATTTACTCATTGCCAAAATATGTGCCGCATCCTCTACGGTGATATTTTCGGCGAAATGTCGATCGATGTAATCCAGAACCGGTTGTAGCCGCTCCAGATTCCGATTCTTCCGTCGCACCAGGCTGTTCGTGCTGGCATTCCCCGCGTAGTGCTGCATCAACAGCACGAGAATCATCTTCAGATACGTCTTCATCGCCAGTTGCGAATGAAGTGTCCTGTGCGACAACTCTTCGTGAATTCGGTGGATCAGATCCTGAACCTGCAGCGGTATACCGGTTTCGGCCGGAACTCCGTACGGAAAATCACCGCCCTGGATTTCAAACGGAATCAGGTACTCCGCTTCGTCCAGCGTACGATATTCACCCAGAATGATGCGCGGATGGAAATACAGAGCCACGGCTCGAATTGTCGGACTGAGATATTGCTTAATCCCGTGTGACAGATTGCTGCCGACGATGAACAGGTCTCCGGTCTTTACCAGTACCTCACGCTCCTTCACGCGGTAAACCGCGCTTCCCGACTCCATGTACAGGATCTCCAGGTAATCGTGCTGTCTCGGCGTTACCGAGGCAGGCGCCTGGAGATGGAGGAACCGGACCTGCATCGGCCATGACGGATCGAACCGGCAGTGATGCACGCCTGTCGGGGATACCCGCGGCTCGATAACTCGGACGGCGTTCTCCCACCGTATCTGAGACGTCTGAAGCATGTAAATACCACAGCCTGCGGGCTATGGTATTCTCATCACACCTCTATGTCAAGAACGCGCGCAATCTGGGCAAAACAGATATGATGAGTTCACCTGGTTCCCGGCGGTGGGTAGTTCCTGGCAGAGGAGTCGAGCACCAGAACCCAGTCCAGCATCTCTCCCGACTCCGGCGGCCGAAACTCTCGCGTTCCGCTGTTGGCGAACGTCCCGATTCTGGCCGCCTGACCATTGCGCGGGTTGTACCACCAGGCCACTACCTTTGGTCCTTTCACCTTGTCCATGCGGACCGAAAACTCCCGGCCGACCGGCGCATAGACCATCGCAAACGACCCATCCGCATCCCGAGTTGCGACAAAACGATATCGTCCTGCGCCTGGCATCGACGAGGTGACCGTACCCGGAACGATCACCTCGTTGTCAGGTACCTGCGTGGCGAAGGGCCGCGACTCCATCAACCTTCGGCCATATTGCATCTGCCCGGCGCCTGGCTGATCCAGCGCCTGATCCCACGTCATCAGCGGGCGGTTGATCGGCTTCCTGGCAATCGAGTACATCTGCCACACCGAATGATGTCCATAGGTGTGGCCACACGCTCCGGAGAACAGGTCCCAGTACAGCGGACGGCGCACATCGGCTGCAATGCTGTGTCCCATTTCGTCCGGTCGAAACGAAACAGGATGGTCTTCATACACCGGCTCACTGTCCAGCACCGGCTTCACCGGCGTGCGCTGGTAGTCGACCAGAGTCTTGTCATAACGGCCCGTAAACTCCGCGGCGTGACCGTTCTGCCGCATGTTGAAGCTCAGCCACTCCTCGGCGTGGAACGCTTCGGCGGAACCCGAGCCGCCGTTCGGGTGATACGTGATCAGGTGAGTGCCGCCGTCCCCTTTGCGAATCCCGGAAGCCATGGCGCGCAGAATCGACCGGTGCGTATCGTTCTCTACCGGCCGGTCTCCGCCCATGATCCAGATCACGCCCGCACTGCGGTATCGCTTGCCGATCCACTCGCCGTAAGCCTCTGCGTTCTGTTCGGTGAAGATCTCTTTTACCCTTCCGCGACCGTTCCATTTATCACCCCAGGTAGGCAGGAATCCCACATACATCCCCAGCGAGTTGGCTTTCTGAACGACGAAGTCTACGTGGTCCCAGTAGTCGTTGTTGGCGCCGTCCTTAACATCAGGCCGAACAGGGTCGTTCTCAACAAGCGGCCGAAAGCCGTAAGCATTGGGGTCGTTCAGTCCGTCGAGTTCCGCAAGGGCCACGGCCTGAATGACTGTGTAGCCTTTCCGCGCCCGATTCTCCAGATATCGCGTTGCCTCTTCTCGATTCAGCCGGTGAAACAGCTCCCAGGCGGTGTCGCCAAGGTAGAAGAAGGGCTTCCCGTCGGCCGTGACAAGATACCGGCCGTTTGGTGCCACCTTGAGTTCGCTCAGGGGTTTGGAGCCTTGACCGAACAGCGTCGTCGCCACGGCAAGAAGAATCACTGGTAAGCGCATGTGGATGTTTTTCCTGAGCCATCCTACAACCATCCAGCCCGGAAAACTATGAGACTACTGCTGCGAAATATGGCAAAACTATCATGCGTTGCGGCATTCAGTCTGGCTGCTGGTGACGAAGCCCGCATACAGTTCACTGAAATTCCCGCTGCGAAGAGCCATGTATTCTGGCGCCATGAAAACGGTAAGTCCGATGCCAGGCACCTGCCGGAGACGGTGGGAGCGGGCGTTGCGGTGTTCGACTATGACGGCGATGGCTGGATGGATCTGTACTTCGTAAACAGCGGGTCGTCAGACTTCTTTAAGCCAAAAGCCGGGTTGCGAAACGCACTCTGCCGCAACAACAAAGATGGCACTTTCACGGACGTGACGACTGCGGCCGGGGTCGGCGGTGACGGGTTTGGGATGGGCGCGGCGGCCGCGGATTACGACGGAGACGGCCACGTCGATCTGCTGGTCACCAATTACGGGCGCGACATCCTGTACCGCAACAACGGCAACGGGACCTTTCGCAACGTCACCGCCGAGGCAGGCATCGCGGGTGAGGGCTGGCACACCTCCGCCGTGTGGTTCGATTACGACCGGGACGGCAAACTGGATCTGTTCATTGCCAGTTACGTCGAGTACCGGAAGGAGCTCGTGAAACACTGCTGGGACGCGAAATTGAACGTCAGCGCGTACTGCGTCCCCCGACTCTTTCAGCCCACCCAGAGCCGCCTCTACCGCAATCAGGGCAACGGTACGTTTCGGGACGTCAGCGCCGAGACGGGCATCTCCACATACAAAGGGAAAGCGTTCGGCGTGGTCGCCACCGACGTCAACAATGATGGCTGGCCCGACCTGTTTGTCGCCAGCGACATGGCGCCGAATGCGCTCTTCATCAATCGCGAGGGGCGGAAGTTTGACGAAATCGGTCTGGACGCCGGAGTCGCCTACAGTGAAGACGGCGAGCCGCGGTCGGGCATGGGAGCCGACTCAGCCGACGTCGACGCCGACGGCTGGCAGGATCTGTTCGTGGCCAACATCGATCAGCAGCACTTCGCGCTGTATCGCAATCTGAAGGATCTTAGCTTCGAGGAAACGCGGGGGGAAGTGCGTCGCGACACGCGGCTGTTCAGCGGCTGGGGCCTAAAGTTTGCTGACTTCGACAATGACGGCGATCCCGACCTGGTGCTCGCCAATGGCCATCCCGACGACATGATCGATCAGCGGATGCCAGGCGTGACCTACCCGGAGCCGCTGCTGTATTTCGAGAATCGAGACCGCGAGTTCCGCAACGTGAGCGCCCAAAGCGGAGCTGTTTTCCGTGGGCGCTGGAATGCTCGCGGCCTGGCCGTCGGGGACCTCGACAATGATGGCGACCTCGACGTCGTTGTTGGTTTAAACGGCGGTCCGCCGCTCCTTCTGAGGAACGATGGTGGCAACAAACAGCATTGGCTGGGTGTGCGCCTGATTGCCACACGATCCAATCCGGCAGCAGAAGGCGCCAGAATCCGCTGGACTGCCAGTGGCGTGGCCAGGCAGCGACTACGGACCACGGGAGGAAGTTTTCTTTCGTCACACGACCCACGCGAAATTCTGGGGCTGGGCACGGCCGCGGTAGTCGACAGCCTGGAAGTCGTTTGGCCTTCAGGACAGGTGTCTCGCGTTGTTCCGCCGGCAGTTGACCGTTATATCGAGCTGGTTGAGCCGGCGAACAAATGATAGTTTTACAAGAATCGCGTGATAGTTTTCCCCTAGCATTTAAAAACTAGCGTTGATAGAGTTCCTCTCACCTCGTTGTGTACGAGTGCTACAGGAGCTCTCCATGAAAACCCTCCGGTTCTCCCGCTTACTGCTGTTTCTCATCGCCGCCACTACCACTCTGATCCAGGCACAAACCATCACCGGCTCGGTCGCCGGAAGCGTAGAAGACAGCAGCGGCGGTGCCGTACCTAACGCAACAGTTACGCTGATCAGTCAGACGACAGCGGAAGCCCGCACCACAAAGACCAACGACTCGGGCGATTTCCTGTTCAACGCTGTTGTCCCTGGTCGTTATTCAGTGAGAATAGAGCAGCAGGGCTTCAAGACCGTCGAGCGCAGCGGCCTGATACTCACCGCCACGCAACGCCTGGCAACGGGCACAATCCAGATGCCCGTCGGCGCAGTGACGGAGAGAGTGGACGTGCAGTCCGCGCCCGTCACGGTCCAGACCGAGACCTCCGGGAACTCGGCGGAACTTTCCGGCAAGCAGCTCAACTTACTTGTGACCCGCGGCCGCGACGTGATTTCACTGCTTCGAGTGCTGCCCGGAGTGAACAACGGCACGGACGAAGCAGCGCTTGGAGGAACGTTCGGCACCAACACACCAAACATCTCCGGACAGCGCATCGGCATGAACACCATGTCGGCTGACGGCCAGTCGGGTAACGACGCCGATGGGGTTGGTGGCTTCAACGGCATGACCAGCCTGGACGCCATCGCCGAGGTGAAGGTGCTTATCAACACCTATCAGGCCGAGTACGGACGAAATGCGGGCGCCAGCATCAATCTTGTAACCAAGTCCGGCAGTCGCGACTTTCACGGCAGTGCCTACTGGTTTGCACGCAATGATTTCCTGAACGCCAACGACTTTTTCAATAATCGGAACAGTCAGGCGCGTCCGTTGTACCGGTACAACACACTCGGCGGAACCATCGGTGGTCCCGTTTATATTCCGCGCAAATTCAACACCAATCGCGACAAACTGTTCTTCTTCTATTCGAGGGAGGACTGGAGGATCCGGGAACCGCGCGCGGTGCGGCGCGTGACCATGCCCACAGCTCTGGAGCGCGCGGGCGACTTCTCGCAAACGCTGGATGTCAGCGGACGTCCGATCCCGGTCACCGATCCTCAGAACGGCCAGCCGTTCCCCGGCAATATCATTCCGACAAACCGCATCAATAAAAACGGACAGGCGCTGTTGAATCTGTTCCCCGCGCCGAACTTCCTCAACCGAGCCTTGTCGGGTGGTAACTACAACTATCAGTTTCAGGAGATCACCAATCACCCCAAGAAGCTGAACACGCTGAAAGTGGACTACAACCTGAGCGCGACCGACCGCATATGGGGCCGTTATACCGGATGGTGGGCTGACCGCCGCGGCTATGAGGGTCTGGCGGCCTTCAACTCCAACTGGGATCAGATGTACCACCACTATCTGTTCAAGACCGACCAGATCCAGACCAGCTACACCAAAATCATCCGGCCCAATATGATCAATGAGGCGCAGTTTGGCTATCGAAAACTGGGTGAGATCGGCGACGCGCTTTCAGCCACCACGTTCGACAAAGTGACGCGTTCTAAAGTGGGGCTCGGCAGCCTGGGTCAGCTATACCGCGACGGCAATCCCCTCGACATCATTCCTCAGGCGAGCTTCGGAGGCGTACCGTCAGCCGCGAACGTATCCTACGACGGCCGGCTGCCCATTGATGCAAAGGACTGGCGCTGGAACTACAGCGACACGCTCAGCTGGATTCGCGGGCGGCATTCCTTCAAGTTCGGGATGTCGGGCGAGTATCAGATGAACAGCGAAGGACCGCGCTCCAATTTTGGAGGCAACTTCGCATTTGACCGAAACGTCAACAATCCCCTCGACTCCAACTACGCGTACTCCAACGCCCTGCTCGGCGTCTTCTCGTCGTATACAGAGAGCAGCACCCGAACAACGGGTCTCGCCCGCCAGGGGCTGTTCGAGTGGTTCGCACAGGACTCCTGGAAGGTCAGCCGGCGTCTGACCATCGACTACGGAATGCGCTTCACCTGGTTCACTCCGTGGAAGGTCACCGACGGCAAAGCTGCCGCTCTCGCGCTGGAACTGTACAATCCGGCGAAGGCTCCGGTTCTCATCCAGGGTGTGCTGAACAATGGTGTCCGGTCCGGCCGTAATCCGTTAACGGGAGCGATCCTGCCGGCCGTCCTGATTGGAGCGTTTGCACCTGGCAGTGGCGAGCCGGCAAACGGCATGGTCGTCTCAGGCAGCGGGACTCTGCCCGAAGGGTTCTCGAATCGCGGGTGGGAAGCTGCCCCGCGATTCGGCTTCGCCCTCGACGTTTTCGGAAACGGGAAGACCGCCGTCCGAGGAGGCTTTGGCGTCAGCAAGCAGGCGGTTCCGAGTGCGGGCTCTTATCTCTGGACCACACGAACGAACCCGCCGGTCCAGTACAATCCGCAGATCTTCTATGGCAGCCTCGACACACTTCTGAGCTCCTCCGGCGTGCTGTTCCCCAGCAGTGTCAGCGCGCTCGAGCGCAACCCCAAGGCCGCCACCGTGATGAACTACTCGCTTGGTATTCAGCAGGACATCGGCTGGAAAACGATCGTCGATATGTCGTTCGTCGGTAACCGGTCCCAGCATCTGCAGCAGACGCGGGATCTGAATACTCTGCCCTATGGTGCGCGGTTCGCCGCGGCGAATCAGGACGCGTCCGCCCCCGGCCGCCCCCTGCCCGATAACTTCATTCGTCCGTATCCCGGCTACGGAGGCATCACTTACATTCAGAACTCCGGTTACGGCAATTACAACGCGCTGCAGACATCCATTAACCGTCGCTTCAGCTCGTCACTGCAGTTCGGGGTTGCATACACCTGGTCGAAGGCGATGGATCTCACCAGTGGCGACAACGGGCTGCTCCCTATGTTCAGGAACTACCGTACGTGGTTGTACGGTAAATCGAGCTACGATCAGACGCACGTCTTCGTCTTCAACTACCTTTGGGACCTGCCCAAAGCAAGCACCCTGTGGAATACTCGCGCCACAAAGCTGGCTCTCGACAACTGGCAGTTCTCAGGGATCGTGTCGATGGTCAGTGGAACACCACAAGGCATCTCCTACTCGACGGTGGACGGAGCCGACATCACCGGCGGCGGTGACGGCGCACGTGTCATGGTAAACGGCAGCGCCATCCTGTCCAAGGGCGACCGCACATTCGACCGCTTCTTCAACACATCCGTATTCGCGCGGCCGGAACGGGGCAATGCAGGCAACGCCCCCAAAGACGTGTTCCGCGGTCCTGGAACCAATAACTGGGACATGTCTTTCTTCAAGAAGTTCCCGCTGAAGAACGAGGCTCGATATTTCCAGTTCCGCTGGGAATTCTACAACGCGTTTAATCATACCCAGTTCAGCGGCGTCGATAACGGAGCCCGTTTCGATACCCAGGGCAATCAGGTAAACGCACAGTTCGGACGCTACACCTCCACCCGATCTCCACGCATCATGCAGGGAGCGCTAAACTTTACGTTCTGATGTATTGCTCGTGGCTCGTAGTCGTTTTCCTGGCGGCGTCGGCGGCTCTCGCGGCTGCCGACGCTGCCCAGGAACAAATGGAAAAAGCGGTTCGCGCACAAAAGGCCGGTGATCTGTCAGCCGCTGCTGCCGCTTACCGTCTCGCTCTGCAAAGTAACCCTCGCCTCACACTTGCACACCACCTCCTGGGCGTCTGTGAGCTCCAGCTCGGCAATCTCAATAAAGGAATGGAGCACCTCGAGATCGTCCTGCGGCAGGATCCCGCAAACCGCCAGGCCGCTTATACGCTTGTCTCGACGTACATTGCAACAGGCATGCTCGCGGAGGCTGGTAAGGTGATCGATACTGCGCTGCGTGCTGATTCGAGCGCTGCCGGGCACCTTATGCGAGGCTCACTTCAGATGGCGCTTGGCGAGTACGAAGTCGCCACCCATGAGCTGGAGCAGGCGCGTAAGCTCGATGGCCGTCTGCCTGGCGTTGTGTCGCAACTCGGTGTGGCGTATTGCTTCGCCAACCGGCTCGACGATGCCATTCCGGTCCTTGAAGCGGCGCTGCGTGAGAACCCTGAGGACGCAAACGCAGCCGCTTTCCTTGGGTGGCTGTACAAGGACCGCGACCGGGACAAAGAAGCAGCCACACTGCTGGAGTCCGCCGTCCGTGCCCGTCCCAGCGACAAAGGAGCCTGGTTTCTGCTGGCGCAACTTGCTCAGAATCGAGGCGAGCCGGCACATGCCGCGGAACTGCTGCAAAAAGTAGTGGAGATGGATCCCGGGTTCCGGCCGGCACACGTGCTCCTCGCACGCGTGTACCAGCAGTTGCGTCGACCCGAAGACGCGGCTCGCGAACGAGCCATTGTCGATCGGCTCAACGCGGAGCAACAAGCCTCTCAACCTGCTGCCCCGCCATCGAAGCACTAACTCACTTACGGCCGAAGCCCTGCTACATTCACCCGTGCCTTGTACACATATCCGGTGACTCTGGCCATGTCAGAGCTGGTGAAGAAAAGTGTGTTCCCATCCCCGGCACGCCCGAACACCACGTTAGTGAGCGCCTTCTCTGCCGTCGTGATGGTGGACAGCACCTTGCCCTCACTACTTACTCGATACGCCGTGCCATGCGAGTAGCACGTCAGCCAGATAGCGCCCTCCTTGTCAACCGCCATGCCGTCGGCAACGCACGGACCTACGGTCGCCAATTCAGCCATCGCTCCGTGAGTACCGTCGCCATTCAAAGGCCACTTCACAATTTTGGCCGTGTTCGCGTTCACGTTATGCGAGACGTACAGGGTCTTCTCGTCGCCGCTCAGAACAATCCCGTTCGGCCCCGTGATCTCAGAGCTGAATACCGACGTCTTGCCGCCGGCGACAACGTAGACCGTGCCATTGGGCGCTGTCCCGTCGTAGCCATTCGGGTCGGTAAAATACAACGTGCCATCCTTGCTCATGACGAGATCGTTGGGCCCTTTGGCAACCTTCGGGTCAGCTTCGAACTTCTCGGCTGACACGAAAACCTTCTTCTGCGGGTTCACTTTCAGGATCTGACGCTCCGCCGTCGCTGTGACGTAGATGTTGTCGGCATCATCGATCCACAGTCCGCCCGGGCCCTCCCCCGTGGCCACCGCAAGGTACCGTTGGAAGCCCTCTTTCTGATTCCACGACACGATGCCTTTCCATGTCCCCCGGGAAGTGAAATAGAGAGTTCCCTTCGAATCCGTTGCGGGACCTTCCGTATTCCCCCAGCTTCCGTCCGAGCCCAGAAGCTCGGCTTCCATTGAGGATGCCTTTTCCGTTGCTGCCGGCCCTGGGGCAGAGCATCCGGCCAGCAACAAGGCTGCTGCGGCAGTAACTGCGTACTTCATCATCCCTCCGTTGACACAGCGTGACGTTTGCGAAGATAAGAAGCGATTAGCGCTCCCGAGGCGTTCTGCACTGTGCCGAACAGCACACTCGGCAGCGCCGCATTGGAGCTCTTGAGAACGTCATAGGCGAGACCGGCGGCGAGTCCGCAATTACGGATCCCCACCTGCATCGCCACAGCGTAAGCATCCCGCGACTGCAGTCTGAGCAGCCGGGCGCCGGCATAGCCCAGAACGAACCCGGCAAGGTTGTGCAGAACAGCCACAAGGATCAGCACCAGACCCGTTGTCAGCAGCGCATCCCGTGACATGGCCGTGATGATCGCGTTTACCAGGCAGGTGGCCGCGATTACCAGCCCCGGCAGCCATCGTTCTGCCTGCGCTTTGTGGCGATGCAGCAGCCTCTCACACATCAGTCCTAGCAATAAGGGCAGGACCACGATCCGAACGATGGACCACGAGAGCGCCGCAAAATCGAGTGGCACCGAGCGCGATGCCAGTATCCGCATGAACAACGGAGTGGTCAGCGGCGCCAGCAACGTGGAGAGTGTCGTCATCGCAACCGACAAGGCGAGATTGCCGCCGGAAAACCACGTCATCACGTTGGAAGAGTTGCCGGCGCACACCGAACCAGTCAGGATTACTCCGGCACTCACGTCGGCCGGAAGCTGGAAGAGGCTACTCAGGGCCGCTCCCGTGAACGGCATCGCCAGGTATTGAAGCCCGAGCCCCGTTGCCACTGCCCCGGGTGCCGTCACCACGTGGCGCAGGTCTTCCAGGCCGACCCGCGTACCCATCGAAAACATGATGAATTGCAGCAGCGGTGTGATGGCATCGCGGCAGTCAAACCAGCCCCACCGAAGAAACAGACCAGGGAACAACAGTGCCAGGCAGACGGTGGCAAGCAATGCGAATGAGAATGCAATCCCAGGACCGCCGCTTGGGGACATAGGCCTGGCTATTTGTCTCCGGTGCGGGACGTGCGCATGGCCATTGCATCCTCGAGAATGCGATACCGATCATCGGCGCGGTTCAGGTGCTCGCGCATCGCACGCTCCGCCTCGACTGGATCATGGGCCGCAATCGCTGCCAGCAGCCTCTCGTGTTCTGCCAGTGTGATGAGTTCCGAACCCGGCAGGCGAAGCAAGTCGTGCCGGAACTGGAAGAGCCAGTCGAGCATGGCTTCGCTCAGCAATACACAAACACTGTTGCCGGTCACCGCTGCCACAGCCGTGTGAAAAGCCATGTCACCCTTCACGAACTCCGCCGGTTCGTCGACACATTGCCTCTGCCTCTCGAGCGCCTGCTTCAGCCGGTCAATATCCGCCTCTGTCGCGCTACTCGCGACCATCGACACCATCCCGGCTTCAAACAGGATGCGCGCCTGCTTCAAGTCCTGCAGGGTTGTGGGCGAGACCTGCAGCAGGTGCAGCATGGTCTGACCGATACGGTCGAACATGGTTCGGGTATCGGGCACAGCGATGCGGGCACGTTCGCCATGACTGATGACAATCAGACCGGCCGAATCGAGCGATTGCAGAGCTTCGCGGATGGCAGGCCTGCCGACCGAAAACGTGTCCATCAAGTCTCGTTCGGACGGAAGACGATCCCCTGGACGCAACTCGCCAGACCGGATCATTGCCACCAGCCGGTCTTTCACTTCGTCAGCGATCTTGCGCCGGACAATTGGCTGAGCGCTCATACCCCGGAAGTGTCTGACATGCAGTGGTGATGATACCACTAAGACAGACACAAGGCAACGATTGCCTGTCTTTGCTGCGCTTCAACTCGCTCTTGCTTTTGTATGGTGATATACTCATCAGACCAATTATCGAACCAGCATCGCTATGACACTCAAAATCGCCCTCTTCGGCGCTGGCGGCAAAATGGGCTGCCGCATCACGGACAATCTCAAGGATTCCCAGCACCAGATGTCTTACGTGGAAGTGAATCCCGCAGGCATCGCCCGCCTTGCAGAGCGCGGGCTGACCGTCACCCCGCACGACACAGCGGCGGCGGAAGCTGACGTTGCCATCCTCGCGCTTCCTGACGCGCTTATCGGGGAGGTGGCGCCTCAAATTGTTCCACGTCTGAAACCGGGCGCAATGGTGATCTGCCTCGACCCCGCGGCCCCGCACGGAGGGGAACTGCCCGAACGCCCCGACATCGCTTACTTCATCACTCATCCGTGTCATCCTCCGGTTATCCACCAGGAAACGGAACCCGAGGCACAGCTCGATTTCTTCGGCGCGATTAAGGCTAAGCAGCATATCGTATGCGCGCTGATGCAGGGATGCGAAGACGACTATAGCCGAGGGGAAGCGATTTCACGACAAATGTTTGCTCCCGTCATGAATGCCTATCGCGTGACGGTGGAGCAAATGGCTATTCTTGAGCCTGCGCTGTCAGAAACCGTTACAGCCACATGCATGACCATCATTCGCGAGGCGGTGGATGAAGCAGTTCGCCGAGGCGTTCCGGAAGAGGCTGCCCGCGAGTTTATTCTCGGCCACATGAAGGTGAATATTGGAATTCTTTTCGGCTATATTGGCTCGCCATTTTCCGATGGCGCGCTGATGGCAATCGAGCGAGGCCGAAAGAAGCTGTTCAAGCCCGACTGGATGTCCGTGTTCGAACCGGAAAACGTAATGGCTGAGATCAAGGCGATCACAGCCGGCACGTCGGTCGCCGCGCGGCGATAGCATATGTCAATGCCGTTGCGGTCGATTGGACAAGCTGTTCTCCTTTCCGCGTTGTGTAGCCTCGGACTGTCTGCTGCCGCTCCGGACAGCGCCGCCGCGGTGGCGATCCTCAACAGCAACTGCGCGCAGTGTCATTCGAAAGCCCTGTCAATGTCGGGGCTGGACCTAAGCTCCCGCGATGCCGCATTGCGAGGAGGATCGCGCGGTCCGACGCTGGTTGCCGGCAAGGCCGCTGAAAGCAAACTCATGGAGGCGGTCGAGCGCAAGGGAAAGCTGGTCATGCCACCTTCAACACCCCTGAGCCCGACAGAGGTGGAGACTCTGCGTCGCTGGATCGATGAAGGAGCGGAGTGGCCCGAAGCAGCCGCCACAACCACCAGGGCTCCCGTCTCTACATGGTGGGCTTTCCAGAAGGTCGTCCGGCCCGTTGTCCCACGCTCGGGCGATGAGTGGGTCCGGAATCCAGTCGACGCGTTCGTCCTAAGCCAGTTGAAAGCGGAGGCGCTTCGCCCCTCATCCCGAGCACCGCTTGCGTCGCTCGCACGCCGCGGCTACATGGACCTGTGGGGCTTGCCGCCGACGGCCGCTCAGATCCGGGAGTTCACAGACGATTCATCCCCGAACTCGTGGGAGAAACTTGTCGACAAGCTGCTTGCCTCCCCCCATTACGGCGAAAAGTGGGGGCGGCACTGGCTCGACCTGGTGCGCTATTCCGATACGGCCGGCTTCGAACTCGACAGCTACATCCACGATGCGTGGCGGTATCGCGACTGGGTGATCCAGTCGTTTAACGAAGACAAGCCGTACAACCGTTTTATCCAGGAACAGGTGGCGGGCGATGAGCTCTTCCCCGAAGATCCCGTCGCACGCACGGGGACCGGCCTGTACTGCGTTGGACCAAACCGCGACCTTTTCCCCGATCAGGCCGATATCAATCGTGAAGAGATTCTTACTGATTACGCGGACACAACATCCGCGGTTTTCCTGGGCCTTACCGCGGGCTGTGCGCGCTGCCACGACCACAAGTTCGATCCCATCTCACAGGAAGACTACTACAGGATTCGAGCTGTTTTTGCACCGGCAGTGAAAACGAAGGTAGCCCTGAACCGGCTTGGGTCACTCGGCTTCGAGGTGGGAGAGAGCGTGCGTGAGTGGAAGCTCAGAGAAATTGGCGAGCAGATTCGTGGCGTGCAGGGGCGGTGCCAGACCACTCTGCGGATGCAGAAGCTGAAGTCAACGTCGCCGGAGGTACAGGAAGCCATCCGCACAGCCGACGACGCTCGAACGCCAAAGCAGCGCGAACTTGCCACTCAGTTCGGCGATGCCGCACGCGTCTCCGACGATGAGATTCGAGCATGCCTGACGCCCGAGGAATCCACCCGGCTCGCGCAGGTGGAGCGGTCGCTGATACGCATGTATGCGGACTATCGCGCCAAGCCCTTTGCCTGCGGCCTCACAGACATGTGGAATGTCTCTCCCAGGACATTCCTGCCCGCTCGTGGCAGCCGTTCTGAGCGAGAGGTGCAGCCGGGCTTCTTCACTGTGCTGGGCGGCGGGGAGGTGCCTGCACCAGCCGAAAAACGTGAGGCAACCGGGCCAATTCCTCTCCAGCCCACCACCGGCCGTCGAACGGCACTCGCAAACTGGATCAGCGATCCTGCAAATCCTCTCACCTCGCGAGTCATGGTCAATCGCGTCTGGCAGTATCACTTTGGACGCGGGCTGCTGGCAACGCCAAGCGACTTCGGCACCCGCAGCGGGAAGCCCAGTCACCCGGAACTGCTCGACTGGCTGGCGTCGGAGTTCGTTGAGAAAGGCTGGTCTCTGAAACAACTGCACCGCCTCATCATGCTGTCGTCCACATACCAGCAGCAGTCGAATCCTTCCAAAGAGACCGTCGGCCGCGACCCCGCGAATCTGCTGCTCTCGCACTTCTCCAGGCGCAGGCTCAGCGCAGAAGAGGTTCGCGACGGTATGCTTCTGGCCACGGGATCGTTGAACATCAAACAGGGTGGGCGCCCGGTTGTGCCACCCCTCAGTGCGGAAGAGAAAGCGACCCTCACGCAGCGGCCCGAAGACGCCTGGGTGCTGACCACCGACACCGCCGAGTATCTTCGACGCAGTGTTTACATGATCCAGAAGCGAACCTTCCGGCTGCCCATGATGGACGTCTTCGATTCCCCGGAGTCCATGCTTACCTGCTCGCGCCGCGACTCCAGCACCACGGCGCCGCAGGCGCTGACTCTCTTCAACGGGGGCTTCACGCTGGAAATGGCCCACGTCCTCGCCACTCGTATCGACAAGGAACACGGGAGTTCCCCTGACGCCGCTGTACGGGCAACCTGGAGCCAGGTGCTGGCGCGCGATCCTTCCGCATCGGAACTGCGCCGTGCCACAGAGTTCCTGAAGCTGCAAACCCGTAACACAGGCCAGCCCACCGAAGCCCTGACCGAACTGGTGCGCGGTCTGCTTAACTTGAATGAGTTTCTGTATGTTGACTAAGTCTCGCCGTCAGTTCCTCGCCTCTGCCGGACGCGGTTTTGGAGCTGTAGCAGCATCCTCGCTCCTGCCTTCGCTCGCCGGAGCTGCGAGCCCGCTGGCGCCAAAGGCAGCCCATCAGCCCGCCCGTGCCAAAGCGGTGATTTATCTCTACATGCACGGCGGCGTGAGCCATGTGGACACGTGGGACCCAAAACCCGAGCTCGCCCGATTCTCCGGACAGACACTCCCGCCCAGTTTCGTCAAGGGTCTGAAGACCAGCCGTATCGATTTCACCAAAGCCATCGCCCGAGGCAGCGCTTGGCCGTTTCGCCGGCATGGCCAGGCGGGGCTGGAGATCTCCGATCTGTTTCCCCACATCGCATCGCATGCCGATGAACTGGCTCTTGTCCGGTCTTGTTACGGTGACGCCTTCGACCACGCGCCTGCAATGTATCTGAGTGGCACCGGATCGCAGTTCCCCGGGCGTCCGTGCCTCGGCTCGTGGGTGGTGTATGGACTGGGTTCGGAGAACCAGAACCTGCCCGCCTTCGTCGTGATGACCGACGGAGCTATGAAGTGCGGACCGCAGGGCTACGGTGCCGGGTTCCTGCCCGCGGTGTATCAGGGGACCATGTTCCGCGGCGGCCGGAGCCCCGTGCTTGACCTGGCGAACCCCGAGGGCACAAGCAACGCCACACAAAGCGCCACGCTCGATCTGATCGGCGATCTCGACCGGCAGCACCTCGCCGAACGTCCATTCGACAGCGACCTCGAAGCCCGTCTCGCGTCGTACGAACTTGCATTCCGCATGCAATCCGAGGCACCGGACGCTGTCGACATCAGCAAGGAATCCGAGGCCACCAAAAAGCTGTACGGGATCGGTGAGCCGCTTTCGGACGACTTCGGGCGCAAGTGTTTGCTGGCGCGCCGGCTTGTCGAGCGAGGCGTGCGGTTCATTCAACTCTATTCCGGAACGCACCTTGGGGACGACTGGGACGGCGCCCACAACGACCTCACAGGATCGCACAACAAGATGGCGGGAAAGACAGACAAGCCCATTGCCGGTCTGCTGAAAGACCTGGCTGCACGCGGCCTGACGGACTCGACGCTCGTGATTTGGGGCAGCGAGTTTGGCCGGACTCCCCTGGCAGAAGGGCGCAATGGCCGCGACCACCACCCTTACGCGTTCAGTATGTGGTTCACAGGAGCAGGCGTGAAGGGTGGCCAGGTGATCGGCGCCACCGACGACTTCGGGCTCAGGCCTGTAGAGAAGCCAATGATGGCGCATGACGTCAATGCCACCATTCTGCGAATGATGGGGCTCGACCACCTCAGGCTCACGTACTTCTACCAGGGCCGAGACATGCGTCTCACCGACGTTCATGGCGACAACGAATTTACGCAACTCCTGGTCAGGGCCTAAAAAAACTAGCCTTCCCTCTCACCGAAAGCCGACACCCTCGGATCCGGTCTTCGAACCCTGCGCCGGGACGGGCCAACATCGGTGTTTCAGAAGCGCCGTACGAACTCCGCTGTCTCCAGATTTGCGCCTCGCAACGCTCTCGCAAACTCCGGGTTAATGGAGTCCTTTTCGTCGAGAAAGCCGCGGCCTCGCGCCCTATTTTTCAGGTACGCGCCGCACACGTGCCAGCCGATACAGCAAGGCAGTTCGCGCAGGGTTTGCAACATTTCCCGAGTAACGCGGGCCCCATTGCGTTTGCTCGGGAATCGACCCTGGAATCGACGCGTCCGCAAGGAGAGTCGGCTTGCCAGTCAGGTCGCTGAACCGTGTGAAGCTCTTCGCCACCTCGCCGGGGCTCGCGAAGAACTGGAAGCTCAGCACATCCACCCAGGGCTGGGCGGCCTTCAGCACCTCGTCAGGCAGTGCTGCGCGCGCCTCGTAACGATCTCCAGGACATCAGATGATTCTTGTCGTACCGCCGGATGGCGTCGTGGGTCACTTTGTAATATCGGGTGGCCAACGCGGTGAGTTCTTCGCGCCCACACCGGACAATTCCACATAGAAGTATCCGATCAGCTTCGGATCGTCCTTCATGCGCTGGCAGGAATCTCGCGCCACATAGTCGCACCACTGCTCCCAGTCTTTGCTGAAGAAATCGGGAAGGCGCGTCTCCACCTCCCACTGATGAGTTTCGGCGAATGGCAGCAGATGGCAGTACGGGAACGCGAGGTTCGGCGGCATATCGAGCCACTGGTATTGCTCCAGCCCCCAGGGCCGGGAATGGCGGTGGTTGGTTGGAGTGCGCGTCACTACCTCCTGCGTCCACCCGACGCTGTTGAATCCCCAGTCCAGCAGATTGCGCCGCACTCCAGTCCGGATCCAGCGTTCCTCGCTGTTGCCATAACGCTCACGCCAGATGCTGGAGTTCTCTTCGTACCTGAGGGTGGTGGAATCTATGTGGTTCATGGCCACGCTGAAGAACGGCTCGCCGGAGGGCGTTATGAACCACCAGTGTCCTTTGCGCTTCTCAACCCGAAAGAACTTCCCGTCCGCGGCGGCAGCGGCCGGGGCTGCTGCGAGTCCGGCTGCCGCAGAGACGCCTGCGAAGGCTCTGCGTGTCATGTTCACTCTCAGGCAAGGATATCGCGGACCACCGCGCCGTG